>Ga0209542_10003352_pt1 | contig 34331 bp, 38 predicted proteins | sample RifCSPhighO2_01_FD_184028 | JGI IMG/M metagenome (GOLD analysis project Ga0209542, IMG submission 184028) | Soil microbial communities from Rifle, Colorado - Rifle CSP2_plank highO2_0.1 (SPAdes) (version 2) | ecosystem: Environmental > Terrestrial > Deep subsurface > Rock core/Sediment ...
TATTTTATCTTAAATACCTTATGTGAAGTTTTTACCAAGTCAACCACCTACAAAGTGTACTATTCAAATTTATAGGTTTATCCCCACAGCAAGCTATGGGGTATTAAACTAAGATAATCTTGCTATTTTGTACAATATTTTTTCTTAAATCTTTAGCAGAACTAAAGACAATTCCAAAAATAATTAAATCTCTAGAAAATAAACAAAAAGTATTATAAATAAGTAGTACCCTAAAATAAATTATAAAAAGAGGTAACAAATATGGGAATAGAAACAGTAATTCTGGGTGTTGTTGTAGCTTTAATTTTAGCAATATTGTATAGTTTAAGAAGAATTTATGTATTAGAATACAAAATAGTGGCTTTGGATATAAAAATAGAAAAATTATTAGAGCATATAAAAAAGAAAAAGTGAATTTAATCATTCCAATAGAGAAAACTATATAAATAGTTCTGTAACCCAAATCTTAACCAATGATATAACTTGGAGGTTAAAATGGACATAAACACTGAAATTCCTAAAGAAATTCAAGAAAAAGCTTTGGAGGCTTTAGAAATAGCCAAAAAAACTGGAAAATTAAAAAGAGGAACAAATGAAGTTGTTAAAGCAATAGAAAGAGGCACTGCAAAACTGGTTTTAGTTGCTAAAGATGTTAATCCTAAGGAAATAATTATGCATTTCCCTTCTTTATGCCAGGAAAAAGACATCCCATTAATTATTGTACCTACAAGAGAAGAATTAGGCAATGCAGCAGGTTTAAATGTTCCAACAGCAGCAGTAGCTATAATACAAGAAGGAGAAGCTAAACAGATTATTAAAGAGCTTAATTCTAAAATAAAAGCAACAGCTTAAAATGGCAGATAAAAAAGAACAACATCAGGAAGGCCAGAAAAAACAAGAAGCAGAACAAAAACCTACAAAAAAAGAAGGTAAACAACTTTTCACAAATGCAGTTCCGGCAGTAGTTGAAGAAATTGTTGGAAGAACTGGAACAAGAGGAGAAGCAATCCAGGTTAGATGTAAAATTTTAGAAGGTCCGGATTCAAAACGTATTTTAAGAAGAAATGTTAAAGGACCAATAAGAATTGGCGATGTTTTAATGTTAAGAGAAACTGAAATAGAAGCTAGAAAATTAACACAAGGCAGGAAATAAATGGCAAAATGCAGTTTTTGTGGAATAAATATTGAACGTGGAACTGGAAAAACATTAGCTAAAAATGATGCTTCAATGCTTTATTTTTGTTCAAATAAATGTTCAAAAAATTTATTGAAATTAAAAAGAAATCCTAGAAAAATAAAATGGACAGAAGCTCATAGAAAACTAAAAGGAAAAGCTTAATTTTATAATGAATATATATCATTTCAACTGTTCTTACAATTTTAATTGGATTATTTGCTATATTCTATCCATTATTTTTTATTATCAATAATTGAAATATCCTTAAGAAATCCTTTTAGCATTAAAAAATGATATTGATACTTTGGTTAATTTAGGGTTTGTAAAAGAAAGTATTTTGTTATCAAAAAATTATAATTCTACACAATAATTAAATTTATATACTATTCAATTTTTCAATAAAAATATGGAAAGAACCTTGGTTTTATTAAAGCCTGATGCTGTTAAAAGAGGATTAACAGGAAATATTATTTCTAGATTTGAAAACGTCGGTTTAAAGATTATAGGTATGAAAATGGTTTGGGCAGACGAGGAATTTGCAAGAAAACATTATAGAGAAGAATTAGATGAAAGATATAAAGAAGTAGAAAAAAAATTTGGCAGAAATGTAAGAAATGAATTAGTCAAATATTTAAAAGAAGGACCAATAGTTGCTTTTGTTTTAGAAGGCATTGATGCAATAAAAGTAACAAGAAAAATTATTGGCTCTACTTACCCTAACGAATCTGCTGTTGGCACTATTAGGGGAGATTTTGCACATATTTCTAAAGACTTTGCAAATACTAAAAATATAATGGTAAAAAACCTTATCCATGCTTCTGAAGACAAAGCAAATGCAGACATTGAGATTCCACTTTGGTTTGCAAACAAGGAATTACATTCATATAAGACTGTTCATGATATTATATGTTTCGAATAATATTAAATAATTATTCCATCCCAAGCAGTAATGTAAACATACATTTCTAAATTATCTTTATTTAAATAATTCAATTTCAAAGTAATGTCTGTTTCTTCTTCAATTTTTACTTCTCTTTCAGCATTATCACTTAATTCAATATCATTATATAACTGAACATAATTCAAAATTACTTCTTCCATGCCAGTATTAACATAAATAAAAAATGAATTATCTTGTGAATAATCAAAAATTAAAACAATATTATTATATACATTTTTCCAATTTTCATCACATTTAAATTTTATAGGCAATTCTCTAACTAAATTTTCTAGTTCCTTAAGTTCATCAGCACTTTTTACAATATATGTTACATCTTTATTCTCTAGATCCATAAAAATATGAAAATAAGAAAATTTTTAAAGGTTACTAGTTGGATATTTAATTTTCTAAGCACCCATAATAACCCATCTCAAACCCCCATTCCCCAGAACCAATCTGGTCTTCATCAAGTTCCCCATCTAACTCCAAAGTCATTTCTTCAAACTCATTTTCCATAGTTATCAACCCCCATAATAAAACAAAGTTAAGTTTTTATTTATAAATATCCCATATAAAAAATATAAACCTAATACTACAATGAAACGCAATTATACATATTGAAAAGATTATTTTATAACATATACCAAAAACCTTTTAAGAGTAAAAAAATCACAATAAATTATGCTAAGACAAGTAATAGTAACAATATTAGGAAATGTAGATAGTGGTAAGTCTTCAGTTATTGATGTAATTAAAAAAACCTCAATAGTGAAATCAGAGCCAGGTAAAATTACACAATCAATAAAAGCATATTCAGTATCATTAGAGTCTATCAAAACTCTTTGTCAAGATGCATTAGACATTACGAAAATCAAAGTACCAGGATTACTATTAATAGATACTCCAGGACATGAAGCTTTTTCAAATTTAAGAAAAAGAGGCGGTTCATTAGCAGACATAGCAATTTTAGTAATAGATATAAATGAAGGACTTAAACCACAAACAATAGAGTCTATAGAAATATTAAAACAAAATAAAACCCCATTCGTAGTTGCATTAAATAAAATTGATTTAATTGGTGGATGGCAGTCAAATCCGGATTTACCATTAATAAAAAATATAGATTCACAAAACAAATCCACAAAAACATTATTAGACTCTCGTTTATATACAATAGTAGGGAATTTATTTAATCATGGTTTTAATGCAGAAAGATTTGACAAGATTTCAGATTTCACAAAAAATTTAGTTTTAATCCCAATATCAGCAAAAACATCAGAAGGATTACCAGAACTATTAATGATGATAACAGGATTAGCACAAAAATTCTTAGAACTAAAACTAGAACACAATATAGATGCTCCTGGAGAAGGCACAATTTTAGAAATAAGTGAAGAAAAAGGAATTGGAACATGTTTAGACACAATTATTTACAAAGGAAAATTAAAAACAAATGATACTATTGTTGTAGGAACATTATCAGAACCAATAGTTACAAAAGTAAAAGCAATTTACATACCAGAAAAAAATAAATTAGTAACTATAAAAGAAGCCTATGCATCTATTGGAATAAAAATATCAGCACAAAATATTAAGGAAGCAATATCAGGAATGCCTGTAAAAGTAGCAAATAGAGATTTAGAAAAAATAAAAATATCAGTTAAAGAAGAAATTGAAGAAATAACATTTGAACTAGACCATGAAGGCTTAGTTATAAAAGCAGATTCAGTTGGAAGCCTGGAAGCTTTAATCAAATTATTAAAAAATAAAAAAATAAAAATAAAAAGAGCTTCTATTGGTACAATAACAAAAAAAGATATTGCAGAAGCAGAGTCAAATAATAATGAATTACAAAAAGTTATTCTTGGATTCAACACAGAACCAATTGTTTCAGACAATATAAAAATAATTATAGATCCGGTAATTTATTCCTTAATAGAAAAATATGAATCCTGGTTTAAAGAAACAAAAGAAAATTTAGAAGGAAAACAACTTAAAAATTTAATCAGACCATGTAAAATTAGAATTCTCCCGGGCTACATATTTAGACAATCTAATCCCGCTGTTGTAGGAGTCGATATTCTGGCTGGCACATTAAAATCAGGAACACCATTAATGAAAGAAGTAAAGATAACTGAAGCAAAAAGCTTGCAGGAAAATGGAAAAAATATAAATGAAGCAGAAGCTGGAAAGTCTATTGCTTTAGCAATGCCAAATGTTACAATGAATAGGCAAGTAAAAGAAGGAGACATATTATATTCAGATGTTCCAGAACCACATTTTAAAATTTATAAAAAATTAAAAGATACATTAAAGCCAGAAGAAATACAAGTTCTAAAAGAAATAGCTGAAATAAAAAGAAAAACAAATCCTGCTTGGGGCATGTGATTTAATTAGCATTATTTAATAATAAGTAACCATTAGGTTTTAATAACTTCCTTTCATAATCTAAGCATTGACGATAATTTGTCATATAATGAGTAGCACCAAAGTTATCAATTACAATATCAGCAATGTTATGGATGTCTAAATGAGATTTTATTGCAGTCACCAGATCTTCATTAATTAACCTGACTTTATTTTGGTCACGAATTATTTTACAGCGTTCAAAAAGTTTTAATAAATTTTTATTTACCCTATCTGAAAATTTTAAATTTAATGCATATCCAAGCATGTTCCCCATTAGTTCATAATCAACAGGATCAATAATAATAGGAAGATGTTTGATTTTATAATTATCAACGAGATTTGGAATAAATTCACCAAGCCCAGCTCCAACTTCAGCATATTGAAAAAAAGGATTAATCATTAATTCTCTTATATTATTTTCATATTCTGAAACATTCCTTGCTGTTACACATGAATATATACCCCTTGCAGTATAAACAAATGAATATTCATCAAAATTAGGTGCACTCTGTGATAAACCAATATTAAGACAATATTTCGTTTTTCTATCCAAAATTTTAACAAATCTTCTGCTATCATAAGTCCATTTAACTCTGTAGTCCATAAAAAAATGAAATTAGAGATAAATAAAAGAATAACTAAATTTTAGAGTCTCAGTAATCTTTATAAATAGTCTGGATTTTCAAATTACAATGGTAGAAACTAAATTTGTAATAAATGATACAAAAACAGGAAAAAGTTATCAAAAAGTTTTAGAAGACAATCCTTTTGTAAATAATAAAGTAGGAGATAAAGTCTCGGGACATTTAGTAGGTTTAGATGATTATGAATTAGAAATTAGAGGCGGATCAGATAAATCTGGATGCCCAATAAGATATGACATGCCTGGAATAGGAAAAAAAAGAGCATTATTAACTTCTGGACCATGTATAAAAATAGTTATAAAAGGAAATAGAATAAGAAAAACAGTAGTAAGCAACACAATTACTCAGGACATAGTTCAAATAAATTTAAAAGTAATAAAACAAGGTTCTAAATCTTTAGAAGAAATGTTCCCTAAAGAAGAAGAAGCTAAAGCTGCTGTATAAATTTTTAGATTGTAAAAAATGTATGGACAATATAATAAAATTTCCAACAGACTACAAGGGATCTGAGATAATTAATTCTAGAAAGAATATTGAAGAAATAACAAAATTATCAGACCATCAAACCTTAGTGTACCAAGCAAAGGAAGAAGGGATTAATTATAGAGACTTAAGAGCCAAATTAAGATTGCACAACATTTCTTTAGAACAGGCAATTGAAAATTGTAAATTGGGAATATCAACAAGTGAATATTTAAGACAAAGAGAAGAAAAAAGAAAATATGAAGAACTAACTCTTAGGAAAACACAAAGAATGTTAAAAACCTATTTCGCTACAGCAATAACTGCATCATTTTTAATATTGGGATTTTCTATATATCAAGAATTAACAGAACTTATAGAAAAAGAAACTAATTGCTATGAATTTACAACAAAACCAATAACAATAACTGATCCAGAAATGAAAGAAAAACTTGAAGAATATAAAACAAATTGTTATCCAAAAATTATTCCAGGAACTTAATCCTCAGTTTAATAAAAAAAATTCTCAATAATGGCTAACCATTACTATTGCTCTATTAACTTCATCTTGGCTCAGTTTTTTGCTAAATAATCCTTTAACTTTAGTCGTCAATCTGCTATCTCTGTATCTCTCACCAATCAAAGCAGCAGCTAATTTTTTATACTCAATTACAGTATTATTCTCTTTCAGCGCTGCCAAAGGTTTTGTTTTAGCTAAAGCTTCTAATAAACCCTCATCATCATGCAATACACTCACCACAGGAACTTTAGTAGTATTTTGTATTTCATCCAGGCTCAATTCATATTTTTTTCCTCTAACTTTATTTATTATTATTCCAGATAAATATGTTTTCTTTTGTTTTGCAACTTTAACAGCATGCAATGTACTTGCCAAAGTTACATAATCAGGAGTTGTTAGTACAAATAATTCATCAGAAGCACCAACAGTTGCTAACATTTCTTCACTAAAACTAGGACTTGAATCAATTAATATTACATCATAAAAACTTCTTAGACCTGCTAAATGCTTTCCGAATTTCGTGTAGTCAACTTTTTTAGATATTAAAGATGAAGGCAATAAATGCATACCACTTGAATGCTCATAAATTGCTTTTCTAATATTCACTTTTCCATCTAAAACATCATGCAAAGTATATTGTGGCTTAACAAATCCAAAATGTAATGCTAAATTAGGAGCAGAAAAATTTCCATCAACAACTAACACTTTCTTTTTAAAATTATTAGCTAAAATAAAACCTAAATTTGCAACACTCGTAGTTTTACCTACACCGCCTTTAACAGAAATAAATCCAATTATCCTAGCATGTTTCATTTGAACCATTTTTTAATTTAATAAAAAAATAAAAAAGACTATTTCTTTTTTCTTCCAACCAAGTACCATACAACTGCACCAATTACAATTAGCACCAATATAATTACCAGTACAGGCATTAAGCTTGTTTTCTCAACATTCTTATCAGTAGTTGGTGTATTTGTATTGTCGCTAGTTGATGTACCATCGTCTGTTGTCGCATCAGTAGTAGTTTGACTGGCTTGTTTGTCTACACCAATTGCAAATGTACTAAATCCAGGAACTTTTGCTTCAAATCTGTATGTTCCATCTTTTTCTTGTACATTACTTGGAGTGTATCTTTCCCAATTTCCATCTTTTAATCTAAATAATACTATATTACTTGGATTAACATTATTTTGTTGTATCCATTCTTTTTTAACTAAAGAAACTACTACAGCTTCTTTTAATGCACTATCAGCAAGATTTGTCTTTCTTATCTCTAAATATTTATATACATTGCCTGGAATACTTACTCCACTTGGTGCATCACTTAATCCATTTACTTCTAATTTTGCATTAGGCGCATTTACAGTAGATAAAACAGTAATTGATTCTACTCCTAAACTTGCTGCTATGTTTGCAGGTATTTGCATTGTAAATGGCTGGTTAGCTACAATATCTCCTATAGTTGAAGATCTTTTACTTCCACCTGAAAATGAAGAAGGTGAACCTGTAAGATCTGGATCTACAGTTATTGTCAATGTTGCTGTATTTATATTTGATGAATTATCTGTTGCAGTACAAGTAACTGTTTTAGTTTCTGCTACAGTTGGAGTGTATATATTTGAACATGATGTCCCACCAGCTTCACATATGGTTGTTCCATCACTAGAAGTTATAGCAATTGTACTTGGATTATCATCTGCATATGAACAAGAGATTATTGTATTTGTCAATCTCCTAAAAGAAGTTCCTTCTGATGAAGATAATTGTAAATCTGGTTTAAATGTATCTGCTAATATTGAATAATTGCTAAATCCATAGACATTAACCATTACTGGACTATTTGCCAACCTGCTGCATATTGCTGAAGGACAAGCAACACCATCTCTGTATAATATATATCTATTATAATTTGCAAAAGTATGCTGGAAAAATGTAAAATTTATTGTTTTATTTAAATTCGGATGTTTTGTTGAATTTACAAAAACGCTGTTATTTACAATCACAATACTATTAAATAAATTTGGACTTAAATCTCCTATAATTGTTAAATTTGTCTGATTCCATATTAAACTTGCAAAAGCATTTTCATAAATTAATACACTTTTTAAAGAAACACCTGTTGTATTGATGTCTATAGTATTATTACCAAAGGAATTATTAATTAATGTTAATTGTGTTTCATTCCCAAATTGTATTCCTACTGTTGAATTTCTTATTATATTATCTCTTAATGTAAAATTGCTTCCTGTAAATGCTGCAGAACCTAGATCCCTTAGAAATGAAAAATCAAATCCAAATGTTGCATTAAAAATATTATTATTGACTATAGAAATACCTTTTTGAGCCCCATAAATTTGAGAGGTTCTACCTGATAATTCTATACCCCTTATAACATCTGTTATTGTGTTATTTTCTATAGTAATATTTTCTACATCTGCCATAATTATACTTGTACCAATATTTTTAAATATATTATTTTTAATAAATATAGTTTTATTGATAGATACTGATTGTCCGCTTTGCAAATCTGTATTAAAATCAATACCAAGAGAGATAGTACTTGAGGTAATATTTGATATTGTATTTCCTTCTATACTTATGTTACTCTGGGAAAGTCCTGAATTGTATATAAAAGCAATGGCTTCAGGTCCATTAGCACCAGTACAACTCCCACAAGAAAGATTGTAGATAAAATTATTCTTGATAAGTCCATTTTCAACTTTTTCCAAGATTATTCCAATAGAAGATATATCTATTATACTAACTAAGTTTCTTATTGTATTATTTTCTATTGTAAAATTATTCAGGGTACTAGATCCAGGACCTCTTGCACTTCTAATTCCTATTGCAGTACCTTCAATAATACAATTTTTTATGGTTATGTTATTATTTGGTCCAGAAATAAAACCTATTCCTATGTGACCAATATAGCCTGTAGAACTTGAATCTGTACCACTACCAGTATAGTTTCCGCTTATTTTATTTCCTGCACAATCAAGGGAAATATGTTCTGCTTCAATAGTCAATACAGTTAGATTATTACAATTTGTTAAAGTATCTGAAGAAGTTAATGTCCTGGTTGCATTTAATCTCTCTCCACAAACACAGGCTATATTATTCCCACATTTGCCATCAATTCCAGCATTTACATATAGAACTGAAGATAATAACACAATAAAGATGATATAGACTATTTTAATCTGCCTCATTTTAAATAATTTAAAATTATATTCTTTATAACTATTTTGGTTTTGTACTTTGTTTTGTCTTCTATTAGTAATTACTTTAGTTGGAATCTATCATGTTGGTAAAGAGTAATTTTATAATCTTTTGTAATACTTAATATAATTAAAATGAAAAATTTAATAAAAACATTTTTTGTTAACACATTTTTAGCTTATATTGTAAGTTGTGGCGAAGACAAAGCTAAAAATAGAATAGAAGACATTAATATAGATTGTTCTACAACAGAAACTCCTTTTAATATTAAAAATTTAGCTATGTATACTTCCTGGGAAGATGTTACTGATAATTTAGGGTTGTATGGAATAACTGCTGAAACTGGATCATTTGGAGATTTTAATGATGATGGATTTTCTGACTTGTTTATAGCTCCTTCCAAAAAATACCCGGAAATATATATTAATACCTGCGGAACAGGATTTATTCCAATTAATCTTAAAGAAAGAACTAAAATTTCAGAAAATTTGGATTATGAAACATTTAAAAATGCAGCCACTTATATTGCTGATTTAGATAATGATGGATCTTTGGATGTACTTTTTGGAATGTCCGGGTTGAGGCATGGGGTAAGAATATTATATGGTGAAAGAGGACTTAAATTTACTGAAAAGGTTTTGCCGATGGAGGCAACTTCATCACAAATAGGAAGTGTTGGTACAATTGATTTAGACAGAAATGAATATTTAGATTTGTATATTGCACGTTCTCCAAACTTACAGGGAGATATAAAAAATGAAAATCTGTTTTTTATAAATCAGGGCGACCGTAATTTTGTAGATGTAACATCAAGAATGCCTGATACTTTAAGATATGCAGGTTCATTTATTACATTTACTTATGCATTTATTGGCTGGCAAATTTTAAATGGCATTCCAGAATACAAGCCGCGTTTGTATATAGGAAATGATTTTGATCCTGATTTTCTTTTTTCTCATAAAGGCGGATTTTCTTTTGATCAAATTGAATCTAATACAATTAGAGAGTTAACTTCTACAATGGGCTTAGATTATTCTTATGTTGGTGATGATGTAGTAATGGCACTAACACAGACTTTTCAAACTGCCATGATCCGAATAGAACCAAATGGAGTAGTAGATATATCAAATAGACTAAAGGCTCCAACAGGACATGTTGGTTGGGATATAAGATTTGGCAATTTTGATAATGGACTTGATGAAAGTTTGATAATAGCAAATGCATATCTGGTAGATGATTCAAACAATCCAGAATTTGGATTAAAAGATACTTTATTTTATATACAAAATAATCATGGCTGGTTTAGAAACAAAAGTGATACTGCTGGCTCATTATTTGACAGTACTGATATTGCGAATAGATATTTATTGCCTTATGGTGATTTTAATAATGATGGAAACCTTGATTTATTGGTTACAAGCTATGATATTCAAAATCCTGAGAAGGAAATTAGTCATGAACCTTTATATGATACTACAACACGACTATTAATGAATAAGGGAAATTCAAATAACTGGATTGGATTTAAATTTAAGAATAGCAAATACTTAGGTTCATTGCTAAGATTAAGATCTGGAGACAGGGAAGCTATAAAAGAAATAAAAATGTTTACAGGGCTTGGTGCAAACAATTATGGCTTTGCACATTTAGGACTTGGACAAAAAAGTGCTATAGATAAATTAGAATTATTCATGCGTAACGGAAAGATAAAAGACTTAACACGAAACATAGAAATAAATCACTATAATTGGCTTGAATAATCATAATTTTAATACAACATCTTTATTTCTTCTTGCTTATAGATTTTAAAAACTTTATAAGTTTATCTATTTGTTACCACCCCATGATTACTAAAAAAGCGAAAGATTTATAAATAATAAAGTTAACTAAAATTTGAGGTTTTTATGCAAGAAAATTTGAATTATCAAGACTCAGAATACAAGATGCCTGAGTTACCAAAAGAAGTTAAAGAAAAGTTAGATGCTATGAAATCTAAATTAGATAAATTCTCCAAAGAGATTGTTAAAGAAAATAAAGAAATAATGGCTGTTGGATTATTACCACCATCAAAATTACCACAAGACCAAAAATTAAGCAATGAAGAAGCTGAAAAATTAAAGAACAGAATTAATATTTTGATAATAGCAGATTTAGAAGAAAAAAAAGACTGGTATGAACTTAGAGATAAGATAATTAAAAATGTTAATAAAAAGGCAGAAGAAATTGACAACAATATTGTTGCTACTGTAATGGATTTCTATGAAATAAGAGAAAATTGTTACGATGCCAAGTATGAATTATTAGAAATGATTGCTGCTGGAGCTGCACTTTATGATCCTAAAGATTTTTTAGCGGCTATTAAAATTTCTGAAGTACATAAAACAATGGTTCTAAAGAAATTTGATAAATATATTGTGAGTTATGTTGGCGCTGGCAGTTTATTTAAAGGAGATGCTAAAAGTAATGATATTGACACTTATATTGTAATCGATGATACAGATGTTAAGAAGATGACTAGAGCTGAACTTAAAGATCGACTTATGGCTATTATACGAGAAATGGGATATACTGCTTCACAGATGACTGGAGTAAAGAAAGCTTTTCATATCCAAACTTATATTCTAACAGATTTCTGGGATGCTTTGAAAGATGCTAATCCTGTAATTTATACTTTCTTAAGAGATGGTGTTCCACTTTATGACAGAGGCGTATTCATGCCTTGGAAGTTATTATTAAAAATGGGAAGAATACGTCCAAGCCCAGAAGCTATTGATTTCCAGATGGATATGGGTGAAAGATTAATCCAGAGAACAAAAGGAAAAATGATAGGTATAATGGGAGAAGATTTGTATTATGCAATATTAAATCCTGCACAAGCTGCTTTAATGCTATATGGAATTGCACCTCCAACACCTAAGGAAACAATACAATTAATGGATGAAATATTTGTTAAAAAAGAAAAAATATTGGAAAGAAAATATGTTGATATTCTTGAAAAAATAAGAAAATATTACAAAGATATAGAACATGGAACTTTAAAAGAAGTAAAGGGAAAAGACATAGACGAATTATTAGGAGATGCTGAAGATTATATTAAAAGAGTAAAAAAATTATTTGAACAAATACAAAACAGAAGAGATAAAGAAAGCATAAATGAGATGTATGAAAATTCTCTAGGTGTTGTAGAAGATGCTTTGAAAGTAAATAATATTAAAGTTGAGAAAAGGACTAGTGTGCCAAATTTATTTAATAAACATTTAGTGCATGATAAAAAAATATTTAGTGATTTCCATATGAATACTTTGAAAACAATTATTGATACAAAAAATGGGATGAAAACTTCTAAATTAAACTCTTCTGAACTTGAAAAGATAAGAAAAGAAGCAAGAGGTTTTATTAAATCTATATTAGAATATGTGCAAAGAAAAAGAGGATATGAATTTGAAAGAGCAAAATTAAGATTCAAATATGGCGACAGATATGGAGAAGCTATAATTTTAGATGAAGTTGTATATATTATAAAAGATATTGATGCTAAAGATAAAGAAATACAAAAAGCTGATGTAAATAAAGATGGAAGCTTTGGCAAATTAGATAAAAGTTCTTTAGAAGAATTAGAAAAACATTTAATGAAAGTTAATATGCCTGGAAAAGTCTTTATTAAAGAAAGATTATTTGAAAGTTTAAAAAAATTATTTGGCAGCGATATTGAAATTCTTGTTAATTATTAAATATGAGGTCTAAAATTGTATTAGATGGTTGGGAATTATTTCAAAATAAATCAGAAGTATATAGATTTCTAAAGTTATTGCCCAAATATTTGCAATTAAAACTAGATGAAAAAACAAATATAGGTGATAGAACTGCAGTGCTATGTTCTAATAATGATAATGGCAGAAGATTTCCATGGTACAGATTTTTTCAAAGTTATGGAAAAGATTATCATCGCTGGTCTGGAGGTTTTTGGGCAAATTATTTCAAAGATGTAAAAAATAGCAAATTAATTAAAAATGTAAAATCAAAAGATTTAGAAAAAGTAATTCAAGATCCTGAATTTAGTGATATAATCTTAGTAGGGCATGCAAATTACCATTCATGGCTTGCTTCAGATCAGCTTGTGGATTGGTATGATCTTGGAAAAATGTTAAAAGATCATTTAAAAAATGGATTTTTTATAAACACGGGATGCGGCATTATAGAAAGAACTCAAATTCCATTGGGTTATTTTGTAGTAAATGATCTAGGTAATTTATATGGAAGGAAGGATAGGACAATATTTGGATGGGAAATAACTAATAATCAAACATTAGAACAATTAGATTCTGATGTAAATGCAGAAATACAGGTGATATAAAAAATGAAAGATAAAATTGAAAATATTTGGGAAGAAATTAAGTATTATGTATATTTATATTATTTATTAATCTGGACTAATTGAAATTCACAATAATATTAATTTCAATAGAAAGATAAAAATTTTAAACCTTACCCTCTACTTTAAATATAAAAATTGTAGTGGGTAAGTAATCTTTTGGGTCACAAATTGAACTATAAAAAAAGATTCCAGTAAGTTTTTGTTAGTTCATCAGAGTTGAATTCTATTAAATTTTTATAATATTCTTTTTTCAGTTCGTTCGGTTTTGAGCTGTCTGCAATTCTTAACGCTTTCAAATACTCGGATCTTATTTTATTGTGTATTATTAAGGGTGGATAATTATTCTTCAATAGGATATAATTTAATATCATTCTTCCTGTTCTTCCATTTCCATCCATAAATGGGTGTATTTTCTCAAATTTATGATGAAAACCTGTAGCTAAAACTAAAGGGTGTAATATTTTGTTGTTTGCGCTAAGCCATTTTAATAATAATTCCATGTCTGCCTTTACATATGGTGCAGGTGTTGCTTTGAAATTTGCTTTTATTACTCTAACATCTTGGGTTCTATATCCTTTTCTTGCGTCTATTTTTTCCATTAATTTGGAATGAATATTAACTATGAATTCATGAGTGATATCTTCTTTAATATTAAGCAGGCCTAAGAATGCTTTTTCTGTATTTTGTAAATCATAGATTTCTCTTAATGTTTTTCCTTTTGGTGTTCTTCCATCTTGGAGTAAATTTCTTGCTTCATTTAGATTTATTGTATTTCCTTCTATTGATGCTGTATTGAAGGCAAATTCTATAATAAAATTCTTCATGATCTCTTGTTTGGTTAACTCTTGATTATTGTGGAATACTGAATTATAATGCAATTTACAAGCTTCTATTTCATACAATTTTTCTCCTAAAAATTCATCCTTTTTTAGTTTTAAAGTTTTTACTTTTTCTAAATAATGATTGGATTCTAAGAAATTATTTATTGTCTTATAGGCTTTTCTTATTTGTTCAGAATATTTTGGCAGGTTTGCAAGATTATATTTGACTTCTTTTAATGAGCTTCCCAAATATGCAATGTCTTTTGCTAGAACCTTTCCTTGTTTTCTTTGGGATGCTCTGAGATAATAATATTCTTTATTACCTATTGTTTTTTTGTAGATATAGACCATAATATTATTATGATTCACTAATATATAAATTTACCCTCTACTTTAAATATAAAAATTGTAGTGGGTAAGTAATCTTTTGGGCACAAAAATTCTATTTCTATAAAAAGTGTTTTTTATTATAAGGATTTTATTAAATAACCATTAAATTCTTAACAGAAATATTATTCAATAAATCAGGATTATTTTCTTTAACAAATAGTAATTCTATGGCTAAAATATTTTCATCTTTGTCAAAATCAACTATAGTATTTTTGTCTATCTTTTTGTTATGGTGGAATTCCCCTTTTCTTATTGTTAAATATAAAGCACCAGCTTCTGAGTCATATCTTATTTCCATTTTTATATCCAATAGACAGTTATTGCTTTATATACCTTTTTCTCCTTAATATCAAAAATTTTCGAAAATATTACAAATTCTTAATCAAATTTTTTATAATTTTAGTAATTTCTTTTAATTTTTCTTTAGAATCTGCTTCTATTGTCAATCTCAATAAATCTTCTGTGTTGCTTTTTCTTATGTTAAACCAAAAATCTTTAAAATATAATGAAATCCCATCTATTTTTTCAATTTTTTTATAATTTTTAAATGAATTAATTACTTTCCAAACAGCCTTATCTTTATCCTTAACTTTGAAATTTGTCTCTTCTGAAGGAAAATATTTTTGAAATGGTTCTATTAATTCTGAAATCTTTTTATTTTCTTTATTTAAAATTTGAATTATTAATAGAACTGCTAATAAAGCATTATCTAAATAATGAAATTTTTTAAAATAATAATGTCCAGATAATTCCATTCCAAATTCAGCATCATGTTTCAGCATATTTTTCTTTATATTTGAATGCCCAACAGGGCTTCTGATTATGTTATTTCCTATTTCCAGCAATGCCTTACTACAACGATGATCTGCTATTATTTTTAAATTTTTATATAAATATTCATAGATAAAAACTGCAATTGTATCTGCTCTTATTATATTTCCTTTTTCATCTAAAAACCCAGCCCTATCACAATCTCCATCAAAAGCAATTCCTAAATTATAATTATTATTTTTAATTTCTTTTTTGATTATTTTAAGAGTTTTTTCTTCTGCTGGATTTGCCAAATGATTAGGCATTGAACCATCCGGCTTATTAAATAAAGTTTTAATATTTGCAATTTTCTTTAATATTCTTACATCTAAATAACCCATCATATTTCCTGAATCTACAATAATTTTCAATTTTGTTTTCTTAAAATTATTAAGAATAAAATTAGAATAATCTTTGAAAATATTTAGATTCTTAACATTAAATTTTTTATTTGTTTTTTTAAACTCTTTATTAATATTCTCTTCTAAGTATTTTCCAATTTCATCATAACCTAAAGAAACGCCATTTTTAGAACAAATCTTTAAGCCATTAGAATTTTTATCTAAATGGGAAGCAGTTATCATTATTGCCAAGTCAAAATCATAATTAAAAGAAGCAAAATAAAGCATTGGTGTTGTGCAATTTCCTATAGAAATAACTTTTGTATTTTCATCTGATAAGCCATTAATTAATGATCTGAAAAGAGGTTTAGAACTCTGTCTTATGTCATAACCAATAACTGCATTTTTGGATTTTAATAATCTTGGAATTAATCTTCCTATCTTATAAATAATTTCTTCATTAATTTCTTTAGGATATTCACCCCTTATATCATATTGTTTGAATATTGACATGAAGTTTTATTATTCTATTTGTTTATAAGTCTTAGGTAAAGTCTTAAATGTTTGACTTTAAATATTCCCGGTTCTGTAAAATTTTGCTGCATCTTCTGGAGGCATTGAGTTTATTACTGTGCCTGAAAATTCAAATCCAGCCCAAGTACTTAATCTTGGCAGTATTTCTATATGAAAATGCAGCTTATCTTCTTTTTTAGAAGAATAATGAATCATGTAATTGTAAGGTGCATTAAGTTGTTTTAATCTTTCTAAAACTGATTTTAAAATTGATGATAAATCTGATAAGCTGCATTCTTCCAATCTTGTCAAATGTTGTTTTGGAAATAACCATATTTCAAATGGAAATCTCGAAGCATAAGGGCAGAAAGCTATAAATGATTCATTTTCAAAACATCTTCTGTAGGAATCTTTTTCTCTTTGTATAATTTCACAATAATTACATTTATTATTTATAAAATTCTTTTTTATTTCCTGTTCAACAATGTCTGGAATTTTGTTATATGCAATTATTTGGGAATGAGAATGGGAAACAGATGTTCCTGCTTCTTCTCCATAATTTTTAAATACCTGAACATAGTTTATTCCTTCTAAATCTGACAAATAATTAATTCTTTCAAGATAAATCCTGAATATTTTTTCTATATGCTGAGAAGGCAAATCCCATAGCTGCTTTTTTTTATCATTTGTTTCAACTACAATTTCATGATAACCAAAACCATCTGAAAATGTATAAAAATTATTATGGGTTTCAATTTTATAATTTCCTTTATTTATTACAGCCGGAAATTTATTTGAAAAACATCTTATTATCCATTTTCTATTCTCTTCTATTCTTGTTATTTCATTTGGTGTATATTTTTCATTTCCAGGACAGAAATGACACAGAACTTGATGTTTTTTTTCTATATTTCTTTTAAAATCGCTTGGTCTTCTAGCTCTTTCACTTGCAATTATTACCCATCTATCTAATATGTAATCTTTTCTTAATTCTGGCAATTTACATTCCTCTTTTTTTCAATGCTAATTCGTATGCTTCAAAATAATTTTTTATAAAAATTTTCCAATCAGCTAATTTAGATATACTTTTTGCTATTAATTTCTGATCTACTCTTCCTTTTCTATCCAAATTTGTAAAATCATGAAGTATCTTAGTAAAATCATTTATAACTTCTTCTTCACTTTTTCTGAATCTTTTTAATACAAATACTCCTTCATCTGTTTTATTTTTGGATATTAAAAACCTGCCAAAACCACCCAAGTCTGTTGTTAGTGAAGGAACACCCCAAGCAGTGCTTTCTAATGGTGTATAACCCCAGGGCTCATAATAACTTGGAAATAAACCTAAATGACAACCAGAAATTGCTTTATAATATTCTAAGTCCAATAAACCATCAACGCCTGTTAGATATAATGGATAAAAAACTATTTTTACTTTATCTTCTTCCTTGTTATCCAGATTATTTTCTTTTAATGATTTTAAAATCTCATCATTTTCTTCATTCTGAATATTATGAGTTACTAATGGTGGATTACCTTCTCTGCTAAAATTTAGTCTCAATTTTCTTGATTCTTCAAAAAATTCTTCATCAAAAATGGAATGATTTGCTATTTTCTGTTCAATTAAACAATTATCTCCTACACATTTAAGGAGATTTTCCATAACTCTTCTATTCAACTTTTCAGAATTCTGTTGTATAAAATGTTTTAATAAGTGAAAACTTGCTTTATTTTTAGCTATGCTAATTTTTGCACTTTTGGCTTGTGTTGGTATCCATAAAAATACTATAACTGTTTTTTTAGAATTTTCTTCTTTCATTATATTATTTAAATTTGAAAGTGCTTTAATGAAAATATCTATTCCCTTATTCTTAAATTCATACCTTCCAACTATAAAAAAATTTAATGTTTGCTCTAAATCAAAATGATAATATGGAAAGAAATAATAAGATATAAATTCCCTTATTTTTTCCCTGTTATTAATATGCTCTAATGATGTTTCTTCAAATGAAGGAAATGAATCTGAATCCAAACCGTTCAATAACAGAATATCTGCTTTGCGATTAAAAAAATGTTCTGCTTCTATTGAAGTTATCTCTGAAACTGTTGTAAAAATATCTGAATTTACAGTACATGCTTTTTCTGTTGTAAATTTATCCACTATTTTATATTTTTCAGCTTCTTTTTCAGGATCTAATTTTTCCAAATTATTATATAAATCTATTCCTGATGATGATAATGTCCTACCAAGCATTGTGGCATGTGTTGTGAATATAGTAGCTATGTTTAAATTTTTCATTTTTGTATCTAATAATGCAAATCCAGAAAGCCATTCATGGCAATGCAATATAACCTTGTACTTGTTTAAGTTATAAAATAATTCTACTAGTCTTGAAGCAGCTGTTGCCCAGATTAAAGGCTCTTCAAAATCCCAATTTGAAAATAATGAGTCTACTTTAAAATTATCCCATAAATCTGTTTTTATTTTATTTTTATTTTTAATATAATTTTTGAAATCTATTAATATTACTTTTGGATTTCCTTTTACTAACCAGGAACCGTAATAACAAACTATTCCTTCTTTATTTAATACTTCAAATATTTTATTAATTTCCTCATCTGGTGATTCTTCTTTAAATTCATATTTTGCCTTTTCAGAAAAATATGGGCCTATCAGGAAATAGTTGTTAAAATTTTCAAACATTAATTTTGCTTTTGATATAAGAACAGTATAAATTCCCCCAACTTTATTGCATACTTCCCAGGATAATTCAAATAATAAAGTATTATCTGTCATTTTCTACCTCTTTTTATACTATTAGAATATGAATATTTGTTTATATATTTTGCTTTAAAGCGTACTTATAAGCATTTTAGTCAATAGATTTTCAGGATCTCTAGATTTTACTATTGCTGAGGATATTAATATACCTGAAGCACCTAATTTTAATGCAACCTGAACATCTTCTGGAGAATGAATTCCTGCACCAACCAATAACTTTACATTTCTTGAATTTTGTAATTTCCTGAGTGTTTCAGCTATCAACCCTGGTTTTGCTTTACTTATAGAAATTTTTCCTGAAATTAATTCTTCTGGTTCTACTGCAACATAATCTGGATTTAAGTCTGAAACAGCTTTTGCAATGATTGTATCAGAAGCACATACAATGGTTATTAATTTTTTTTCTTTAGCTAATTTAATTGATAATTCTATATCTTCTAATTTTAATCTTTTTTCTGAATGATTTAATAAAATTCCTGAAGCACCCGAAGATCTGACTGCTGAAGCTGTAACTGAACCTGTAAATGATCCTTCTGAAACTGAATCGATATGCTGAGCGAATATTTTTAGATTTTTACAATTTTCAGAAATTAAATAAATGTCTGTTGGCTGTACAACAACTGCAATATCTGCCTTTGATTTTTCTGCAATATTGTCTATTTTTTTAGCAAGTTCTAAAGCTTTTTTTCCAGTTGCTTCTTTGTAGCACTTAAAGTTTATTATGAAAAATGGATTTATCATATATTATCTGAATTAAATTAATATATAAAATAAACTATTTATTGAAAAGGTATTGAACTGTTAATATTGTTTGATTTATATAATTCTTATAAATAAAGCATATTAAACTGATTTGATAAAATTGCATAATAAAAGTATAAATTTTTTAATGACAAGTATATTAATAGCCGGAACAATTTTTATCCTTGTATTATATACGAATTATATATTTACTTCTGAATCTTTTGCTACAGGTGCTTTTATATTAAATTTTAATGATTTGCAAGGCAATATTGAAGATGGAAATAAAAACACCATTTTGGAAGAAGGAAATTTGTATTTTATAATAGGAAGAGAAACCAATAATATTTATTTTAATTTATTCAAAATATCTAAAAACAAAGGTTTAGTTATTCAAAATATAGCAGGTTATGTTAGTTATTGTGATCCCAATAATATATCATGCAAAAATACAATAATACATATTGAAAAAGGAGAAAATATAAATATTAAATTAATTGAAGACTTAATTTCTTCAGATTATTATAAGAGTTTTAATAAAAATATTTCTTTCAATGAATATTCCAGAATGGATTTTAATTTTGAATGGTCTGGAGATGAGGAAAATATTTTAATGAATGATTATGTGAATATAACACTGAATTTTAGCATAAATGAAGCAAGCATTTTACAAGAAAATATTAACCTGAATAATAAAGCAGAAACAGGCTTTGAGGAATTTACATCATTAAACCAATTTTCTGGAATGACTATAATGAATTTTGACTGGTCTGTTAATAAAAATAAAATTTTAATTCTATTTCCTTCTTTAATTTTTATTATATTTATTTATTTCTTATTTAGAAAACCAAAACCTAGTTTAAATGCAAATCAAAAGCTGCTTATTCGCCAATATATTAAAAAAAAGTGAAATATATAATTAAGTTTAAAAATTCAAAATATTATACTTTAGATTAGAAATTTATTTAAGCACATTAGAATTATAATTAATAATGGATAATCCCAATATAGAGAAGTTAAATGGACTTAATGCTTCTCAGTTAGAGGAATTGGTTAATCAGGCTATTAAAAAAATTGATGGACGAAGATTACATGCAAAAGAAAAAGAAGTCCGCAAAGCTATAGATGAAAATAAAGTAATATTAGCAAGACGTGGAATAAACAAAAGAGCATTTGTTGTCAGATGTTCTGGTTTAGATGGTTCTGGTAAAAGTTATTTAAGCAAGATAAAGAGCTTGGATATAAAGTATATGAATAAATCTCATTTAGTTTATGGTGAATATGATATTGTTCTGGAATTTGAGGTTTATAATCCACAAAATTTAACCCCAATATTCAAAAGCATAAGAGAAATCGATGGTGTAAATTCTTTGAAAAATTATGTTGCAAATGAAAAATTTGATTTTTAGGATCAATATTTATTTAGATAATATTTATATAGGTTAATAACTAAAATTAAACAATGAAAAAAATAATAATTTTATTTGTAATTCTGGCTTTTGTTTTATTAGCCTGTAATAGAGAAGAACAAAATAATCCCGGGGCTTTTGAAAATGAAAAAACAGAGGATAATGATTTAACAGAAATAGAAAACCAAGAAACTACAAATGATCAAAGTGGACAAACTAATGAGGAAGAGCCATTAATTAGTATAAATCCCCAAGTTAAAGAATTTCAAATTGAAATAGAACATACAAGTTATACTCCAAATGAATTTAAAGTAAAACAAGGAGATACTGTGAAATTTCTAGCTATTGTTGCCCAAGGCACTTCTTCACATAACCATGGAATTACTATTGATGAATATGTAGTAAATGAAGCTGTTGTAGTTGAAGATATAAATAATCCTAAAATAATTGAATTTGTTGCAGACAAAAAAGGAACTTTTGAGATTTACTGCAAAACCTGCTGGAGCGGGCCATTTGGCAGAGGGCATCCAGATATAAAAGCAAGATTAATTGTTGAATAATGGGGTATAAATGAAATTCTTTGATAAAATTAATGTCTATAATTTAATGATTATTATATTAACAATTTTCTCTATAATAGGAATAATAAATTTTGGATATAAAAATACTTTATTTCAAATTTTAATAGCTGTTATAACTGCAGGATTATTAGATACAGTAATAAATTCCTTTAAAAATAAAAAATTTGTTTTAGGAAAAAGTGGTATAATAACCGGGTTTTTTATAGGATTAATTTTAAATGAGAACCAAATCTGGTATGTTCCTTTATCTGCTGCAATTATTGCTATCATTGGGAAAAATATTGGCCATTTAATTATGAAAAGATTTTTTAGTTATAACTCTCATTTATTTAATCCTGCAATGTTTTCAATTTTTTTTAGTATATTAATCTTTAAAACTAATGATGGTTGGTTGGGAGCAAGCAATTTAATTGCAACTATTGTCTTGGGATTAATTTTAATGTATAAGTTTAATAAGTTTAAATTAACATTAAGTTTTTTAATTACATATTTTATAATAAACATTATTTATAATTTACCTAATTTTAATTATTTTATATTTTTAAATTCAACATTATATTTCTTTGCATTTTTTATGTTAATAGAACCGAAAACATCACCAAGTATCGGGAAGAGAATGGTAATATATGGTATTGGTGCAGGCGTAATAATTGGGTTATTGCATATATTTTTACCAAAATATGAATTAACTTTGGGGTTATTGATTTCTAATTTATTTGTTCCAATAATAAATGAAATTGCAAAAATTAATAAATAGCTTTAACATTAAAATTTTATGAACACTGAACTTGGAAAAACAATTCTTAGATTTGGATTGGGAATTTTATTCTTTTTTGCTGGTATAATAAAGATAATGAATATAGAAGATACTGTAAAAATGGTAAGCAATGTTGGATTTCCTGCTGCAGCATTTTTTGCATGGCTTTTATTATTAACAGAAATTGTTTTTGGTGTTATGTTATTAATTGGGTGGAAAGTGCAATATACTACAATACCATTAATCGTAGTAATAGTTATTGCAATTTTAACTGTAACTAGAAATGATCCAATGCAGTTGTTAAAAGATTTGTCAATTTTGGCTTCTTTAGTTGGTTTAATGCTGATGGGTCCTGGAAAATGGACAATAAGCAAAGAATGAAACATATATCTTTTTATACAATAATGCTTAAAAGTTAATGAAAAGTTAAAATTTTAAAAATTGGGGTGGAATAATTTATATTCCTAGATATTCTTAGGAGATTTAATAGGAGGAAAGTAAAATGGCATTAAAGTATAAAACATTTGTTTTTGAAAAGAGGGACATGTAGAAAGGAAATATGATTATGATAGTCTAAGCAGAAGGCCTGATGTTAAGCTAATTTTAGAAATGCCCAATGAGGAATTTACTAAATAGTATAATGAAATAAGATTTACAGCAGATTGGTTTTTATTGCAATATAAAATTATAAACAAAGTACCTCTTCTTAGCGATCCAAATATAACTACTTCCTGTTTAGGGATTGCAGGTGTTAACATAATACATGAATTAGAAGAAACAATAATCCAATTGGAGGTATTAAAAGACATGAGGCAAACTATTCCTGAAACAAATCAAGTTGAAGAGCGTCCTTAATAATAACATTTATATTTTTATTTAATTAACAAAACCAAATGAGAAATAAATCTATTTTAATTTTTGTACTTATTTTAATAGTTTCTAGTTTAGTATATGCAGATTTCCAAGAACCAAGTTCAACACAAGGAGAAGATGTAAATCAATGGTGGGGTGAAATCGTAGAAATATGTTATGGGGGTTATTCGTTAGACCCATACTTAGTGGCTGGTTTAGTAAAGAAAGAAAGCTGGTTTATTGCAAGTGCAGAAAATTTAGGAGAAAAAAATGCTTATTTAGCGGGTCACAGAGATTGGTATGAAAATTATTGGGGAAAAGGATTAACACAAGTAACTGGGCCGTGGATTGCAGGAGTTCCAAGACCCAGACTGGAAAACTGGGAGTATAATATGCCAAGAGAAGCAATTTTGGAAGAAGCACCTGTAATGAACGACCCTTTTAATGGAAGAGAAAATTTAGGAAGGGGCTGTTGGTATCTTTCTGTTTTAATAGAACATTATAATAATGATGAATATTCAGCTGTGACTGCTTATAATAAAGGATTTTTTGGAGTTGACAGAGGAGATTATAATATCAGAAACAATGATTATGTAAATGATGTTATGAGATACAGAGACTTGTACTTAGCGACAGTAGAAAATAATGGACAACAGACAGGAAACCAATCCCAATCTGGAAATACTTCATCACCTTCAAATCCTATTGGAAACATTACAATTCCTTTTATTCCTGATGTAAACATTACGCCAATTGAAAATAATTCTTCTGATGGAATTTATCCTCCTAATCGTACTATTGAAATTTCCCCAGTCCAAAACAATACAAATGAACAACCAGAGAATCAATCAGACATAAATCCAACACAGCAAAACCTACCAAATTACAACAATGATTTTGATAATGATAAAAGAGAATACGGACCTTCAGGAAAATCTAAAAACAGAGAACTTTCAAGTATAACTAGTTTTTCTGTATTTGAAAATAATAATTATCAGGAAAATTCTGTAAATCCACAAAATAATGCAATAGAGATAGATTCAATTCAAAGTTATAAAGATTTAACCTTAAATAAAGATAATTTTAATTATTCTGCAATTTATGTAATCTCAGGAATTTTGATTTTTGTATTATTCATTTCAATTATATTACAAATAAGGCGTTAAATTTAAAATTTTATTTAGATTTTTCCATATTTTGGTCTTGATAATTCTTCTTCTATTTTTAATAATCTATTGTATTTACAGGTTCTTTCTCCTCTTGCTGGAGCACCTAACTTAATCTGACCAGTTCCTAAACCAACAGCTAAATCTGCTATAAAAGTATCTTCAGTTTCTCCACTTCTATGACTTACCATAACTCGCCAATTGGCTGAATGTGCCAATCTACATGCGTCAAGAGATTCTGTTAGTGTTCCTATCTGGTTTGGTTTTAATAATAGGGCATTACATAATTTTTCTTTAATTGCTTCTTTTATTTTTTCAGGATTTGTAACTAATAAATCATCACCAACAATTTGTATTTTTGCTTTTTGTTTAAATTCCTTCCACGCCAAATAATCTTCCTGATCAAATGGGTCTTCTATTGATATTAATTTGTAAGTTTTTATTAAATTTAAGTAATAATCAATCATGTTGTACCTATCCAATTCTTTATTTTCTAAAATATATTTATTTTTATTAGGATCATGGAATTCAGAGGCTGCTGCATCCAATGCCAGTTTAACTTTATCCTGATAATTATTTTCCTCTATTGCTTTTTGTATTAATTCAAATGCTTCTTCTGCTTTATTTAATGGTGGAACAAAACCACCTTCATCTCCAACATTAGCTGCATGTTTTCCATATTTCTTTTCTAAATCTAATTTTAGTGTCTGATAAATTTCACTAACCATCTGTGTTGCTTCTGAAAATGATTTTGCTTTTACTGGAACAATCATAAATTCCTGTAATTGTAAATCTCCTTCTGCATGTTTTCCACCATTAATAATATTGCAAAATGGTATTGGCAATACTCTTTTATTTCCTAAATATTCGTATAATGGTCTGTTTAATAAATTTGAAGCGCATCTTGAAGAAGCTAAAGAAACAGATAAAATAGCATTACTACCTAAAACGATTTTGTCTGGTGTTCCATCTAATTTTATCATTAGATTATCTATTAAATTTTGTTTTACAACATCTTTATTTTTTAGTTCTTTAAAAATTTTTTCTACATTTTTTATTGCATTTAAAACAGACTTGCCATGATAAGCTTTTTTTTCATCTCTTAATTCTTTTGCTTCATACATCCCAGTTGATGCTCCAGATGGTACTATCGCATTGCCGAAACCTGATCTGGTGTGCACTTCTGCTTCTATTGTAGGATTTCCTCTTGAGTCCAGAACCTGCCTTGCTTTTATTTTTATTATTCCTGAATCCATTTCCCCTCTTTCTACTATTTTAATTAGAATTCTATCTTATATTATTTTCTAATTGTGATTAAAGAAAGAATATTATTTAGTTTACAAATATTTATATATTAAATAAGTTTTGAAGGTTAAGAAAAGTCAGGTGATAAAAATGAGTGATAATAAAAGAATTTCTAATATCTGTTTAATGATTTTAAATTTTGAGGTGATTAATGGCAAAAAAATATCAATCCTTAGATGATGTTCCAGAAACAATAAAAAGGAATTTAGAAAGATATGTAACCAATGTTGGCGGGAGAACATTTGCTATTCATGGTTTGCCTCCAGAATTAACAGGCGGAGTTTTAGCCAGATATTCTAGAGCACCCACAGGCTTGCAATTAACTTTAGTAAACGAATTTTTGGATGAAAATGGAGAACCTTCACAACAAAAAGGAACAGAATTAATGGACAGAGTATTAAATGCATTTGGTGATGATTCTGTTGGCGAATTGGAAGGAACCCATGTTGGAATTGAAGACATTTCTCAATTAGCAACAAAATGGATAGAAGATAGAAGAATAGGTGGATCACCAATTGAACAGTCTACAAGATATGTAAAATACGATCAAAAAGATGAAGAAGGAAGATGGAGATATTTAAGACCTCAAGAAATTATTGAAGCGGGATTGTTAGACCAATTTGAAAGGGTTAATAACAAGGCTTTTGAAGTTTATAGTGAAGGTGTAAAAAGATTAATTGAATATTTCAAGGTAGAATTTCCGAAAAGCAAACATACAATAGAAGTTGATCGCAATGGCAATAAAATTAAAGCTGGCGAAAATGAATTAACTAATGATGATGAAAGAAGAAATTTTAATATTTCATATAATTTTGTTGTCAGATGTGCTGCATTGGATGTAGGAAGATGCGTATTGCCCTCTTCTACATTAACACATATTGGTATTTTTGGTAATGGAAGATTTTTTACTGGCCTTATAAATTATTTAAAAAGTAATGAATTAATTGAGGCTAATGAACGAGGATTTGAATTAGAAAAGGAATTAAATAAAATCATTCCAACATTTATAAAAAAGAATAAAAAAAATCCAAAATTAGCAGAAATAAATACTGCAATGAAAAATGTTGCTAATGGATTATTTAAAGATATAACGCCTGAAACTAGAAAAGTTACTTTATTAGAAAGAACAAATTATTTGACTGAAGTTGTTTCTTCTGTACTATTCCCGTATACAAATTTGTCATTACAACAAATAACTAATAAAGTAGGAGAGCTGTCTACAGAAAAAAAATCAGAAATCCTTAATATTTACATAGGAAAAAGAGATTCAAGAAGAGATAGGACTGGAAGAGGATTAGAAGCAGGTTATCCTTTAATTTTTGACTTAGTGGGTGGATTTGCAGAATATAGAGATCTAGAAAGACACAGAATGTTGACCCAGCAAAGACAAGATTTGACAACAGAATTGGGATTTATATTGCCTCCTGAAATGGAAATGATTGGTTTAGAAAATGAAGTAAATGAAGTTGTTGGCATGATGGATAATCTAAATAGTGATATAAAACATTCTGGCTTAGAATATGCTTCTCAATATGCAACTTTATTTAATCACAGGATGAGATTTATGTTGGGAATGAATTTAAGAGAGTTCCAACACCTTTCAGAACTAAGGACTCAACCTGCAGGCCATTTTAGTTATAGAAGCATGGTTATGGAAATGTCCAGAAGTGTTAATACTAAATATCCTTGGGCTTCTCCTGTTTTATCTTATGTTGATTATTCAGATCCAGGAAACAGAATTTCCAGAGCTGGTGAACAATCAAAAATTGCAGGAAAGAATATTGCAAAGAATGTGGATGTTAGTGCAGATTTAGATTAATGACTCATGAATAAAAAATTAAAAAAGATGAAAAATGTCAAGAAGTGGTAAGTTAATTGTATTTGATGGCGGAGATGCTGTAGGAAAAAAGACACAATCAGATAAATTAGCTAAACGTTTAATTGATGAAAAATTTTCACTTGTAACTTATTCTTTTCCACAATATGAAAAATATTTTGGAAAGATGGTTAAGCAATATTTGAATGGAGATTTTGGAAAAGCAACAGATATTCATCCAAAACTAGCTTCATTATTATATGCCCTAGATAGACAACAAGCAGCAATTCAAATTAAAGATTATTTAGCAAATGGCGGAAATGTTTTATGCAATAGGTATATAGAATCAAATATGGGTTTTCAGACTGCAAAGTTGGATAATGAATCAGATAAAAAAAATTTTTTAGAGTGGTTATGTGAAACAGAATATAATCAATTAGGAGTACCACAATCAGATCTAGTTATTTATTTATATTTACCAATAGAAGCTTCTGAAAGACTATTAGATAACAGGGGAGAAGCAAAAGACGGACATGAAGCTGATAGAGACTTTCAAAGAAAGGTGGTTGATTCTTATATTTCATTAGCAAAAAAATACGATCATTGGAGATTAGTAAATTGTTCTGCATCTAATGGGGGGGTAAGAACAGTTGATGACATTCATGAAGAAGTTTATAGCTTAGTAAAACCACATTTATAATATCTTCTTTTTCCTTTTCTATTTGATAAATTATAATATTTTCTAAATTCACATAAAGCACCTTCAATATTTGTTATTGATAAAAATGGATAATTTGAATATGGAGATTTGTAAGCTATTCCATTCCATGGTAATTCTTGAGTTATTTTAGGAAGAATTTCTTTTTGAATATTGTATAACCAATATAATTTTTCAATTAATTCTAATTGGTTTTCATTTTTTAATAGTCTTTAAGAATAGATTATAGACATTTAATCATTTATTATTTCTGACAGCTTTGCAATTATTTCTCTTTTAGCTTTACTTTTTAATTCATCTTTTTGATATGGTCCAAATTTTTCATCTGGCTGACGCATAATAATTGATATTCCATTTTTCTCAAGTAAAGGCATAAAAGAAAAACTTATTTTTCCAAGATATAACTGATAACTTTCTTGCTTGACTCTTGCAGAAACACTATGGTCTTCAAAATTTAATTTTAATTCCTTGGCTATTTCCTGAAACATATTTTCTACATCATCAGCCGTTGTTTGAAGAGAATCCTATCACTTTATTTAATGTATATAACTAAAATAAATATAATTATTTATAAACTGCTTTAATTTTTAGAGTTTTAGTATATTTTAGATTATATTTTTTTACATTCAATAACATTATTTTTAATTTCAAATTTTACATCTAAAAATTTTTCTATAATATTAATATTTGTTCTCATGTGATCTGTGATATTAGAAACATGTATTGTACCACTTCCACTAATTGCTAAATACAATAAAAGTTGGTCTGCTGTAAAATGATCTGTATCTGCTTTTGAATTTATTTCTTCTAATAGTTTTAATGCACATTCTTTGCCAACGTTTTCTGCTGTTAAAGCTCTTTCTCCCAATATAGACATTCCAATTTTTTTATAATTTGCATGAATATAACAACCAGTACTAGAAGTTTCTACATACCATGCATGACTAATTGATTTATAATCTCTTGGAAAATTTGATACAAACCCATCAATCATCCTTTTTGCAACTTTTCTATCTGATAAATCATTTGAAGCTACAGCAAAAACATTAACAACTTTGTCCTGTGGTTTTATTATTTTAAATTCTAATTTTTTACATGGATTTATTGTTAATTTTATTTTTCCATTGCCTTTTGGATAAAATCCTTCTCTTTCAATTTCTAAATTGACAATTGCTCCAAAATTATTTAAATGGTATAAAAATACTTCTTTAACATCCAATACTGGCGGTGCTAAAGGGTTCGCTGTACCACCTACAATATCGACAGTTGAAATTTGATTAGCGAATAATAATGGCGGCAAGATTGTTTGTGCAACTAAAGTTGTAGATCCTGCTGTGCCTATACCAAATTTGTAATTTCCTGAAACAATTTCAGAAGGTATAAATTCTAATTCTTTTGAATGTAAAAAATTTCCTATGACTTTTGCATTACATATTTTTGAAATTGAGTTTACTGCAGTTAAATGCTGATTTTGCAATCCTGGCTTTTCTCTTTTTCCCCGAATATTTATCATCTTAAATGGTTTTCTTGTTAATGCTGAGAGAGAAAGAGAACTCCGTAATAATTGGCCTCCGCCTTCAGATCCGTCAATTTCTATCATAAAATAACAACCCCTAATTTTGGAATTAATAATTTACATTCTTCAGCCAATAATCTTCTATGGCATTTTTTCGGAGTTGATTCAATGCACAATAAAGTTATATCCTTTCTTAATGCTTCCCTTGCTAATGTTCTAACTTCAGGAACCATATAATTTTTTCTAATATATTCTAAGTATTTTTCAGAAAATTGTTCCCAATTAATCTCTTGTCTGTAATATGCACCAATTAATTTTAAAGGCGGGGCAAAAATAGTTTGATGAGAATTAAATAAATCATGAGTTATTTCTTGATCTGGAGTAATTCCATCATTTAAAGTATGTCTGCTCATGATAGAAATACGATAACCATCTTCTGGCAATATTTTTTCTTTAATGCATTTTGTATACAAGCTCATTTTAGTTCATATATCTCTCTATCAAACATTTTAATACAATAATTTAATATTTTATAAAATTAATGGTTATCAAAAACAATATAAACAAGTAAATAAATAATTAGAAGATGTGGCCATTTTCTCGAAAACCGATAGTAAAGCCAATTAATGAAACTAGTTTAGTTCCTTTATCAAATGGTGTTAGATCTTTTATAGATGCAATTAATAAATCCAAACAGAAAATTGCAGAATTTAATAGATTAAAAGAAAAGGTTGAAATGGATATAACACAAAATGGATTTGCTAATGAAAAAGATCTGGATAGATTAAGGATGATATTAAATGAGATTATAGCACTATTAAGTGATACACTAGATAAAAGATTAGATGCTAAATTAGAAAATATTGAAGAACTAGTTGATGATGTACAAAGAAGTATAGAAGCTATTAGGAAATATAAAGGAAAACCTAAAATGAAAGCTGCCTAGTACATTACATTTTTTCTTAAGTTCAATAATTTGCAAGTGAGGTCAATTTTAAATTAAAGAAAATATCTATTGCTTAATTTCTTTATAACAATTCTTTGGAAGCTCAGTTATAAAAATTGATTCATCAAGACCATTGTATCCGCCCCAATGTGTAAATTCTTCCAATGGAATTGTTAGATATAAATTTTCTTTAGCCCTACTGCAAGCTACATAAAAAAGTCTTCTTTCTTCTTCTATATTATCATTTTGGTATGCGATTGGCATTGGGAATCTATTTTCTGCAAGGCTTATAACAAATACATTTTTCCATTCAAGACCTTTAGCCTGATGAATTGTTGATAATGTTAATAAATTTTTATTTGAATTTTCATGAGATTCTGAATTTGTTAAATCTGCGTCTAAGGTTATATCATGCAAAAATGAACTTACACTTTTATATTTTTCAGCTAAATCCATATATTGTTTTACATCAAAAACCCTATCTTTAAAATTTGGATATTTTATCTGTAAATGCGATTTATAAAAATTCTTGAAAAAACTATCAATTAAATCTGAAGGATTCTTCTTGTCTGAGGACAATTTTATAATATTAATGAAATTATTCCATCCAACAGCAGGCTTTTGTGTAAGACTTAAGTTAAGGTTCGACCTAGTAATCTGGTTGATTGGATTATCGAATTTATTTAATCTATCCCAAATCTTTGACGCTGTATTATCGCCTATCCCTTCGAATAATACAAGAATTCTCTTCCATGAAAGCTCGTCTTTGGAATTAGCAAATATTTTAAGAAATGATGTAATATCTTTTATATGCGCCTGTTCAAAAAATTTTAATCCTCCTACTTTTTTAAAATTAATATTGTTTTTCATAAGCTCAAGTTCTATATTAGCTGAATGGTAATCTGCTCTAAATAATATTGATGTATCTCCATATTCATTCCTATTAATTTCTTTTATCTTTTCAATAATATATTTTGCTTCATCTTCTAAGTTTTCACATTTTACTATTGTCGGCTTATCTTTATTTTTATTTTCTGTTGAAAGTGTTTTTTTAAACTGCAGATTATTATTTTTAATGCTATTATTTATTAAATTCAATATTTCTGGAGTGCTTCTGTAATTTTTAATAAGCTGAAATTCTTTACAACCTTGATAATTCTTTGGAAATTCTAAAATATTCTTTATTTCTGCGGCTCTAAAAGAATAAATACTCTGGCAATCATCACCAACAACCATAATATTATTTTTATCGCTTAATTTTTTAATTATATCAAACTGCAGTTTATTTGTATCCTGAAATTCATCAACAAGTATATTTGTAAACTGCCTTGAATAATGTCTTTTTATATTTTCATTATCAAGAAGTTTGTTCCAGTAAAATAATAAATCATCAAAATCCATTATATTCTGCTTTTTCTTTTTTGATTCATATGCAGAACATATTTCTATAATCTGATTTTTAAATAGCCATAATTGTTTATATTTTGAATCTATACAAGAACTTAAATCTATAAGAGAATTTTTAGAATAACTATTAATTGAAAAAATTACTGAAGGACTTGGAAATGCTTTTTTATTTTTAATATTTAGATTATTAATAATATCTTTTATTATATTTCTGGAATCTTCATTGTCTATAATTGTAAAATTATGTGAAAAACCTATAACTTCGGGATGTCTTCTTAATATAATATTTCCTACATGATGAAATGTTCCAGCAAAAATTCCATTTGGATAATTACCAAGCAATTCAGTTGTTCTCTGAATCATATTTTTAGCTGCTTTGTTTGTAAATGTTAATAATAAAATATTTTCAGGCTTAACTCCCTTATCTATTAAATATGAAATCCTGTAAACTAAAACTCTTGTTTTTCCTGAACCTGGACCAGCCAATACAAGTGAATGATTATTATTACTAAATACTACTTCCAATTGTTCTTTATTAAGCTCTTTTTCATAATTAATTTGCATAAATTGCTAGATAAACTGGACTATAAATAATTTTCTATAATCTTTCTAATAATTCTCTTTTCTTTTTAGAATAATCTTTCTCATTTATATTAATATACTTAAAATCCTTAAAATTTTTAATTATCTCTTTTAATCTTCCTCTATATCCTTCTAATTTAAAATTCTTTAAGAATTTTCTGTAATTCTCAAAATCTATGTTACTATAGCATAATAATGTAATTATATCTATCCTGTCTTTTTGACCTTTTACACTTGATGCCCTGTTAAATTCTGCTCCTTGCTTTAAAATTAATAATATTTCAGACTTGACAACTTCAAAACTTTCTATTTTTGTAGTTTCTTTTGACAATGCTTCTATTGGAAGAGCTAATTTAGAATAAAATGGAACATAAATATCAATGTCTATATCATTTATTTTTATTTCATACTTCTTAAGATCATCATTTTTAATTAGATTATATTTTTGTTTTAATATTTCAAGATCAGAAAAATTTGGTATGATTACATCTATGTCTTTTGATTTATGTTGTTTAGTAAATAAATAAGCAGCCCATCCGCCTATCAAAATAAACCTGAATTTTTCACTCTTTAGATTTTGCAATATTTTCCAGCTACTTTCTGTCAAAAGACTATTCCAAAATTCCATGCAATTTAGCCTCCAATGATTTAATGAATTCTTTTGAATACCATTCCTTTATATTCCACAAATCTACAAAAAGATTTGCAATTGTTATTTCCTTCATGATAATATCTTTTTTTAAAACAAATAAATTCGGGATTCCATTGTTTTTAGGAAATCTTTCTTTAATTGATTCATCGCCATAAACATATATTTCAGAATAATCAGCTGGAACATCATTGAATTTTATCTTGTAGCCTGAATAAGCAGTAAAAATAATATTATCAGGCATTGTCTTTTCTATTTCTCTAACTGGTTTTTCTATTCTTGTTGAATATATAATATCTTTTTTTAAATTTCTAATATTAGCCCAATGGTATAATATTTTTTTTATATCTAGAATCTGCAAATTTCTTAAATTAATCTGAATTGCGCCCATGTTTACCAAAGGCTTTATTGCATTGTTTACTGTGCTTAATGAGATACTTAATTTTTTAGATAGTTCTAATTGTGTCAATTTATTATTTTTCT
>Ga0209542_10003354_pt1 | contig 34329 bp, 25 predicted proteins | sample RifCSPhighO2_01_FD_184028 | JGI IMG/M metagenome (GOLD analysis project Ga0209542, IMG submission 184028) | Soil microbial communities from Rifle, Colorado - Rifle CSP2_plank highO2_0.1 (SPAdes) (version 2) | ecosystem: Environmental > Terrestrial > Deep subsurface > Rock core/Sediment ...
CAACACTGACACCTTTGACCTTAAGATTCTTAATGCTTCTGTTGATATTGATTACATGGTGGATCCAAGCTTGATTTATAAGTATAATGCTAGTACTTCTCTCATCGGCAACGGAACAGACAAATGGAGAAACCACACAGCAGGGTACACTCAGGGAGCAAGCATCTTCAGGAACAAGACAAACTGGACAACTTCAGGATTGCCGTCTGTCCATGCCTACAATTATACTACTGGTTTCTTCAGGACAGGAGTTTTCTACAACCAATCATCTACTTACTGGAACATAACATTAAGCCTGGCTGATTCTGATGGAGATATAACCTGCCTCAACACCTCAGTAACGTGCAATGGCGGAATCAACACCAACTACTCAAAGTTGGTATCCTACTGGGACTTGGATTCTGGAGGCACGAATAGCAGTCCTAATGGCGATGAAAAAGGCAAGAATGATGGGATAAATGTAGGAACAAACAACGCAACAGGTTTATCTTCGGGGGCGATGAGATTTGATGGGGTGGATGATTTTGTCAATATAGCAGATGCTGATCCTTTAACACCCACAAATGCAATAACAATTTCTTATTGGTTAAATATGAATCAAATTACAAGTGAACAGTGGTGGATTTCTAAATATTATGATGGTTCAATGCGAGATTACGCAGCAGGGTTTTATACAAATAAATTAAGATTCAGAATATCTATCGGTAATTCTCATAAGCAACTAGACGGAACTACTTCTATTAATGCTAATCAATGGTACCACGTAATTGAGACTTATAATGGTACAAATATGATTATGTATCTTAACGGAGTTCAAGATGCTATTAGTAGTCAGACTGGTAGCATGGATAATTCTAATTCACCATTGTCTTTGGGAGCATTGGATTCTGATGGAAGCGGAACTCCCGATACTAACTGGTTTAACGGTTCCATCGACGAAGTTCTCATATACAATAAATCTTTATCAGTAGCAGAAGTTCAGGCACTTTACAAAGCAGGATTAAGCCAGCACGCCGAGACTAATATAACGCTACAGACAAGGACTGCAATGCAGTATAATATCTCCGATGCTAATTTAGTTGCTTTCTATCCTTTGGATGGCAATGCTACTGATGTATCTGCTAATACAAATAATGGAGTCCCTACTGGTGGCGTCACTAACACAACAGATGGAATTGTAGGAAGGGCATATAATTTCGATGGAGTAGGCGCAAATAACAATTTCATAAACCTAGGAACCAGCTTAGGTCCTGGTACAAATGATTTCTCTTTCTCTGCTTGGGTTAAAGAAAATTCAATCCCAGTAGGAACGTATCATGGAATTGTCGGTTTAGGAAGATATTGCAGCACTCAAGACGACATTACCTTACAGATTGTAACTGATAAATCTCTAATATTTTATATGGGTGATGGAAGTGCCGCATGGAGTTCTACGATTATAAGCGATTTCACAACACCATACTTGGGTAAATGGACCCATGTGGCAATTTCTATTGATAGAAATGGTGATTTTAATGCATATATCAATGGAGTATTAGCTAAGAATGAAGCTATAACTTCTGCAACAGGGACCATATCCTCTGCTACACTGCCCTTAAAAATTGGAAAAGTCCAAGGATGTTCAGATGCTAACGACAATAATTATGTATTTAATGGAACTATAGATGAAGTAAGATATTTCAACCGTTCCTTATCAGCAGCAGAAATCAAGAACCTCTATGAACTAGGCTCTTACCACATACAATGGAGCGGGGGAGAGGATAATTGGGAAGACAAGGGAAGGATGACGGATAATTCTCCGTTATATACCCAGGAGCATAGGCAGTTCATCCAGGGAAAAATGAACTTCAACACCAATGATACTGATGTTTCACCTTACTTATTAAATTATAGCATTGAAATCTATTCAGAAAGTGTTCCTATTATATATAATGTTAAGATAAATTCAACGGATGTAACTTTAAATGATACTGACCAAAACCTCACCGTTAATGTCTCATACGCAGACTTAGACGGTGATAATGTGACTTTAGCATACAACTGGTACAAGAATGGGACTTTGAATGCAACTACATTGATAACGAATGGTTTAGTCTCATACTGGCCTTTGAATAATGATACGTTGGATTATTACTCGACAAACGATGGGGCTATTGTCGATGCTCCAGTAAATAATGCTACTAATGGGCGAGTGGGTAATGGATATTACTTCGATGGAAGTAATGATTATGTAACGATTACTGATTCTAGTTCTTTATCTCCACAAACTGTAGGAAACATGACCCTCGTTGCTTGGTTTAAGGCAACAGCATTTGATGGGACAAATGGAGGAAACCACATTGTATGCAAAGGTAATAGCGGTAACCAATATGAATACTGCCTTAGAACTACGAATACTGGCGGAGGGTATCCCGAATTTCAATTATGGGATCCAACAGGGGGAGGTTCAGCTAGTTGTAGTACCATATCGGCAACACAATTAACAGTAAATACTTGGCATCAAATAGTTGGGATCTATGATAAGTCAAGTCACAATACTGATCTATATGTAGATGGTGTAACACCTTCCTATAGCGCAGATTCGTGTGCTGGTTCTGCTTCTTCATTTACAGATACTACTAGTAATCTTGCCATTGCTAGAAGGTTAGATAACCCTTCAGGAGCTGGAGCACAAGATTGGAATGGTGCCATCGACGAAGTCCTCATCTTCAATCGTTCTCTATCTGCCTCAGAAATCTCAAAGCTCTATTACGGCGGCAGATGGGGAGGCAATAAAATCAACTCCTCTCAAACAAGCGTAGGAGATAACTGGAGTGTGGGAGTAAAGGCAGCTGACTCAGCTGCATGGTCTTCAGAAACAAACTCATCCAGTCTCTTAATCCTCTCAACAACAGACACCACAGCTCCCACTTTCAACCAAACACCTGCAAACAGAGTCTTGGAGTTCCACCGAAATGCTTTATCCCTAGATATAAATGCAACGGATAATGTTGCAATCAGTAAGTATTTTGTAAATGACACAACCAGATTCAACATATCTCAATCTGGTCTTCTCAAGAACAAGACAAAGCTGGCAGTTAAGAAATATCTCCTAAACATCAGCGTTAATGACACTTCGTCTAATAGGAATAGCCTTATCCTAAACATAAATGTGACAGATACCATAGCTCCTACCTTTAACCAAACCCCGCCTAATGCAACCTTGGAATTCACTTCAAATAATCTGCGCATTGACTTCAATGTAACAGATCATTCACCAAAAGGCACCTATTTCATCAACGATACCACCAGATTTAACATCAGCTCTACCGGTATCCTTGGCAACAAAACCTTGCTCGCCATTGGAACCTATGAAGTAAACCTAAGCGTTAACGATTCCTACGGAAATCTAAATTCCACTTACTATAAAATTATTGTTCAAGACACCATATCCCCCGCATTTAACCAAACACCTGCAAACAAAACCCTGGAATTCACCGTAACTCGTTTACTAGTTGATTTCAACATTTCTGATAGATCTCCTAAAGGCACCTATTTCATCAACGATACCACCAGATTTAACATCAGCTCTACCGGTATCCTTGGCAACAAAACCTTGCTCGCCATTGGAACCTATGAAGTAAACCTAAGCGTTAACGATTCCTACGGAAATCTAAATTCCACTTACTATAAAATTATTGTTCAAGACACCATATCTCCCGCATTTAACCAAACACCTGCAAATGCCTCATTGGAGTATAGCCGGGATTCATTACGCATGGACATCAATGCGTCCGATAGATCAAGTATCGGAAGGTATTTCGTAAACGATACGGTTAGATTCAATATAACCCAGGAAGGAATCTTGAAAAATAAGACAAAACTTGCACCAAGGATTTATGAGATCAATGTAACTGTTAATGATACTCAAGGCAATGTAAATTCGCTTTACTATAAGGTTACGGTTGGGGATACGATTCTTCCCGCAGTAAATTTAGTAAGGGTTACTCCCTTATCGGGATCAGCAGGAACTGTATTCAACCTTTCTATCAACACCAGCGACGCAAATATCAGCCAAGTCAGAGCATATATACAGAAACCAGACGAGAACAATACTGCACTATTAAATCTATCCTTCCGCAGCAACCTTTACAACGCCTCATGGAATTCATCTGGATTTGCAGATGGGACTTATATAGTTGACATTTTCGTCAATGATACCACCAACAATACCCGGCAGAAGGAAAATGGAGTAGTTATAGCCCTTTCCTCAGCAGCCGAAGGATCATTTACCAATTCATCCATTAATCTAACTGTCAATGTGTCTATCGTCATTAACGCAACCAATGCTACCCATACTTGGTTAAATATAACTCCCGGAGCAAATGTCACTGCTTCTGTTTCGGTTGTAGAGTACTCTGAAAATATTGAGCAGGTTACACTAATAGGGGTGGTTGATCTTAACAAGTTTATATCCATTATAGTAGATAATGAAACCAACAACAACCTGACAAATGCTACAATTAGGATATACTATACCGATGCAGAAGTAAGTGCTGCTGGCCTGATCGAAACATCATTGAGGATTTACAAGTTCAATGTTACATCAAGCACCTGGTACCAATTGCCCGGAGGAGTTGACACCACTAACAATTTTGTCTTTGCATATATCACACGATTCAGCTCATTCGGCGTGTTCGGGACTGCGGTGTCAACAGCTACCACAACAACTACAACCACTGCAACCTCATCCGGTTCCTGTACTTCTACTTGGACATGTTCTGACTGGAGCGAATGTGATGATGGCATTCAGACTAGGGAATGCACCAGAAGCAATACCTGTTATCTTGATTTCAATAAGCCGATAGAAACCCAGGATTGTGAGCCTAAAGATAATGTTATTAAAGAGGATATGGTTGAGACCGTTCCTGCGCCAGCCGATATGCCTGATATGGTCTCGCCTCCCCAGGCGGATCTTTGGGGAATTGTCCACATGTATCTCCTGTTGGCTCTGGGTTTAGCATCGTTGATAACTGCCGTACATACTCACCGTAAGACAAAAAAGAGGGAATAGATGGTATTTCAGAATCCATTAGGATTATTTGCCTTGGCTTTGTTAGTTCCATTCATCATCATCTATCTCATACGGCCTCATCCGAGGGATATGACTATTCCTTCCCTGATGTTTATATTGAAAGAGCATCAGAGCTTCAAGCAGAATTCTTTTCTTCAAAAATTGTTGCGGAATCTTTTGTTCATTCTCCAATTGATAGCCTTGGCTTCGCTTGCATTCTCTGTCGCTGCACCTTTTTTTGAAGTCCCCTATAGTGTAGGATCAGACAACACTATCCTCATAATTGACACGAGCGGCAGCATGCAGACAAGGTCAGGAACTGCAACCAGATTTGATAAAGCCCTGAGCCATGCCAAAGGAGCATTATCGGGGAGAGTAAGCATCATCGCAGCAGGAAATATACCTGTTACATTGCTCAAGCAGGGGACTTCCATTGAGGCCCAGACCATTCTTCAAAAAATGAGTGTCAAGGCTACGTCAACTAATCTTGGGGATGCGCTCCTGTTTGCCGAGGATATTCTGGAGGAAAAGAAAGGCAGGATAGTGGTGATCAGCGACTTCCTGCAAACCGAAGGCTCAACTGATCTGCTGGTGGCAAAACGGGCATTGATTGCGAAGGGCAATGAGGTTGACTTCATTGATGTCAGTGGCGAGGCGAAAAATGTAGGCATTGTCGACATGGAACTGACCAAACAAAATGCACGTGTCTTCATAAAAAACTACAACAAGGAAGATGAAGACATTGTGGTAAAAATCGTCAAGAACGGCAATGCTATCGGAGATGAGAAAGTACACCTGCTTCCTAACTCTATAGAGAGCATCTCTTTTGAGACACAGACTGATATCAGCAGTGTCGAAATCGAGCCTTCGGATGACCTTGTTTTAGATAATGTATTGTATATTAGTGCTCCTTCCACCAAGAAGATTAAAGTATTGCTGATAACAAGTAAATCGAAAAGCAGCCTAATTGCGGCTTTGGAATCATCTGATTCGGTTGACCTCAGCGTCAGCCACCCTCCCTTAGAGCATATGGTTGACAGCACACAGATTGCTTTCAATGATTTTGAAATAATAATCCTCTCGGATGTCGGGAGGGAGGGGGAGAGGGAAGGGCTTTTGAGGGGCAGGATAAAGCAGCTTCAGAATTATGTGGAAGATGGCGGGACCCTCATCATCGCAGCCCAGACAGACCTCATGGCTCTTGCTACAACCGATTCAAGCAAAATTGCGTTTGATTCAATACTGCCCGTCACCATCGATGGATTAGGCAACCGAACCAGAGTATGTTTCAAGATGTTCAACCAGTTCACTTCCCAGTTCCAGGGCAATGAATGCCCGACTGTCATGGACAACTACCTGAGAGCACAAGCCAAGGAGCAAACTGTGGTGATTGCAGAGGCGAATGATGGCAGTCCTATCCTTGCACAACAGGGGAATGTGTTCTATTATGGCATAATCGATGATAAGTCCGACTTTAATTCGCTGAGTTCATACCCTATATTTTGGGATGACCTCATCAATTTCCTGGTGAGGACTGAAGACATTGGAGACTATAATTTCCGGGGAGGGGATATCCTGACAGTGCCACAGCAAACAGTCAAAACACCGAGCGCTTCTATTGAAACATCAAAGCTGTTGTTGGATGAGCACGGCATCTACGAGCTCGTTAGCAGGAAGATAGCTGTTAATCTCCTCAATGAAAAAGAAAGTGATATCTCTCAGGCATCTGAAGATATTGAGCAGGATAAGTCATTTACTCAGGGCGGCGAAGTAAAGAAGAAAAAGATCGAAGTTGAGGTCATCTTGACCAGTTTGGTCCTGGTGCTCTTGTTTATTGAAATATTCTACCTGAAGCAGAGGGGAGACTTATGAGCCTCAAGATATGCATTGGCAAGTACTGCGCTGCAAGGCCTGAGCTGGTGCTGCTTGCTATTCCGCTGATCATTGGTCTGTATTTCTTGTTAAAGAAGAATTTCATCAATTTCAAGACTGAGGAGGAGAAGGAGCAGTATCTGGTTGCAAAGAAGAAGGATAAAAAGTTTCTCCTCATCTCAAGAAGCATACTTATCTTATTGCTTTTATTCGCTCTTGCCTCTCCATTCACTGAAAAAAGCATTACCGTGCCTGGCGATATATCTTTGTTGATATTAGCTGATAATTCATCAAGCTTCGATCTCTTTGACCAAACCATCGCCCCCAAGCTTGCAAACGCTTTGAATGAGCGAATTCCGGTTAAGCTGCAATACATTGCTTCTAAGGAGAAGTCAGCTATCGGGGATGGGCTGTTGAACCATATGAGCGGAGATGATAACATCCTCATTATCTCTGATGGACAGAACAATTATGGCCGGGTCTTGGGAGATGTCATCCTGTTTGCGGCCAGCCTTAACTCAACGGTAAGCACGGTAGAGATGTCACCCATAGCTGCAGATGCTTCTGTCCAGATTTTAGGGCCAGGTCAGGTCATTACCGGAGAACAGAATTCCTATGTGGTGGAGGTTACTAAGGTAGGAGATGTGCCTGCATACAATTTAGAGGTAATGGTTGACGGTGCTAACATCATCAACAGCAAGAATGCGGAGCAGGAGGCCTTTACCAGGGCATTCAGCGCAGGGTATCATAAAATTGAAGCTCACATAAATGCTGCTGATCATTTTCCCCAGAATAATGTATTCTATAAAACCATTAAGGTGATACCGAAGCCCAAGGTGCTTTTTGTGTCAGAGAAAATATCACCCCTATTGGCTGGCCTGAAAGAATTATATGAACTGAGGCTTGAGGATCATGTGCCGGATGATTTGAGCAGCTATCATGCAGTAATCCTCAATGATATCAAAGCAGATGGGCTTGCAGATAAAGTTGATGAGCTTACTGCATTTGTTGCAGACGGCAATGGGCTGGTGGTCATTGGCGGGCAGACTTCATACGATAAGGGATTTTATCAAGTGTCTTCTTATCTTATCGAAGGCTTGCTTCCGGTGCGAGTAGGTGTACCAGAGACAGAAGCCAAGTCTGATGTGAATGTTGTTTTGCTTATTGATATATCTGGGACAGCAGGCCTGAGCTTTGGCAGTCTATCAGGCAGCTCAAAGCTTGATGTGCAGAAAGCCTTGGCATTGGGTGTCATTGAAGACATGCGTCCTGAAGACAGCATTGCAGTAGTAGCATTCAATGATGCGTCCCATCTTATTTCACCCCTATCCAGGCTTGGCGATAAGGAATCTGATTTAGTGACCAAAATACGATCTTTGCAAGCTGGCGGAGGAACATTGATTTTCCAGGGACTTCGCAGGGCCCAGTTCATTTTAGAAGGCGCTGAGGGGAGCAAGAACATCATAGCCATCAGTGACGGTTTGGATGCAGGCAGTGTTGCAGCGCTTGATCTTACTAAGACCTTGTCTAAGCAGGGCATCACTGTCTTTGCCATGGGCATCGGTGAAGGGACCAATGAAGCATTCCTCAAGTCACTCGTTGACATCGGTAATGGCCTTTACTTTGAGCCTTCTGAAGCCCAGAACATACGCATATTATTCGGTGAGGAGCCGAAGGAAGATGAAGCTTTCAATTTACGAATTCTCGATTCCAACCACTGGATAACCCGGGGGGATCTTGAGATTACTGATTCAATCAGCGGCTTCAACTATGTTGTCCCCAAATCAGGCGCACGGACCATATTGGCTACTGCTGCGGGGAACCCCATCATTACCGTCAGCAATTTTGGATTGGGCAGGGTTGTTGCAGTCTCGACTGACGATGGCAGCAAGTGGGCTGCCGCGTTGTTAAAGAAGCAGAATTCAAAGCTCGTAACCAGAAGCATCAACTATGCAATTGGTGATCCTGGCAGAAATCTCGACTTTGATGTGAGCATTGAAGATACTGCCATCAATAAGCCCGGACAGATAAAAGTAATATCTGATAATCCACCTAAGTCAGACCTTGCTTTTTCGAAGATAGGAAATAATTTATATACTGCGCCTTTTAATCCCATTGAGACCGGTTTTATCCAGATACTCGGAGCTGATGTTGCCGTGAACTATAATGATGAGTATCTAAATATAGGCATCAATCAGGAGCTCTTGGATTTGGTAACATTGACCGGCGGCAGAGTGTTTGATCCTGAGGATACAGACAGCATTGTTGAGGCAGTGAAGACCTATGCACAGCGGGTCAAGATTGATACAGTGTACTATCGCTGGCCTTTTGTGCTTGCAGCAGCAATCCTGCTGCTGCTTGAGATCGTCATGAGGCGATTGCGAGAGAATGTGCTTTCAAGAAGGTGATACCCATGGGATTCATCAAAAAAGACGTTAATTTCATTTTGCTTTCATTAGTGTTAACTGTAGTTATTTTGGTCATAGGAGTTACGTTCCTCTACCAGCACTGGTTTAGCAACTTATCGCAGGAGTATCAGGAAAAGGTCCAGAATCTTGAACGGGTAACTGAAGAATTGGGGCTTAAAAAAACACAGTTAGCCAATACTACTCAAGTGATACAGGAACAACAGGATACTGTGGGAGATCTCAGCCAGCGTTTCACCCAGGTCAGAGATGAGAAAGATAAGCTAGAGGCAGATAAGGCAACTCTGAGCAGGGAGCTGACCGAGTCAAAGGCAGCGCTGGTGCAGGCTCAAGCTACCTTAAGCCAGAAGGAGACTCTCTTAAGCCAGGCTCAGGCTGATTTAGTAAGCGCCAATAATAGAATAGATAGCCTACAAAACAGCAATCAGGAACTGGAGGATGACCTCGACCAGTGTCAAGCTGAATTGGCTATCTGCCGGGGAACCTAATATGAAAAATTTTGGACAGGGCATACAAGACATATACAAATCCTTAGATTCGATACTGCTCTTTGAAGATATCTTGAATGCTATCATCGTGTTCCTCGCTTCATTCTTGATTCTCATGCTAATGAGAATAATGCATGTCTGGAATGTGCATGAGCTTTTCGGGATTTTGCCTGCCCTTGGCTATTTGGCCTATGTCTACAAGCGTGATTTTGACAAGAAGCGCGAGAATGAAAAGCTGATTGTGGTAGAGCATGTGAATCCAGCCTTAAGTGAGAAATTACGCACTGCAGCTGACAATCTCTACCTGGAAAATGCAGTTGTCGCAGAACTGCAGGAAGAAGTTGTCCATGATTTATCCCAAGTGTCCACTTCTTCTTTCTTTAATGTCAGGAAGACAAATCGCAAGGTTCTGGCAGCCCTGCTGTTGTCCATCGCGATTATAGTCATCATGTATTTGAGCGTATTATTCCCCTCCTGGACTACGGTCCTCAAAGACTATCGGTTCCTGACCGGGGGGGCAACCAATGACACATCGGATAGCGATACTCCTTCTGCTGGTGAAGGAGATTTCAATGATATCTTTGGAGAGGAGAGCATAGCACAGCTGGGAAACCAAGAGTTGAATGTGGAGCTGCAGTCACTGAGCTTTGAGCTTACCAATGTACGCAAGGAGACAGACATTCCTGAGGGAGAGTTTGAAGACAAATTCCCGGATGAAGTTGATCTGCTGCAGCAGTGCGATTCTGACTGCGTACTTAGAAACAACATACCTATCGATAAACAGGAGCTTGTCAAGAACTATTTCATTAAGCTGGCGGAAAACTGAGGTGATATATATGAATAATATGAATAAACAAACTATGGTCAATGAGGTGATAGCATGAAGAATTACCAACATGTGTTTGACACACTCTATGCAGAGGTTGGAAAGGTAGTAGTAGGACAGCGCGAACTTATGGAGCAGGTCATGATAGCTCTGCTTTCAAATAGCAATGCCCTCCTGGAAGGCTATCCTGGATTGGCTAAGACGCTTGCAGTCAGGACGATGTCTGAGCTGATGGACATGAAGTTTTCAAGAATCCAGAACACGCCAGACCTGATGCCCTCAGATATCACCGGAACCTATATCATAGAGGAGACTGGCGGAAAAAGAAACTTCAAATTCCAGCCAGGGCCAATCTTCGCCAATATCGTTTTAGCGGACGAGATAAACAGGGCAACCCCCAAGACGCAATCAGCTTTGCTGGAAGCCATGCAGGAGAAGCAGGTCACTGTCGGAAATGAAACCTTTAAACTGGATCCGCCTTTTTTTGTCCTTGCGACGCAGAACCCCATTGAACAGGAAGGGACATATCCCTTGCCTGAGGCGCAGGCTGACCGTTTCCTGCTGAAGATAAAAGTAGGGTATCCCTCTATTGAAGAGGAAGAAAAGATAGTGGACATGTATGCTGGGGTGTATACGCCACCTCGACTTAAGCCTCTGCTTAATAAAGATCATCTGATACATCTCCAGGAATTGGCGCGGGAAGTCCCCATAGCCAATGATCTGAAAAGGTATGTGCTTAAGATTATCGCAGCAACAAGATCTAACAAACAGCTCATTCAGTTCGGCGCATCCCCTCGAGCCTCTATAGGTCTTGTACTTGCTGCCAAAGCCAGAGCCCTCATCCAGGGTAGGAATCACGTGAGCAGCGACGATATCAAATCATTAGTGTATCCTGTGCTGAGGCATAGGATCATCTTGAATTTCGAGGCAGAGCGAAAGGGAATGACAACCGATGATGCCGTAACAGCACTACTTGAAAAGGTAAAATGATTGATTCAGGCTTCCTTGATCAATTAGGCAGGTTTGGTCTTGTGGTGAATAAAAGAGTAACTTCCAGCTATTCTGGTCCAAGAAGAAGCGTTGCGTTTGGCAGGGGAGTTACCTTTAAGGATCACAGAATTTATGCGCCGGGCGATGATTTTAGGGCAATTGATTGGAAGGTTTTCGCACGGACCGATGACTTATACATCAAGACCTATGAGGAAGAGAGAAGCCTGAATGTGCATATCATCATGGATGCTTCCAACAGCATGAATTTTGGGAAACCGATTTCCAAGTTTGATTATGCTGCGATGATTGGAGTTGGCTTTGCGTACCTTGCCATGAAAGAGAATGAGAAATTCCAGTTTTCCACGTTTTCTGAGGATCTGGAAGTGTTCCAGCCTCGTCGGGGGATGTCCCAGCTTGCCTCTATGATAAGCTATCTTAATAATATGAAGACCAAGGGATTTTCTAAGCTGCAGGACGCACTGCTGCAGTACAAAAGACTGATTGGGAGCAGGTCAATGCTGATCATCACTTCAGACTTCTTGTACCCTATGGATGAAATCAAGGCAGCTTTTGAGTGCCTGGGCAATCATGAAATCAAGATCATACAAGTCTTAGATTCTGTTGAAAAAGACCTTAATTTGAGCGGAGATTTCAACCTTAAGGACAGTGAGAGCGGCGACAAGATGCGGACTTATATCAGCAACAAGCTCCGTATGGATTATCAGAAGCTGCTTGAAGACCACACTGCCCGCATTCAAAATGAATGCAATAATTTGGGCATGGAATTCCACCAGATAACAACTGATGTGCCGATTTTCGACACTTTTTATAGGATACTGGAATAGGGACTTACTCTTCTGAATACTTTTTCAATTTTTCAACTAACTCCGGTATTTCGACAGTTGCTTCCTTCACTGTCTCGATGTTGATATCTTCCCCATAGTAGTTTATGCCGTTCCGTAACCTCCTATAGCGGTCGAATTTCATTGAAACTGAGTTCTCTTTGAGGATGTCCCTTAAGAAATACCCAATCGACTCGTGGTCAAGGAATTTATATCCCCTCAGATAGCCAATCGCTTCACAATATTCTCTGAGCCCCTCATAGAGTTCTCTTAATATGGACTTTACTGTGTTGTGATTCAGTTGAATGGCCTGGGCTGTTTCAATCGCCTGAATCGAAGACTTAAATATGCTGGATGCCCTTATCTTGTTGGGGGATACCCTTTTCGCTTTGCCGTCTATCAGGCTATTCTCGAAATTCATACAATTTCCAACTCTCCGGATAATACTATACCATTACAGATACTATTTACCAGATTTTGGTTTGATTTTTTTGCGCTATCCCATGAATCCTTACTGAACCTGAGCAGGCTTACTCTCCTATTTAGCACTTTATCATATCCCTCTGTCTTGAACTCCTTTTTGATGTTAGATACGATGCAGATATCTATATCACTATCTTCATCATCAGTAGCAGTTGCATAGCTTCCAAACAATACTATGACCGGTAAGTCATATGCTTTCTCCAAATCCTCAACCAGAGCCGATTTTCTAACTTTTTCTAGATTGTAGTATAGCTTCAGGTTTAATGTCTTTTTTGACATTAGTATGCTGTAAAAAGAGTACACTCCTTCTTTTTTTAGTGAGAGAAATCCTTTCTTGACAAATGCATTCAGATGCTGCCTGACTGTCGTGTGATTTATCTTAAGTATTCTGGAGAGCTGTCTGATGCTATACTTCCTGTTCGGCGCTTCAAAGAATGGCTTTAAAATAGCTAATTCTCTTTCCATTTGGAAGTATATACTTCCACTTGTTTATAAATCTTTCCATTGATGGATGGCGCTCCTGTTAGCAGGAATGCCTTAACCTAGGCATGGAGTTCCACCAAATAACAACTGATGTGCCGATTTTCGATACGTTTTATAAGATACTGGAGTAAGGGTTGTTGATAATTTCTTTTTATATAGAATAAAATTCTTACTTTTAAGACCTGAAGGAGGTTCCTACACTATGAATGGTCTCGTTTTTGTGTAATGAACCGGTTAGAACAAATCGGAAGCTTTAATAAGTTCAACTTCAATAAAAGTTACCGATAGATACTTGAATAACAATCATCACTCTTTCAGGAGGGAATACACATGAAAAACAATAAAAAAATATTGTCTGGATTTTTATTGGCTATTATTATTTTAACTATCGCAAATCTTGCTTTTGCTCTTCCGATTACTGGAAGAGTTATTGAGATAAGCGCTATAGAAACTAAGATTTTACAAGATCCTATAAAAGCATGCACTGCATGCATAGGCGGAACAGATACTGGCCAAGTAGATTCTGATGGTTGCCCAATCTATTCCTGTCCTGCAAAGACATGCACTGCATGCATAGGCGGAACAGATACTGGCCAAGTAGATTCTGATGGTTGCCCAATCTATTCCTGTCCTGCAAAGATATGTCCGGTAGATTGCATTTGTGATGGAGACACTATAACCTGTCCAACAACACAACAAAAGCCCATTGAAGTTGAAATCTCTACTTCTGAGGGCTCAATTAGCATCTCAGTTGAGAAAGTTGCAGAGGATAGCATCTCCATAACAGAAGGATTAACGCTGGTAAAAACTTCAAAGAAGTTAGTAATTGAGGAGAAAAAACTGTTGATGGAGACTTCACAAGGTAATAAAGAAGTAAAGATAATGCCATCAACCGCTTCAGATATTGCAATAAACCAATTACAATTAAAGAATTATGAAATTGAATTAAAAGATGTTGGAAAACCCGTGTATGAAATTACTGGTACGAAAGAAGTGAAAGTTATTGGTTTTATTAACGCGGAGATGGCAATAAAAAGCCAAATCGATGCAGAAACGGGAATTATTGAAAAAACCGAAAAGCCTTGGTGGAGTTTCTTAGCAAAAGAATAATTTTTTCTCTCTTACTATTTGCCTAAACCTAAACATATTTCTTGAAAGGTAACCGATAAGGTTTTTAACAGCGATGGTTAGGGACGCGTCAATTAAACTACCTCCCTATTACATTAAACTATATTCTGGAGTATATAACTTTCTCGAAAGCTTTATAAATAAGCGTTTCAATAAACCGAGTTTAACTAACTTGAGACTATTTATTTATAAAAAAAGGGTGATCGGATGAGAACTTCTACTAAGAGATATATACTTTTGTTGATATTTGTAATAGCCGTGTTTGTTGCGGCACAAGCTGTTTCGGCATTAACTAAGGGAAACATCTCTTCCTGTGGAAAACTCGATAACGTCGGAGGCACCTATAACCTTTCTTTGAATATTCAGGGAAATAAGTTTAACCTTACTGGTTGTTACAATGTTACTGCAAATAATGTCAAGCTCAATTGCCGTGGTTATTACATCAGGAACACCACACTCGCGCAACCGGTTATCTATTCAAATGCATCTAATACCTCAATTATCAATTGTAATATTACTGGAAGCAATACTGCAGGCGGTATCGGCATCCAGCTTGTAACCGCTACTAATGTCACAATTAATAGTACTATTGTGCAAAGCGCTTTTACCGGAATCAGCATCACTAATGGCGCAGCTGGAAAAGGTCTGAATGCGACCTTTACCCTGTTCAATGTAACGTCTAATTCAAACGCTCATAGCGGAATCTGGATCAATAAAAGCGCCAATATAACCTTGACTAATGTGACAGCAAGCTCTAATACTTTGTATGGTATAGTCCTGAATACAAGCGAGCTGGTAACGCTGAAGAATGTAACGGCAAATTCAAACACCAAAAGCGGAATTTATCTATTCAGCAGCCAAAACAACACGTTCAGAGAAGTTATCGCAAATAGCAATACTGAGCATGGAATTTTTCTCTACCAGTCAGAATTCATCACTTTTTGGAATGTAACGGCAAGCAGCAACACCTTGGATGGAATTCAGCTTATGAAGAACTCCGCCAATAACACTTTAAAGAATATCACTGCAAATTCCAATGGAGATGATGGTATTGCTATAACCATCAATGGAACCCATACTACTCTCGTGAATGCTTGGCTGAGTTCTAATGTTGGAGATGGCCTTGAGGTTAACAACACGAAGCATGCTATCCTTAATAATATCACTTCAACAGGCAATGAAGTTGGCATACGACTATTTGCCGGATCCACCAATATCAGCTTTCAGGATGCTGCAGTAAGAAACAGCAATGCGCAGTCTATATATATCAATGCATCTGCCAACAATTCCTTCACAAACTTTAAGATAAACAACTCTGGACAGGATGGTATCTATATCAAGTCAGTTACCTCATCCAACAATAACTTAACTAATGTGTCGGTAACAAGCAGAAATGTTTCCCATTACGACATCAGGTATGTTACTGCAGGAATTAATGGAACCTGGATCATAAATAGCAGCTTAGGAAATTATACATTCGCTGGAAAGGGTGCCAGGGTCAATTTTGCTTATACTTATGGAAGAGCTATGTTCGTACACATGATCAATGGATCAGGAAACAATTTGACCTATCATGTGAGAGCCAGCAACAATTCCATCACTGCTGCATCCAATCTGAATAGCGGACTTAATGCTAACGCCAACGTCACTTTATACCGGGTGGCAACAAGCAGAATTGTCAATCCAGTCATTCTAGAAAATGAAGGAAGCTGTAAGGCACCCCGATGTAGAAACCATACTTCTCTAAAGCTTGCAACTGTTATTTTCAATGTAACTGGGTGGTCTACCTATAGCATTGGCGAAAGCTTAGCTCTCAATGGAACTGCTGTTGTCCTGAATTCCCCTAACAGGCAGTATAATCTGACCAAGAATATCGATAACTTCACGGTGGGAGTAGGCGTTAACATTTCAGCTGACAACATAACGCTTGACTGCAAGAATTTTGCAATCATCAACCGAAGCGTCGCAAAACCTGGTATCTTTGTGAATGCAAGTGGGGTTACTATAAAGAATTGCAGAATACAGATGAATAACACCTTTACTAGCAAAGGCATTGAACTGCACAGAGCCCGTAACGCAACTATCAGCAATGTCACGATTGGGATAAATTACACCATGGCATTTGGAATCCTTATTAACGGAAGTTCAAATGGCACCATAGTCACTGGCGTTACCATAAATAACACCAATTGGTCTATCGTGATCAATACGAGCGGAAACAACACCATCAAAAATACAGTTCTCAATAACTCCAGGTTCAATGCTATCACTATCGACGGAACCAGTGATGTGAATCTATCGAGTGTCAAGGTTGCTAACACCAGCAAGTTATTTAGAGACTTAAGGATACTGAATAAAGCCGGTGTCAAAGGCATCTGGATAACTGATACGTTCTTAGACAATTACTCCTTTAATGGTTCTGGTGCCAGGATCAATTTCATGGATTCTGGAGAAGGTATCATCAGGTTCCGTGCCAATGTGAACGGATCTGGGCAAAGCCTAACCAATGATATCAATATCAGCAGTAACATGATATTCGTGAATTCATCACGCAATAGCGGAATAAACAGGAGTGCGAATATCACTTTGTTTGACTTGAGCTTTACCACTCCCAAACCACAATTTGATTTCGGTGCTACTGGCGTATATAATGATTGTACCACTTCGACTGAGCCAAAATGCACTGTCATCGACATAACTGCTGACCTCTACTTCATTTTTAATGTAAGCCACTTTACCACCTTTAGGGCAGCTGAAAGTGCTGTAACTTCCACAGGTGGCCCCACGGGTGGCGGTAGCACACCAAGCAGCTCTTCGAGCTCCACAACTGATTGTGTAACAAGATGGCTCTGCACTGCATGGTCAAGCTGCAAATCATCTGGAGAACAGACTAGAACATGCGTTGACAAGAATAATTGTGACACTTCAACTGATAAACCTGATGAAAGCCAAGATTGCACCTATGTTCCCTCAGCAGCACAGCCATCTGAAGAAGATGCAGCCCAACAACCTCAGCAGGAAATAGAAGCTCCCGAGGTACCTTCATCTGCAGATTCTCAATTGCAGGATGATAATGCTCCAAAGAGTGGAACCAGCAAGCTGCCGGTTATCATAGCTATACTGGTTGTAGCGTTGATTGTTGGTGTTTCGCTCTACTTCATCAACTCCAGGAAAAAATAATTTTTTTCTTTTTGTTTATGATTTTAAAGTGAGCCATACTATAGGAAATAACATTAATTTTCGCAAGTCAAAAATGGTAGTAAAGTTATTTCCTAATAAGCAAATCACTTTTTGCTGGAAACAAATTTCCGATTATTAAAGTGATTTGCTATAATAGAGATTCTAAACGAGAATTATCTCCCTAACAAAAATAATAGTTAAGGGCTAATGGAATTACAATTCCACTAAAAAGTGCAAGCAAAATGCCCCCAAAGCACGCAGTTTCTGTTGCTGGCTCGGTAATGCCCTGGAGCCCTGAAAACAACAAGGCTTATATAATAGTACCTATTATCGGTACTATTATGAGGAGCAAAGGAGATAGGGTGCTGGAACTGTTTTTTGACAATCCGACCAAGGAATGGCATTTTGAGGAGATTGCCAAACAATCTAAAATAGCCAGAAGCAAAGCGGATAATTGGTTGAAGAGGTTTCTTAAAGAAGAGCTTATCAAGAGGGTAAAAGAAAGAGGAAGAATGCCCTATTACCTAAGCAATTATCAGTCGCCTTCTTATCAAAACAAGAAGAGGCTGTTTGCATCGAATAAACTATATGATTCCGGATTACTGAATCATCTTTCATCGCTTGGCAAAGCCAAAACAGTTATCCTATTTGGGAGCTTTGTAAGGTCTGACTGGTACAAGAAATCTGATATTGATATATTCATTTTCGGCGATCCGGAAGGCTTGAGCATAGCAAAATATGAAATGAAATTGCATAGGGACATCCAGCTTTTTATAGCAGGCAACAAGCAGGAATTAGATAAGCTAGGAAGCGGCTTAATCAAAAACATTATTAAAGGAAACCTCATTAAAGGCGATATGGATTTTGTGAAGGTGGACATGCATGCCTAAATTCCTCACTCAAAAAGAAGCATTTGCAAAATGCAAAAGAGAAGGCCGCTTAATACCCGTTGAAAATGTGGATATGGAAAAAATCAAGTCCACTCTTTCCATTGCTGAAGGCGATATTGCGGCCGGGAATTTCCTACAGAAAAATATTCAGAAAGACAACAGCCAATGGAACAGCGTTTACAAGCTATACTATGATGCATTGCACGAGCTTGTTGAAGCTTACTTGAGATTTGAAAAGATAAAATCAGTTAACCACCAGTGCTTGTTTGCTTATTTCTGCGAGAAGCATCCTGAACTCGCATTCAGCTGGGATTTTTTTGAAAAGGTAAGGACAAGAAGGAATGGCATCAATTATTATGGCACACCTGTCAACCAAGCAGATTGGAAGGAGGCCGAAATTCAGTTCTGCCTTTATACCAATAAAATAAAAGAGCAGATTAAGAAAAAACTGGTTGCTGCAGGTGATGAGCCTGGTTGAGAATCTAACCAAAGCGCTGCGGTTCAACTTCCTGGCCTTCTGGTTTGGGGGGTCATTTGTATCGCCGGCTTATTTTAGAATGTGTTCAGCATATCATAGAAAGGCAGAACATATACTGCTATGATATATATTATATAAACTATCTTATATAGAATATAAACATTTATAAATAATCGTATTCAATATACTTGCGAAGCCATAGCTATGGATACGATCAGGCTTCTAGGAATTATATAAGATAGCCAAACAATAGATAGCCAAATAAAAACAATGAGGTGTTTAGGCAAATGAAACTAAGGAAAGCAATTAGAAAGATTGCTGCTTTAGGCGCCGGTGTTACCATGGTTGGTGCAACCATCATGGGAGCAATGGCAGCTGGTCTAACTGACTACCCAAGTCCATTCGTAGCGGATGGAAAGTTTAGTGGTGTGTTGGTTGTAGGAGACAAGGCAGCAGCAGAAGACGTTATTGGTGTGACTGATATTGCAACAAGCTTGCAGTTCAGCGCAACAACCAAAGCAGGAACAGCAAGCGGTGTAACCGTCACTGTTCAAGGAGATGCATGGAAAGTTGGGACAACCTCTAAGACATTAGAGCTTACAGAAAACCCAATCACACTGCAGAAGCAGGAGACATTCAGGAACGTCACCAATTCAATCGGTGATGATGAACTTGATGCTCTGGCTGATGGAGAAGTAGACAATGATAAGGGTATAGCACCATATCATCAGTACTTCAACTTCATCCAAGAAGTGAAAGCAGTGGACGCAGCAGAGAAGGGTTATGTATACTATGTGGAAGACGACAATGATGCGACAGCTGATTTCTTGTATTTCCCCAGCAGCTCGTTGATCTTACAGTATGAGATCGAGTTTACGAAGTCATTGGCTTCTGACAACACCACTACTGACACCACTTCCAACTTGGATGATTTGGAGAACGAGAAACTCACCCTAATTGGTGAAGAGTTTACCATAATCAAGGCCCACTCTACAGCCGCTGGAGTCAAACTTACTTTGATGTCCGGTCCGGTCCTTGCTAACATGCAGGAAGGAGAGACAAAGACCTTTACCATAAACGGCAAAGAGTATGAAGTTACAGTACCTATCATAACTGATACTGGTACAATCTATGCCAAGTTTGTGGTCAATGGAGAGTCAACTGATGCCATGGTAGTAGGCGACACTGAAAAGCTTGCTGATGGAACATACCTTGGTGTCAAGAGCATCTTACCAAACGAAGCAGGAGATGTATCTCAAGACCTAGTAGAATTCTACTTGGGAGCATCCAAGCTAGTCTTGGAAGACCAGCAGTTCACTGCGGTTGGAGATGGCGGCACTCAGCAACTTGAGGTTGATGGGGAGTCAGTAAATGATGTCAATGTCGAAATTGACGCATCCAGCAGCTCTGGAACAGAGGTCAAGATCGACAGCATCTTGATGAACGTCACCGCAGACGATGACTTCTATGTAGGTGCTGGCGAGAAACTCAGCGAGCAGATGGACGAGCCTGAGGCTTTGTTCACCGGTAACTGGGACATTGAGTATAGAGGATTGACATCTGCAAACGTTGACCCAATCAGTGTCAAGTCCAGCGGTTCAAGAACTTATGACCTTAAGTTCATGGATGCTGACGGCAACACGGTAAGCGTGCCAATTGCATATGCAAGCAACACCTCGTTACTCAAGATGGGAGACAGCAATGACAACTTTGTGTTGAGCGAAGGAAGAGACATCAAGAAGAACGACTACTTTGTAGTGTCTGACACCACTGAGCAGCGCGGCCAGAGAAGCACCTGGGTTCTCAGATACAAGGGAGCTGACAAGTCATCGGACACTGATCCACAGATCAGATTCGAGAATGTTGGAAGCAATGAGAACATCGTAAAGTCGTACAAGTATACTGATGACTCAACTAAGATCAGGCTTGGCGGACAAGACTTCTTGGTAGTCAACGATAGCTTGGACACGACCAATGACTTCAACATAACCGTTGATCTCGGCGGAAACGGTGCAATCGGTTCAACCGATGTTGCAATAACGACCAAGTACGGTGCAGAGATAGGGTTCGGTGGATACAACGGCTCTATTGCAGGCAGGTATGGTAACTTCACTGGTGTTGCAAGTGGTTTGAAGATAAACATATCGACACCCGATGCAGACGACTATGAAGATGTCGCACCAACTGTGGTAGTTTACAACATAACAGCAACAACTGGACCAGAAGTCAGAATGGCTCATCTTGATGGATTAAGCCTGTTGACACCTGAAGATCAGGAAGAAGTAAGCTATGGATACACCGCCTTAGGTGGATTCATAACATACAAACAGCCTTCAGGAAGCCCACAGGATCTCATCTATGAGTATCCAGACAAGCAGAGAACGCCTGAAGTTTACTTCACTGCAGGAACTGTAGTCATCAGTGCAGCTGGTAGCACCGAAGCTGTTGAGTCAGTCACCATCAGCAAGATCGAAGTTGGCGCAACAAAGCTGGCTTCAGAAGTAACTGATGTTACGGCACAAAACGTCATCGCTGTAGGTGGACCTTGCGCTAACGCAGTAGCTGCGGAAGTTATGGGTAACCCTGCTGATTGCACAACTGGATTCAGCTCTGGAAAGGGAAGAATCTTGTTGTTCGACAATGGCGAGAACGTAGCTTTGGTCGTAGCTGGTTATAGTGCAATCGACACTAGAAACGCAGCTCAGGTACTGGCTAACTACGGTGACCATGCTTTGACCGGCACTGCTGTTGAGATTACCAAAGTCGGTAGCTCATTGACAGTAGCAGAGGAAGAAGCAGCAGTTGCAGAGTAAAGGTTGCAAAACCTTTCTTTTTTCTTTTTTTATTTTATTAAAAATCCTTTACTTAGAGTTTCCTTGATCTAATATTTATGCGGTTTTCCTGCAGAAAACTTTACCCAAATCTGCTTGCTCCACATTTCCAACCCTATTCGCTTCGGTTGCTCATTAGTCAGAGCAATTTCAATGAAGAATCTTCACTAATTCGTCTGTCGAATATACCTTAACTTTATCCTGTGTTTTCAATTTTTTATCATTGGACCAGATTGCACATCGCAGCTTCAATGCCACTGCAAAATATTCTGTGTCATTTTGGTCCGGGCTGATATTTTCTGCTTCTAGAACGAACTTGTTGATTTCAGAATAAGGCACAAAGTTGATTCTCGCAGAAATTATGGATAGAAACAGATTAAAGTCATATTCCGACAATCCAGATTTTTCCAAAATATCCAGCTTATGCTTCTCCAATTCTTCTGCCAATTTATCCGGAGAGGCTAATTTAATTCCATCATTGAGAATCAAATCATACGTTTTGCCTTCTGTAGCTATCAAGGCAGACATGATAATATTAGCGTCAATAACAAGATCCATTTTATTTGGCTATGTTTTCATGCAGTGACTTGTTAATTTTCCTGCCTAACTCCAAAGCATCCTTTTCAGTAAGTTTTGATTTAGCAGAAATTGTTTTCAGTATCCTTAGTTGCGCTACCTTACTTTTTATTGCTGATCTAGCTACCTCTGACCAATTTATCTCTTTAGATTCATCCATATCCCTTTTCAAATCCTCTGGAACTGATAACGTTATTGTTGGCATTTTACCAAACCTCCATTTATATTTAATACTGTGTAAATATTTAATATATATAAATCTTTCGGAAATTGCATGGTTCTATGGTACATGTTGGTAACCTTGCCCCACAACATTACTGAATCAAAAGGCATGCGGTTCATCAAAGGATATATCAAGAATCAAGCACAGCATCATGCCCTAAATACCCCAGGCCTTTAGGCTGGGGAGCGGGTCATTTAGCATAATGGGCATTAATTCATAGAATTATTTAAGTTTTTCTGTGGCTCTGATAGATTTATACTATCTCTGCCATAAAAATATTATGCTTTGTTCTTGTTATTCTGGCTGTTAACGGGCCAATCCTGTCACAATTTGGAATCGATATAATGCGTTCCCTCGCTATGGCAATCTTCTCATTCTTCAGCCTGCCTGGCAGGACGGCATTCAGTTTGAGTATCTCCCCTTTCCTGAATGGCTTGGGCAGTTCCTTCGTAGGGCGGATGTTGAAGTCAGATGCATCTATGAGCAGCTTCACGTTGAATTCTTTTTCCCATCCTTTCAGCAATTGGGTGAAATCATCCCAGGTAATCTGCTTGACTGGGTTTCTACCAAAACGGTAATTGAGGAAGTTTTGGATGCCAATGCGTGCATTAAGATGCTTAGCAAACTGGATAATTTTTGGCATCTCCTGTTCATTGACCCCATTGAGCAAGACCGGCGCAATGAGCAGCTTCACTTTTTTTGAGAGGTATTCTGCAATTTCCTTTATCTTTTCAACATTATAGCCAGTGCCTGCGATTTTCCTGGCCAAATCCTTTTCCATGGCATTTATTGAGAGATTTACATGGGTCAGACCAGCTGCTGCAAGCTCATCCACATATTTTTTTGTCAATAATGTCCCATTGGTGTCGATGGAAACACGCTTCACCTGAGGAATCTTCCGGATCAAGGCTACTAATTGCACCATGCGCGGGTATAGCGTGGGCTCACCCTGGGATGCAATATGGATCTCTATATCATCATCTTCTTTATACTCAATGACCTTGCGTAGCTCATCCGCTAAGTACTCTTCCTCCACCACAAAGTCGACCGGGCGTTTCTCGTCGTCAACAGAACAATAGATGCATTTGATGTTGCAGCTCGTTTCTGGCTTAACCTCAATGATGTTGGTGCCCCTATCAATGATGCCAAATGCGATATGCCCTATTAGGGGGATGCCTGAATTGCGATGGATATAGATAGTATCCTTCTTATCGATCTTATTCTTCAGTTCTTTGAATCCTCTCTCAAGGAGGAACATGAATTTTCTCTCGGCCTTGTTTTCTGAGAGGCCTTTGAAATCAATCTCAGAACCGGTGATGCTGAATTTAGCTATCTTTTGCAGCTCTTCCTTAGCCACATCAAAATAGAACAATTTTAGAAAGTGAATCCTTACTTTATCTCCTTTGTTTTCAAAAGAGAGATCTTCGAATGAGAGTGTTGCCATATTAAGCCAAAACAGACCTTAATTTAAAAATTTACGCTTTAGAATAAAGCTAATACTTATGACTGCTAGAACAGCAACCAGAAGGCCACCCAGAATACTGATGCTATCTAAGGGACCTATAACTGCTCCAGTGATGTTCGGTCTGTAAATAGATTTCACTTTTATATGGCTCCTAAGACCATAGACTGCTTCCTGGCATAAATATTCTCCTGGTTCAGGAAATGTGTAAGAGACTTCCTGGCCTAATTCAGTCATCCTCTCTCCCATGAATATACGAATGCCGCTGCTATTCCTGCAGACGACAAGCCGTGGCTGGTTGAATGAGACTGGCGGAGTATCAGCAATCCATGTGATGCTCTCTCCTTTGTAGATAGTCATGTTTACAGGATCAAATGTCAAGTCCTTAATGCTGACAGTATTCTTAACAGGCTCTGTTTCGTCTATTTCGATAACGATAACTTTGGTAGTGTTTATACTCTCCTGGGCAGGCTCTTCTGCACTTTCGTTATCTGGGATATTAGCCGCATCTTCCATTGGTATACTTGAGCTGCAGCCAATCATGAAAATCAACAGAAGCGGGAGCCAAATTTTCATAGGTAACCTTTAGTTCAGTTACTATAAAAATCTTTTGTTTCTCCTGCCCCATCATATAAAAATTTATAAACTCAGGATGCCATCTTGTTTGAGGGGGAACATGGAACATACCGTCACTATAACTTACGAGACTCTTTACGAGATATTACACCGGGAAAAGGACAGGCTTGAGTTGCAGCAGCTGGATGCTACCTTCTTCGCTGATGTACAATCCTACCTTAAAGAAAAAGAGCTTCTGGTCACTGGCTCGTCTAGCGACCTTTTCTCTATAGAGGAGAAACAGAAGGCCACCCATCAGCTTATCAATATAAAGCGGATATTGAGGGAATTATATGAGAAGCGGGAAAAAAAGATTATAGCTTTGGCATTGGATAAAAGCAGGACAAGATCAGAGCTCATCGATACTGCACGTCTGCTGCAGGAAGAGAAACAGATGTTTGATTCATTGGTATCCCTGTTTGACCGCTATCGGGACGGAATTTTGATGAATCTACTTGAGGGTGTTTCTACCAAAATGCCTGATTCAACTCAGGAAGAGCCGGAAGCCTCAAAACAGGAAGAAAAACCAACCAAAGTGGTCAGATTTACGCATGCAGTCCCCAGGTTTGTGGGTCTTGATGGAGAGGAATTTGGACCATTTGATGAAGAGGATATCGCTTCTTTGCCCTCTGAAATCGTCAATGTGCTCATCAGCAAGGATAGGGCTGAAGAAATAAAAGAAGAGTAAATTCTTAATTTCTTTCTGGTTACCTGTCCTTACAATGTGTTAATTGTTATCCATCCAAATATAGATAGTTATGTCCTCTAAAGACGCATAGCGAATTTTTTATTACTTCCCATTGTTCCCTACTAAACAATCAAAAGCTTTTTAAATAGCCTCCTAATTCTCCTATACTATGAAATTGGAGAAAACACGGAATCGATATTGTCCTTCTTGTAAAAAGCATACTGAGCATACTGTCGCCATAACTAAACGAGGCTCTCCACGCAGCATGAGCTATGGAAGCAAGCTTAGAGCCCGCCGCAGAGGCAAAGCCAGAGGAAAGGGAAACCTCGGCAGATATTCCAAACCAGCAATTTCTAAGTTCAAGATGACTGGAAAGAAAGCGAGCAAAAAATCTGATCTCAGATTTACCTGTAAAGTGTGCAAGAAGACCCATTTACAGAGAAAGGGCTTCAGAGCACGAAGGCTTGAATTCAAGTAAAGTTTCTTTATTTCTTTCTTTTCATAGAAAATTTTATATACTTCAGAATCTATGTTATTCCGGTGGGGACATGGTAAAAACTTCTTTGATTAGGAGGATAACGAAAGACAGCATAGACAAGATTTTACTCTTGAACAAATACCTTACTTCTGATGACTCTCACATGCTGCGAGAGGAGTTCAACATTACCTCCAATGAGCTTACGCATGCTCTGGCAGGACATCGCGACTTAGGCTTGGTCTTCAATCTCCAGCAGGAACATGAGACATTGAGTTTTGACTGGAGCCCGTTCATGCACCGGGTCATTCTTAAGAATGATGTGGTCAGCAAACTTGATAATGTATTCATCAATGAATCATGCTCCAAGGTCCTTCTTTTGACCACCAAGCGGCTTCTTAAAGTTGATATCAAGAAACTGAATGAAAAGATTGATTTAGTGAATGAGGCAATCTCCCGTTATAATCATCATATTGAGAGGGAACGCCGCGAGATTGAGCACGAGTTGTTGCCGAAAGACTTATAAATCACTCTTCTACTCTGTATTTACCCGAGGGGGTTACTATGAAACTAAAAGAATCTACCAGCAAGTTTATTCAAGTAAGATGCCCTAAATGCAAGAATGAGCAAACCCTGTATGGCAAGGCTTCGACTGAAGTGAAGTGCCTCATCTGCGGCAAAGTTGTGGCAGAACCGACAGGCGGCAAGGCTCGCATCAAGGCTCGCATACTTGAGGTATTGGAATAAATGCTGCTCAAAAGACAAGGGTTTCCTGAGGAAGGAGAGTTTGTCTTAGCTACGGTTACTGCAGTCCAGCATAACTCTGTTTTTACCACCCTTGATGAATACGGCAAAACAGGGCTTATCCATATTTCTGAAATATCTCCGGGAAGAATCCGAAACATACGGGATTTTGTTGTTGAGGGCAAGAAGATAGTATGCCTGGTGCTTCGTGTCGATCAGGAGAAGGGGCATATTGACCTGAGTTTACGGCGTGTCAATGAAAACCAGAAGCGAAATAAGATCAATGCAATCAAGCAGGAACAGAAAGCAGAGAAGATTGTGGAGTATGTTTCTAAAAAATTAAATATCGGTTTCACGTTATTCTACAAGGAAGTGTTTGGTGCAGTCAAGGATAAGTACTCCGGATTGTATGGGTACCTGGAAGATGTTGCTTTGGGGAAGGCCAAGATAAAGGGCCTGGACAAAGAGAAAGGTGAGGCGCTTCTCAAGGCTGCTCAGGACAGGATAAAGCCGACTGAGATAGAAGTAAGCTCAGAATTTAAGATCTCAGTTTTTGATCCTGATGGCGTCAGCATATTGAAAGAAGCGATCTTGAAATCTGTACCTAATCCAGAAATGAAGATCCGCTATACTGGAGGCGGGAAATACAAGCTTCATTTCAAAGCGCCATCTTACAAAGAGGCTGATCAGGCAGTCGAGGTTTTCAAGGAATCCCTGATTTCGGCCATAGACCAATCTAAAGGAGAGGTAACTTTCCTTAAAAAATGAGGCGCATTCTGGCTTGCCGTTCCTGCGGAATCTACACTCTCCAGGCTGTTTGCCCCAAATGCGGAAATCCTTCTATCAATCCAGCTCCAGCGCGATACAGCCCTGATGATAAATATGGCAGCTATCGACGCACCGTCAAGGAACCGTCTTTGCGGGAGGCAGGCCTGCTATGAGCACTTTTGTTTTTGAGCAAATCGGCAAGAGGCCGCTGCTCAGAAATCCAGTCTTTATTGAGGGCTTGCCTGGCATTGGCAACGTTGGCAAGGTTGCGGTGGATTTCATCATTGATGAAGTCAAGGCTGTCAAGCTTTTTGAGATATACTCTTCTTCATTCCCTCATTCTGTTTTTGTGAATGAAGACAATTTAGTGGAACTTCCTAAGATAGAAATATTCTATAAAAAGCAAAAGAAACGGGATATCCTTTTTTTAGGAGGAGATATCCAGCCCATGGATGAAGAGAGCTGCTACCAATTCTCTGAACAGCTGCTCGACCTGCTTCAGTCTTTTAAAGTCAAGGAGATAGTGACTCTGGGGGGAATTGGGCTCAATGATATACCAAAAAGACCTAAGGTGTTCTGCACTGCCAATTCAAAAGCTGCCTTGAAGCATTATACCCATAAGCTGCTCCACAAAAAAATATATGGCGTTGTAGGGCCAATCGTCGGTGTTTCGGGTTTGCTCGTGGGATTGGCCCAAAAACGCAAGATTAATGCTGCATCCTTTCTCGCTGAGACCTATGGCCATCCAATGTACCTGGGCGTTAAGGGTGCCCGCGAAATAACTAAGATACTTGATGATATCTTTGGCTTAGGGGTCACCATTGACAAGCTGGAGAAAGAGATTGATGATATAGAATCAGAATTGCTGAAAAGGACCAAAAACCTTGAGGATGTTTCCAAGCAGACAGCTTTGCATAAACTGAAAGGGAAGATAGGCGAACAAAGCTATATCGGCTGATTTCTCCCAAAGTTTTATAAATTTAGAGTTCCCCAACGGATATATGAACTCAAAGATGCTATTTTCACTATTTTTTATGCTTCTGATTTCAGTGGTTGCTGCTGTTATTCCCGCTCCGCCTGTAATCCCTGGTTCTCCGGATTCACCAAGCACTGACCCAGACAACGATGATGACAATGGGGATCAGACTCCTGGCTCAGGAGGATCTATAACTGGTTTTATCTTTGAATCGGTTCCTCGGGGTGTTTCAGTATATCTTGATGGAGCTTACAAAGGAGAAACGAGGAGAGTTATTGTGGGGCTTAGAGCAGGTCAGGATTATGAGATTATCTATGAGAAAGAGGGATATGTGCCTCAATCTGTAACTAAGACTGCAGAGCCAAATAGACTTTTGTTAGTGAATCTTACGCTCAGTACTGAGCAGCCAGAGCAGTTTGCTCCTCCTGCTGCACAGCCTCCGGTTCAGAATCCCAGACAAAATCAACCTGCCGACACACCCCCTGTTACAGAGTCAAATCCTACCTGGGCTGTTTTTCTATGGATTGTGTTAGGCATGGTACTAATTGGTGGATTGGCTGTTTTCTTAATTGTTGGGAAAAAAACTTCGACTGCTCAAGTTCCGATGCATCCATTGCACCACTATATTCAATCCAGCTTATCTTCTGGTTATGATCCAATGCGTATAAAGAATGCACTGCTCCAAACTGGGTGGCAGCCACAGCAAATAGATTCTGCATTTAGACAGATATATGGGGGGAGATGAAAAATGAGAAAAATATTATTTGGAATAATACTGGCAATTTTCCTTGCTGGCTGCGTGCAGGATGATGTTCCTCCTTCACCACCTGCGCCTGGATCGGATACTGACATAAAAACAGGCTTTGCATTCTTAAGCTCCACACCTGCTGATACAAGATTTGCTCCTCCTCGAGACATTTTTGAGGATGAAGACTTGTTCACTTTGGATCTGGATAGCGGGGGTGTGCTGCCTATACAGTCTGGAAGTGCAACCGTCAATCTAGATATTGAGGTAAATCACGATGGCGGGTTCATCTGGAATAAGGTGTATGTTGCTGATACTGTCCATAACAGCTGGATTGAATATACCTTATCGGGTGATACCTATTCTGGAACAGGTTATCTTAAAACAACTGATGTTTCTAAACAGCTTACCATAAATACCTCTAAACTTGAAGAGGGATCAGGCTATGTGCTCGCCTATACTTGCAAGAAAAGAAGCGAAACTTGGAAATGCGGATGCAGGAGTAATACAGACTGCAATAAGTGGATGCTGAATGAATTTAATGTTCTTGAAGTACCGCCGGGACCTGGAGGCATAAGCGGGTATACCTACGAATTTGAGGCTGGAAACCAGTATCTTATCTCATTTCCATTAAATCCAACGGATCCGACAATCGCCGGAGTGTTTGGAGATTCCTTGACTGGGGGAACCTCATCTGCCAATGCAGACCATTTCCGGATCTGGAATGAGACCACAACTAGTTATACACCGGATATATTTTATTATTCGGGAGCACCTATAGGACAGGATGGTCACTTTTTTGAAGAAGGATCCAGCAATCTTGCAGACACCATCAGTCTTGATGGAACCATTTTTCTCTTTGAGCCCGTGGCTGACGGCAGTTTCACTATAGCTGGAACTCCAATCAGCGAGCCGCAGACGGTAACTATTAAATACCTCACTTTTTTTGGCGTACCTGGCTGCTCGGAATATTACCCTGCCTCGCGGGTACTCTTTGAACTCCATAGCAAGGATGCAAAATGCACTTCATTCAACAGGGTGGATCCAATTACTGGGGGCCATATTGGTGTCAGCATCAATACAAACGGCCAGATAATTGGAGATGATTTTGATCTTCAGTCCTCAGAAGGGTATTTTGTACTGTGTGATGCCACAACTGATTTTGAGTGGACACCTACCTGTGAAGATGCCGAGCCGCAATTAGGTACTGCCGATTATCCTTATCTCATCTCTGATTGTGAAGGGTTACAAAAGATGAAAAACGGGCTTGGAGCCTATTACGAACTTACGGAGGATATTGACTGCACCGAAACCAGAACGTGGGATGATGGGAAAGGATTTAGTCCGATTGGAGGTATATTTTCAGGAATACTAGATGGGAGAGGGTACAGCATCAGCAACCTTTACCTCAATAGACCTAGCAGTAATGATGCCTCAACTTTTTCAAAGGCCAATAGTTCGGCGTCAGTTAAGAACATAGCATTTGTCGCTGTTAATTACACCGGCAATGTGGATGTAGCAGCTGTGTACGCTGAGAATGAGGGCGGTTCTGTCGAGAATGTTTCTGTTTCAGGTTCGTTTTATGCTCTCTCAGGCAGAGCAGCTGGGATTGCCGGACATAATGCTGGCCTCATTGAAAATGTTGCCGTTAATGCTGTAATACGAAGCGATTGGAATTCCGGTTATGCGGGAGGCATAGCAGCATTCAGTAGCGGTACAATCAGAAATTCATATAGTGTCGGACTGGTCAATGCACCCGGTACCTATAAAGGGGGGTTAGTTGGCGATAATCGTGGAACAATTGAAAACTCTTTTTCAGATAGTAATGTAACCGTTGGAGGAGTCTCTGGCGGCTTAGCCGGTTTGCATATGGGTGTTATGGCTAATTCATTCTGGAATAACAATTCCAACAACCCGGATGTATGTATGGGTGATGACCGAGGTACTACATCCTGCGCAGCTATTGCCAATGATTCAACCTATTTTTATAATGTAACCAAGGAACCAATGGCAAGCTGGGATTTCGATACAATCTGGCAGGAAAATGCCGGAGGATATCCCACCCTACAGGACCAATAATGGCTAAATTTTTTCTTTTTTTATTCAATATTTTGTTTATAGAAACATTTATATAACAGCCATACCAGTATACCCTTTTATATACTTAAGAGTATACCATGGATAAAAAAGGCGGTGTTGAATTAAGTATTGAGAGCATTATAGTTGTTATCATCGCTATTGTCGTTCTGACCATTTTATTAGTGGGCATCAACAATACATTTGGCGCTGCAAACAAGAAGATGGAAGAGCGGATAGCCACTGAAGTTGAGCCAGGCGAGCCTACTTCATCTAATCCTATAAGTGTTTCTAGGGAGAGTATAATCACTACTGCAGGAGCCACTGAAGCTATAAAGATCGCTGTGATGAATCCTACTGGAAGTGATTGGATCCGAAGAAATCAATTGTATCAGGAAGGTGGGTCTGGATGCAATGCAGCTGATGGGGTTTGTTATCTTGTTGGTGGTTGTGGTGTTGATGATGTTGATTGTAAAGGAAGAACTGATTGGGGCTGCCAAACTGAGGGTATCTGCGTGGTGAGCGATGACTGTCCTGAACCCAGTGATGGATTTGCTCAAGGGCAAGACTGTGGTCCACAAGAAGGCATTGACCTCATCATACGATGCGATAATGAATTACAAATAAATGAAGTATCTTTGCCGAAAAAAATTCTCTCTGGAGAAATACAAACATTCACTTCTCTCTTTTCAATCAAAAAAGGAGTTTCCGGCAGATATCTCTGCAATCTGCGCGTATTTGGCCATGATTCAAATGGTGTTGAAATCACCGGATATGCAAAAGACCTGACTATTGAGGTGAAGTAAATGAAAAAAATGCTGTTTGTATTGTTCCTCGCTATAATCTCTTCAATAGTTGCCGCTGATGTCAGCATGACTACTAATCCTGACCCTGCGGTCAAAGGGTATTCTGTAACTTTTCAAATGGATGGCACAAGCTACTATGCATATGCGGGAGTGCTTGATTCAACTGGCTCTGTTGTGGGGCCAGTCAACTTCAGCTGCCGCTCATTGACTTGTTCGGGCAATTCATCAGGTTCATTTATGGTTCCTAAGAATCGGGCAGCAGGGAATTGGAGCCTGCAGGTATTTGATTATAGCAAATCTCAGTGGATCAACATACCTTTTGATGTCGTTGAGGCAGGAATATGCAATGATGGGACTTTGTGGAGCACTTGTTCTGTGAACAAACCTAAGTTTTGCGTACAAGGAGATCTGGTAAATCAGTGTGCAGTGTGTGGTTGTCCTGCTGGCAATACCTGTCAGTCTGATGGTAGCTGTAGTGTTCCTACTTCAACCGGTTTACTTGCCCACTATCCTTTAGACGGTAATGCTGACGATATATCTGGGAATAATAATCATGGAACGATTGTGGGAGATGTTACCTGCAACGAAAAAGGTGTGGACAAGTCTGCTTGTGCTTTTGATGGAAAGGGAGATATGATACAAATACCCAATGTGATTGACGGATTATCCGCAGTTACAATATCTGCTTGGTTCAATTATTCTGATTCAAGCACCTGGCGATGGGTGTATGGTGGGGGGCCTGGATGGAACTTTAATCCGGGATTGACTGTCAAGGCAGGGTCAAATGTGATGAGGTACCATTGGAGAACAACTGATAAATCATTTTACACAAAGGACGGTTACATTACAGTGGCTCCTGAGAAATGGCACCATATCGCCTATGTGTATGATGGCAAGAGCATAACCAGTTATGTTGATGGGCAGCTTGATTTTTCTCAGCTTACAAGCGGAAAGATTGTTGCTCCTTTGGTACAGGCTATCGGGGCAGGGTATTGGGATGCTAATGAATACTTTAAAGGGAATATCGATGATGTGAGGATTTATAATGAGGCATTAAGCGAAGCTGAGATCAAGAAGTTGTATGCAAATGGCACAACACCTTCATGCGGTTCTGAGATTTGCGGCAACAATATAGATGACGATTGCGATGGGCAGGTTGATGAAGGGTGTATCAGCTTGTGTGATATTGACGGCACTTTGCTAGAAGGCAAAACAGGGAGCTACACTATTGATGGGTCAGAGGTAAAGATAACTGTTGATTCTGTTGTTTTCGATCCTTATGCAATCGATGGATCATTTTCATCTTACACAATCATGAATTACAGTGGAGAGTCATCAATTACCCTGCATGTGGGAGAATCATATACTTATGTTGATAGTTCATCAATCCTCATAAAGGACATCATTATGCCCCCTTATTCTAATGCAAGCGTGCCGAAGGTAGCGTTTTGCTTTAATTTGAACGGAGAGAATGTCTGCACTGATTCTGATGGCGGATTGGATTATTATGTGAAAGGAACTGTATTATATTATAAAAGTTGTTCAGCAGATACATTACCTTGTTCTATTGCAGATCGTTGCGTAGATTCAGATAATTTAAATGAGGGTTTCTGTGATGGATTAATTGGTAGGGCGGATACTTATTCTTGCCCCAATGGTTGCTCTTACGGCGCCTGTATATCTTCACCTTCAGTCAAGGTCATCCAGCCTAATGGGGGGGAAGTGCTCACTGATGGTGATCAATACAAGATTACCTGGAGCATGCAAGGCATTGATTATTCTAGCGTATCAATAGGCTATAAAGCATGTCCGAGCTGCTTAGAATGGATTTCATTCGATACTCCTACCGATCCTTCTAGTGCTATCCAAAGCTATAATTGGAAAGTTAGTGTAGTCCCTTCTCGTCTTGGCGCTAATCTTACGCTCTATGTAACTGGTTATGATCCAAAAGGTGACCAGTGGCTCGAAGACACTTCAGATGCGCCATTTATCGTTGTAGCAGGAATCGATCCATACCTTATCGAACATGATATTCCGCCTTTTATCTACCAGAGATCGGTCCTTATCAATGACACCGAACTGGACCTTGAAACAAATATCGGATTGGAAATGCATGTTGCAGAGTACTCAAGTGATAGGATTGCTGTGGTGCAGGTGTTTGAGAATGATGTGGAAAGCTCTGAATTGTTGGACGCACTTAAATCG
>Ga0209542_10003355_pt1 | contig 34328 bp, 41 predicted proteins | sample RifCSPhighO2_01_FD_184028 | JGI IMG/M metagenome (GOLD analysis project Ga0209542, IMG submission 184028) | Soil microbial communities from Rifle, Colorado - Rifle CSP2_plank highO2_0.1 (SPAdes) (version 2) | ecosystem: Environmental > Terrestrial > Deep subsurface > Rock core/Sediment ...
AGAATTCATTTTTTACTTCTTCAGCTGACCAAAGAGGAATGGTATTAGGCCTAACCATTCCAGTCAATGTTCTACCATATTCATTAATAATTCCTGCATATCTAATTGATTTTGAAAGCTCAAGAATCTTTTGACATTTTTTTCTATAAGCTACGATTGCTTCTTTCCATTTTTGTTGAGGGGTTTTAAGCATAGCAAATCTAGAAAAAAGCCTATAATAAAGATTGATCATAAAACGAATTAAACTACGACGATAATTACAAAACCTGGAGTAATTATCAAAATTCAATTATTGCAAGGATCGCAAGCTAAAAATTATTTTGAAAGTAAGGAACGACTTTTTCTAGGAACTATTCTTATAAAATTACAAAAAGATACGTCTAACGAATTAAATTTAACTGTTCAAGAAAAAGACATGATAGAACATATTTTTAAAAAATATAAGAAATATCTATAGATTTTTTAATTAAGTATGTGACTCGGTTTTTTATTATTAGATAATTGTTTTTGGAAATCAATATTTTCTTTTTTTAATTTATTATTCTCATTTTGAAGGGTAACTATTGATTCTAATCTTGAGAACAGTGGGTGACCTGGAGGTCGTGCAGGATAAGCAACCTCAAACAATCCAGAGGCAAATTTTTGATACATTTGATTAAAGTCTTGTAATTTGAAATTCATAGATGCGTTATCTTTGAAAAATTTTTCTTTTAAACGTTTTTGGTCTACTATCCCAATAGATGGTGGAGAAATTCCTGGTGGGAATCTAGGAAATATTGAAGTTGGTATACCGAATGTTGGATGAATTCCTGAAAGCTCCATTATTCTCGTTGTATTGAAATAATCCATACGATTTATGCTAGTTTAGGGTTATTTCTTGTTTGCTTTACTCATTTGATAACTAGACATGTGAAGCTAGAGTCATTTCTAGTCAGATCGAGCTGATCGCTGATCCTTATAGACATCTTAGATCGCTAATTTTGAAATGAAGGAATTAAGAAGAAAGAACTGCCTTAAATGCAAAAAAAATATTCGTACCTATGAATTACATAAAATTGTAATTTATGTAATTCAAGATAAATTTACAGATCATCATTACGAACACGTAGAGTGTCCTGAAAAATTTACAGTTTAGTCATAACCAAATTTTTTCGTGAGTAATTATCCTATATAACTATACACTGGATATAATCTTCCTGTTTCTCTATCATGATACTTCCAGTTTGTTTGAGTCCAAACAACTTGTTTAAATTGTTTCTGTATATCTGGATGCAATCTAATGTAGACATCATCACCAATTAGAATTTGATTTGGGGAAGCAGTATTTTGGATCTTTGACGCAATATTCATTGAAGGTCCAAGAATATCTACATGAGATTTTTCTTTATCAGCACCATAACGTACTATGATGTTTTGTCCAAAATCCATACCTATCTTTATCTTTAATTCAGGATAATCATATTGATTCAAGATTGGATTCATGCCTTTTTCCACTACAGTTACCATTGCTTTTGCACAATTTACTGCATTGTCTGTGGCTAGCAGTGGCATGGCTTCAGCAACAAAATAACCTATCACTGCATCACCAACAAATTTTAGAACATAACCATCATGCTGCATAATAATGGATGACATTTCTTGAGCAAATGATCTAATGATTATTGCTACCTTTTCTTCAGGCAGGGAAAGTGTAATCTCAGTCGAACCAACTAAATCAACGTATAGAACTATCATGTTGACTCTAGATGAAACTAGATCGCGTAGAAATCTTTCAGATTCATCAATAATTGTTGATTCATATTCATAACCTTGTTTTAATGCGGCCCACAATCTTTTTTGAGTTTCTTTAACAAGAGTTTCTAAATCGACAACTTTTGTTCCCTTTCTACTGAGAATTATGTCTGTAAAATCGGGGGATTTGTGATCAGGTGTGGTTTTCTGAGAGGTAGAACTTTTGTTTGATTCTGAATGAGAGTGATGTTTCATTAAATCATTATTAGAATTTTCTTGATTTTCAGTCATATTTTATTCCTAATCTAGAGGAAAATCCACGCCACAAATTGGGCATCTTGCTCGTTTGCCTTTATAATTTTCATTGTAATATTGAACAATTTCGGCACTACAATTCCAGCAGATGATTTTTTCGGCCTCCATAAACTATTTCCTCAAATTTCCTATTTAAAATCATGTCTTTCATCAAAAGGTTGATACTGATGAAAACAGGTAATTTAGCCAATATGCTGTAAGATTTTATTAGATGAGACTCTCCAAAGGGTGTGCGTCTTGGCATCAAATCCTCAGATGAATTTATTCAATTATTAAATAATAAAAACGAAAGCATTCAAAAACTATTTCTCGAAAAAATGAAAGAACTCACTAGAACAGTTACTGTTAAAGGGATGCTAGGAGATAGTACAATAGCAGAACAGAATACTTTCGATCCAATACCTGTTCAAGAATATTTTAAAAAAATAATAAAAAACTTGCCAGATTGGGTTTCACGCGATATTACTATTACAAATAATGAGGATTTAAGACGAATTTTTGTTAAATTTGAACTGAAAGAAGGAAATTATCTCCTTTCATGTCATATGTCAATTCAGTTTCATGTTCTACTGTTCTATAAACCAGATAACAAGGTAATCGAATACCAAAAAGAACTTTCAGAAATTATTGATAAGACAAAAAATATAGAAACAAAACTGGCTGAAGATAGCGATCAATATATCTTGGAAAAACTCAAAGAGATTGGACATAAAGATCTTGAGCATAAAGATCTTTTCCAAGTTTTTTATGAAAACGATAATTTACGAGATAAAATATATAAAGAAATTGAAGAAAAATCAGAGAGTAACGTTCAAGATCTTCTTAAAAGAAAAAAACAACTGTTTAATGAACTTGATAATTTGCTGATGGAAATCTATCAAACTACGTCAGTCTTAATTGATGATTCAAAATTAGTAACAGGAGAAGAAGGATGTCTTTGCAGTTTTGATTTAGAACACTTCAAAAACAATATCAAAGAAGGAATGTTTGATCCAAAAAAGATCCCAGTTAGAGTAAAAGAAAAATTATCTGAAAGGTTAGATGAGTTCATAAAAATTATGATGATATGAAAAAAAGAGTTTTATCTAACATTTTTTAGTCATATAAAATATCAAGGACCTGTAAACTGAGGCGAGGTGCCTCTTTAGGGGAGTTATACAGGCCCTTGACTAGTTCCTATCGATCAGTTTGGAACTATAAAAGCTTTCTAGTAAGGGGTAGTTTTTAATTTAAAATTTTAAAATTTTTCGAGTTTTTTCTAGATTTTTACAATAATTAAAATACAATAACTAAAACACCAATAAGATGAACCCCAAATATGAAGATGTACTTAAAGCTCAATCTCAAAGAGGAGACGAAATTAGGAAAACACCACTTACTTATTCACCTATATTCAGCCAATTAACTGGTTCTGAGGTTTATCTGAAAGCTGAATTCCAACAAAAAACAGGTTCCTTCAAAATAAGGGGGGCATATTTTAAAATAAAATCTTTAACAGAAGAAGAAAAAAAGAAGGGAGTGATTACAGCATCTGCTGGAAATCATGCACAAGGCGTAGCTTTCGCATCTTCTTTAGAAAAAATTCCATGTACAATTGTGATGCCAAAAAACGCCTCACCTGCAAAAGTATCTGCAACTAGAGGGTATGGAGCAACAGTAGTTCTGGAAGGGAGTAATTATGATGAATCTTGGACCAAAGCTAAAGAAATTGCAAAAAAAACAGGAGCTAACATAGTTCATGCATTTGATGATCCACATGTTATTGCTGCACAGGGAGTTATTGGATTAGAAATATTAGAGGATTTACCTGATGTTGATGAAATTTACGTACCTATAGGAGGAGGAGGGTTAGCAGCAGGAATTTTACTAGCAGTCAAAACAAAAAATCCCAAAATCAAAGTAATAGGCGTACAGTCAAAATCATTTCCAGCAATGAAAAATTCCTTAGAATCTGGTGAACTAAAATCAGTTGGAGGGGAGGGAACCATAGCGGATGGAATTTCTGTAAAAAAACCAGGGAAGATAACTTTCAGTATAATTAAAGACCTAATCGATGATATCGTTTTAGTAGATGATGCTGATATTGTTAAAACGATGTTTTTACTCATGGAAAGAGGGAAAATGGTAGTTGAACCAGCAGGTGCTGTAGGTCTTGCATATTTACTTGCAGCAAAACCGTCTCCTGGAAAAAAAGTTGTTCCAATTCTAGGGGGAGGTAATGTAGACATGTATCTTCTTGGTCAAATAGTGGCCAAAGGTTTGACTCAAATGGGCAGATTAGTAAAAATTTTTATTTTATTGCATGATAAACCTGGTGCATTAAAGGAATTAGTTGATGAGATTGCCTCGCTAAGTGTAAACATAGTTGAAGTTGTTCACGATAGATTAAGCTCAGAAATCCCAGCAGGTTCTGCAGGAGTAACATTGAGTCTTGAGACAGAGGGTCAAAAGCATGCAGATAATCTGATAGAGCATTTAAAGAAAAAAAATATTAATTTCAAAATATTAACATAATATTATTTGAGTTTTTTCTTAACGAATCTGGAAAGACCTACTTTTTTTAGTTCTGCAGATTCCTTTAACACTGAACGATATTGATTCTGTTTATGTTGTTTTAGCTTCTTCTTCAAATCCTCAAACTCGTTTCCAAGAATTTTAATTGCATAGATTCCAGCATTGCCTGCTTTGTTAACACCCACTGTAACTACTGGGGAACCAGAAGGCATCTCTGAAATTGATAGAAAAGAATCCAATCCTCTAAATGCTGAGAATTTGTATTTTAGAGATTTTTTATCTGGTTTATCGTTATAAACAAGAATTGGCACACCTATTACAGGAATAATGGTGTGTGAAGCAATCATTCCTGGCAAATGGGCAGCTCCTCCTGCACCTGCAATTATTACCTTAAAACCACTGCTTTCAGCGTGTTTTGCATACTTGTCTAACATTGTAGGTGTCCTATGAGCAGAAATTATTTGGTCTTCATGTTTAACATTAAATTTGTCTAAAATTTCAGATGCGCCATGCATTATCCTACTATCAGAGCTAGAACCCATAATGATACCAACTAGAGGTTTTTTGTTGTACTGTGTTACCACATTACATCAAAACCGGTGATGTTTTTAACCTTGATGCAGAGCAAGGAATTATCTTTTTTTCGCTTTTCCGCTTTTGGATTGTTTTCTTCGTCTGCGTGCTGCCCTCTGATCGGCTTTTCTCTCATGTTTTCCAGTTTTTCTCAATGGCATATGAAGAGTGCCAGAGGTTAACAATTTCAGTGTATTGGTGTAGGACAAAATATGGTCCCTACGGAAGAAAAACATGCTTATTTGAACTAACGTCAGGCACAGATTAGATCGCAGATACGATCATAGCGATCAAAACTAGCTGACCTCTGTACGATATTAAGATCATGTCTTCGATATGACGATCGGCACGAAGGAAATGAAAGAAGATACACAACAGACAATATTTGATTCATGTTCAGGCTCCAGCCTACATGATTATAAGATATCAGCAGATGAACTCAAAGAGGAACTTTCAAAATTTGATTTAACTGAAAATCAATCTAAGGTATACATTTTCTTAGGAAAATATGGTTCAAAGACTGCGCCCGAGGTTTGTAGGGCATTAAAAATTGCACGTACAGAAACATATCAACTATTAGCAGCATTACAAAAGAAAGGAATAGTTTTAGCTACTTTTGGACATCCAATAAAATTCTCTGCGTTAAAACTAAACAAAGCAGTCAAGACATTAGTGAATGCGGAAAAAGAAAGAGTAAAATCTCTAGAAAAAAATGAAGAAACTATAATCAAACTTTGGGATAGCATACCTGAGTTTTTAAAAGAAAAAACGGAAGATGCAGAGAATAGATTTCAAATGCTAGAAGGATCAAATCCCATTAATGCAAAATTAAAAGAGATGATATCAGAAACAAAAAATGAAATGATTGTTTTAGGTTCTGAGAAAGATTATATTCGGTTATATCATTCAGATTTTTTAGATAATTTAACAACTAAGAAATGTCAATCAAAAATCATTACATCATGCACAGAAAAAACTATGTATATATTTGAAGATATGGATAAAAAACAAATTAAATGTATGTCATCTAACATAAAAGATGAAATCTGTTTTGTAATGAAAGATAGTGAAGAAATGATTTTCTTTACAAAAAATGATTCTCAGTCTCTACAAAATATTTCTGCCATGTGGACAGATTCTGCTTCTTTAATTTATTCTATGAAATTACTTTTTGATTTTATCTGGTCAAGCTCAAAACCAATTTAGATTGGTTAATTTTAGTTCCAGTATCAGCAGATGTAATGGCATAACAAGAAAGTTTTAGAGTTTGTTCACAAAAATTCATCTATATCTCTCTTAGTTTTTCGTCTTCTAACATCACTACAAAACCTACATTCACATAATTGTTCCACATTGCTTCCATTTCTTTATACCATTTAGGATATTGTTTGTAACAAATGCAGAACAAATCATACGTTTGTTATGCCGTAAGATAGGGGATTTTTCATGCCTGCGAGTGGACGTTCTCTTTTGCTCTTTGTCAATAAACTCATTTGAGGAACATCTAAAAATTTTCAAATAATCCAAATGCACTAAAAGGGGTATTTACGCCTAACAATATGTGGGTAATTCAGGTAAAGTTCTAGGGATAATTGGAGGAGGTCAACTTGGAATGATGCTTACCGAAGCTGCAAAGAAATTTCCAGATAAAATTTCAGAAGTAATAGTTTTAGATCCAACCAGAGGATGTCCTGCTTCTAAAGTAGGGGCAAAACAGATTATTGCAGATTTTAAAGATGAAAAAGCCATAATTGAACTTGCTACAAAATCAGACATTCTGACATATGAAATCGAATCTGGAGATAGTGATGTTCTAAAATCAATCGAGTCTAAAACTATGATAAATCCTTCCCCAGATACTTTAAAAAAAATTCAAGATAAACTAGTTCAAAAAACATTCCTATCTGAAAATCAACTACCGGTGGCAGATTTTGTGGAGATAAACTCTTTAGATGATTTAAAACAAAAGATAAAAAAATTTGGATTTCCATCTTTGTTGAAGACCAGAAAAGACGCTTATGATGGACGAGGGAACTTTAAGATTAATTCTCACGAAGACCTCATTTTAGCATATAAACAATTTAATGATCAAAGCATGATGCTTGAAAAGTTTATTGATTTTAGGATGGAGGTATCAGTAATAGCTGCAAGAAATACTCAAGGAGAAATTGCAACATATCCTCTAGTTGAAAATATACATGAAGATAATATTCTACGAATCACTATAGCTCCTGCAAGAGTGAATAAAGAGATTGCAAAAAAGGCAGAACAAGTTGCACAAAAAACAATGGAGGTACTAAAAGGTGCAGGTGTTTTTGGAATAGAGATGTTCGTAACAAAAAATGATCAGATTCTAATCAATGAGATATCTCCACGAGTTCACAATTCTGGTCATCATACACTACAATCAAGTAGAACATCCCAATTTGAGCAACACATACGAGCAATTCTTGGATTAAGTTTAGGTAGCACCGAGTTATTACACCCTACTATAATGTACAATATTTTGGGTCCAAAGAATTTCAAAGGAGAATACAAACCTGTCAATATAGTTCCTGAAAAAGGGGTTTTTCTTAAAATGTATGGTAAAAAGGAATCAAATCCAAAAAGGAAATTGGGTCATCTCAACGTAGTTGATTTGGATAATTCTGGAAATATTGATTTCTTGTTAAACAAGCTGGAAAAAATAAAAAAATCAATAGTTATTGACCCTGTTTAAAAATTGCATTGTGCTTCTTGTTTTCTTGAAAATTCATGAGTAGTTTTGTCTGTTCGAAATATTACATACTGCTACTGATTAGCTTGTCTGAATTTAACAAACTTGGGAAATATGGTCATAACAAAAAACAACAAAACTTCTGCGCAAGCAGGAAAAACACAGGTTTCATTGGAGGGTAAAAGTGAAGAGATATGAATATAGAAGAAGAACTACTCACAGAACTTTCTTACTTTGGTCTTGACAAGACTGATGCTACCATGTATTTGGGCCTTTTACGAATAGGTTCATTGACAGTAGGCAAAATGTCTACTAAACTAGAAATCGATAGAGGCAAAGCATACAGATCGCTCAACAAACTTCGAGATATGGGATTGATTACTACTACGTTTTCAAACCCTACAATCTGCGAGGCAGTTTCTCCAGAAGATGCATTGACATCAGTAATTCAACGTAAAGAAGATGAAATTACTACGATGCAAAAGCTTTCACGAAAAATTGTCGCGGATTTAAAGAATCTAAACCGACCACAACAGGTTTCAGAGATCTCTTCAATATCAATAATCCAAGGTCGCTCTAATATTTATTCGCGAATTGGAAAAATGATACAAGACTCTTCCAAAACAATCTACATTGTCACTACAGCTGAAGACATTCTAAGAATGTACCACACTGCAATTCCAGAAAAAATTGCATTATGCAAGAAAAATGGAGGGCAGGTAATGGTATTAACCGATACAGAAAATGATAGTCTATTACCATTAATCAGTAGACTCAAAGCAACTGAGACTAGAGTAGGAAAACTACCATCAAAAAGCAGAGTGATTGTAGAAGAAGGAGGCCAATTAATCATGTCTGGCTCCATTAAAGAAACGATGGACTTAAACGATGACAATGACTCGATTCTAGTTACAAACTCTCAAGAGATGATCAACAACATGTTTAGCCTGTGTTCACACTTGTGGAAAAAAGCCAAGCCGGTAGACAAAATACTAGCATAATGATATGAAAGAATCATTCTTCATATCTCCAAATTTTATTATTTTTTATAGTTCATTTATGATATATACAATTTTATGCAATTGCGCAAACAGGTCATTAAATAGTAAACAAGTTCATTCTTTATTGTAGATTAATATGATTGAATCACTTATTGAGCTCAATCACTTGCGAATTATCCTTGCCATAGGAATGTTAGGATATGCTTCTTTTACTGATGTAACAAAAAGAGAAATCAGCGATTATGTCTGGATTGTCTTTGGGGCTATTGCAGCTATCTTACTGATTTTTGAACCAAACTTATCAGAGAGCCTAATAACTATTGGAATCTCATTAATAGTTGCACCAGTTGCTATAATTATTTGGAGAATTGGTCTCTTTGGTGGCGCCGATGCCTTTGCAATAATTGTCTTGGCAGCATTAGTTCCACAAATCTCATTTACAGACAGAATGATTACTCCATTTACAATATTGACAAATGCAGTATTGATATCAATTAGTCCGTTGTTTATCAATTTCTTTAGAAACCTCTTGGAATTGGCAAGGAGACATGATATCTTTGAAGGATTTGAGGAACCAACTAGAAAACGTATAATGGCGATGCTTTTGGGCTATCGCGCTAAAAATCCAAAATTTGGTTTTTCAATTGAAAAGAAGGTTGGCAAACACAAAAAATTGAATTTAATTTTACATCATGCTGAATACGCCGAATTTTGCCATACACCTAACACATGGATAACCCCAGGAGTTCCATACATGCTATTCATTACTGGAGGATTAATTATTCAATTAATGTATGGGGATGTAATATTCAGATTTTTAGAATCTATTTGAAAATAATTCTGAACTAAAATGGGTCTGTCCTAATAGAACAAACACAAGATAATACGAATTATTTAACAAAAAACAAGTATAGAATTGCAATCATCGAGTAAAGAAAACATATCATCATCTGAGGATTCAAAGTCAGATTTTGAAACTTTAGAAGAATTTATGGGATTTAAAGGGAAAGCCCTAAAGGATTTAGACGCTGCAAAGTCAGAGCTAGAAAAAAGAGCAGCACAAATTCAAGAGCTTGCAACAAAAACTAGTGAACAATTTGGCGGTGCAATCAAAATCAATTCAGATTTGAAAGGAAAGATTACATTTTTACAAGATCTAATTTCATCGCTCAGTAGAAAAAATGAAGAGCTTGAACAGACTAACAAAGAATTACAAAAACAAAAAGAAGAAAATGTAAAACTTACAAAAGATCTGCGTAATAATCTTGAAAAGGTTGTTCTAAAAGAAAAAGAGATAGAGCTACAGCGAGATTACCTTTCACGACAAGTAGATGAGAAAAGTAGTGAATTGATGAAATCAGAAAAACTTGCAATAATTGGTGAGCTTGCATCAAGAATGGCGCATGACCTGAGAAATCCACTATCAACTATTAAAAATACAATTGAGCTAATGGAGTCAAAACCAAAATTAAAAATTGAAGAAAAGCTACAATACTATGGAAAGCTCCGTAGAGCAATGAATCGAATGTCTCACCAAGTAGACGATGTACTTGATTTTGTTAGGACATCTGAGCTAAAGCTTCAACCATACTCTGTTTTGGATATTATAAATATTGTAAAAGATAGCATAACTATTCCAAATGACGTCACAGTGAAGATTGAACAAGAGAATGTTAGAATAAACTGTGATTATAGAAAAATTGAGGCGGTATTTACAAATCTATTACTTAATGCTATTCAAGCAGTAGAAACTAAAGGCGAAGTACATATTCGTATAATTGATAATGTAAATGATGTACTAATTGCATTTGAAGATTCTGGTAAGGGCATTGAACCACAAAACTTGTCCAAAATCTTTGATCCATTATTTACTACCAAACAGTTGGGAACTGGACTTGGTCTTTCAATTTGTAAAAGTATTGTAGAGCAACATGGTGGAAATATAACCGTAAAAAATAATCCTACGACTTTTCTGGTAAGGCTACCTAAAAATCTCTAAATATGATCTAAAAGGCCAGTCCTAAGAGTACTAAAGTAGTTCCTAAAGTTGAAAACAAACTACGTTTAGGGTTTATTAATTATAGAAAAGACCAGCACATTATGGGACTAAAAATAGCAATGATTCTGACTGGGATTTCTATTGGATTACTTGTAATTTACGGGGCAGATGTTGTATCTGGTGGAGGAACTGGAGAAGGCTTTTTGGGATCTGATCATATGACACGTGGAATTGGATTAGGGGTACCATCTATAATTTTACCAATAGTTGCATTTTTCATTTCTAGAAAAGAACACTCAAGAGGGTTAGGAATAATGGTGATAATTAGCGGAGCATTAATTCTCATTGGAGGTGCAGTAGTTCTTGGCATGGAACCATCTACTGCCATGCAAGAATCAGGAAGAAGTGTGATAGCTGAAGCAGTACCTCTTGTAGCAGTTGGTGCTTTCATCATTGCTCTAGGGGCTATAAAACTAAAAAAATCGAAATCAGTGTAAACTGTAATGACTTTGTGTTCTAAATGCGGTAAAAATGTTAAAAAAACTCACAATTGTCAGCATACAAACGAAAATGATTATTGTGTAGAGTGTTATGCTGAATTACATTATTACTTGACGGAACCAAGTAGTAATTGACTGAAATCGAGGCATTCATAGAATGGGTAATTGCGTTAGTCTCAGATAATCTCTATCCCGGTGTATTTTTTGCAGCACTTCTTGAAACTGTTTTCCCTCCAATTCCAAGTGAGGGAATTTTTCCTTTAGCTGGATATGTAGTATTGAAAAACGAAATGTCATTAATTCACGTTTTTGGTGTAGGAATTACTGGAGGAGGAGGCGCAACACTTGGAGCATTTGTGATATACTTGATAGCCCTCAAACTAGGTAGAACTGGACTTGCAAGATACATGAAATATGCAAAAATAAACAAGGAAAGATTAACCAAAGCAGACAGATGGTTTGAAAAATATGGTGACAAGTCAGTATTATTAGGAAGATTAGTTCCAGGGCTTCGAGAACTTGTTTCAATACCTGCAGGAATATTTCATATGAAACCTAAAAAATTTCTAATTTTTACATTCATTGGATCATGCGCGTGGAGCACATTGTTGACTGGAATTGGATATTATCTTGGAGTTGCAACAATTAACATTTTTTAAAGAGAAAAAAATCATACAGGTTTTAGAAGAAGGACCAAAAACTAGAAAGTTTTATTGAAAATTCTTAATTCCTTCCTAATAATCACGATCCGAGTTAAGTAAAACTATGCTCATTCTAAAACAGTGGCTCTGATAGATGATAACCTCCCTAAACATACGATAACTAATTCAGAAGTTTTCCAAAAAGCCAGAGAACAGCTAGGTCATTTAATTTTAAAAAACATGGAGATTACAGGCGGAACAGACGTTGATTGGTTAATTGAAAGAAAAGGTGGATTCATAATTTTAGAATCAAAACTATTTCGTGAAGAACACATTACAATTCCTGTAGGTCAGATGATAGCCTTTGAAAGACTGTATGAACGATTATCATCAAGCGGTAAATGTTATTTCTATTTATTTGCAAATGAGGATAACATAGATTTTACTAATCCTGAATCGCCTGTGTGGTATTTTGAGATGAGTGAGTGGAAGAAAAAGAAAATTCCACAAAACAAGACAAAAACAGGAAAGTATTATCGTATCAAAAAAGACGTTATGGCAAAAATACCGATTAAACACTTTAGAATCTTAATGGAACATCATTGGAAGGAATTTGATAAAAAGAAAATTGATTTAAAACCTAAATTACAACGCTCACCTTCCAAGATTTCTAAAAAGGAAAAAGCATATTCGATAAAAGAGATCCAGAAAACATATCCTAAAGCATATGTGCGGTGGACAGAATCTGATGATGAGTTATTAAAGAAATTTTGGAAGGAAAATAAACAAAGCAAAAATGATAAGATACTACTATTGATGCTAAAATTTGGTAGAAAACGAGGTGCAATATTATCAAGATTAAACAAAACGGGTTTAGGTTTAGAAGAAAAATATCCAGCAAGTTAAAAAATCTGAAAATTCTTAATAAAATTCGTTAATAGACAATAAAATTATTTTCACTAAAGTTTTAATGACAAGTAAAATTCTTGATAGAACATGAAAGCAGTCATTTTGGCAGGTGGTAGAGGTAAGCGATTAAAACAAGTAACAGATTATGTGCCAAAACCTCTGATTCCTTTGGATAATATCCCAATCATTGAATGGCAAATACGTTATTTGAAAAAATTTGGAATAAAAGATATCATTATTTGTACAGGTTACAAGACTGAGCAAATTGAAAATTATCTTCATGTAAAAAATAATTTAGGAGTAAAGATACGATTTTCAAAAGAAAAAATTCCTCTAGGTACTGGAGGCGCAATAAAACAGGCAGCACATTTCATTAACGAAAAGTCATTCATAGTAATAAATGGAGATATAATTACTGATATTGATATTAAAAAACTAAAGCAAAAGCAAAATTCAATTGCTGCAATTCCACTAAAGACAAAGTTTGGAATAATGAGTATTAAAAATGATAAAGTGGTTAATTTTAACGAAAAAAAAGAGATTTCAGATCTTTGGATGAATGCAGGAATTTATCATCTTTCTAAAATCCTAACAAAAGATTTACCAAAAAATGGCGATATTGAGAAAATCACATTCCCAGATTATGCTAAAAAAGGAAAATTAACACATATAAAATTTAAAAATATATTTTGGTATTCGATTGATTCATTCAAAGACATGGAAGAATGTTCAAAGGAAATTAAAACTAGAAAGTATATCAAATATGTTGCAAAATAATTTGATTCATTCTAATCTAAAAATATAAAAAATTTGGATATGCAGTTATTGGGGGATCTCTGATTTATAGAGAGTTACTAAGACGTAGGCAACTTCTCCCATAAATGAGGTATCTTCATTTCTGGCTGCATATTCACTCGTATGTTCCCAAAATGGGTGTATTGATTCATCTGATTGATATGCCATATTCTTACTCTTTACAGAAAATTTGATAATAGTCAAACTCAATCAAAATTCACTTCTTGCTTAATGGATAGATTTTTCTGACCTATGTGGTGCTATTTGTTTATGAGGCTAGGATATAGTTTAGGTTCAGTTTTATCTATTGAACAGGTATTGAATTGTGCCTCAACACTTTCAAATTATAATCCTGATACGGTGTGGATTCCTGAAACATGGGGAATGGAAAATTTTTCAATGCTAAGTGCGGTATCACAAAGATTGAAGAAGACAAAAATTGGTTCGTCGATTATTAACATCTATTCTCGTAGTCCAGCACTTGTTGCTATGGGTGCTGCCACTGTAGATACTATATCAGATAGAAGATTGATTTTAGGTTTGGGAACAAGTAGTTTGCCAATAGTTGAAGAATTTCATGGATACAAATTTGAAAAACCACTATTACGAATGAGAGAATATGTTGAAATTATAAGAAAAATTGTATTAGGAAAAAAAATAGATTATGATGGAAAGATATTTTCCCTGAAAAATTTCTCATTATTAATCAAACCACCACGAGAACAAATTCCTATTTACCTTGCGGCAGTAAATCAGAATATGGTTGAGCTTTGCTGGCAAATTGCAGATGGAGTAATATTTTATCTTAGACCCATTACAGAGCTTCAAAAGACTATAAAACATATGCAATCAAAACGAGAAATTGATGTTTCCTGTCAATTAATTACTTGTATGTCAAATGATGCAGAAAAAGCAATAGAACGTGCCAAGAAAACTTTATCCTTTTACATCTCAGTTGGTGAAATTTACAGAGAATTTTTGGCCAAAAATGGATTTAAAAATGAAACAAAAAACATCTACCAGGAGTATAATAAATCGGGTTTGAGAACTAATCATGAATTAGTTACAGAATCAATGTTGGAACAACTTTGTGTATATGGAACGCCTGACGAATGTATCAGAAAGTTAAAACGATTTTACCAAGCTGGAGTGAATCTTCCCATTATACAATTCAATCCAATTGGAGATGTAGTCGAATCCTTTAATTTACTAACATCTACATTTTCTCAGATCGAAAATGAATAAAATAGCTATAGTAGGATATGGAACTACAAAATTTTCAAGAGAAGAAATTCCAGTTGAATCGTTACTTCTTAATGCCACAAAATCGTTGTTTGATCAAAATCCAAACCTGAATCAAAAAGACATAGACACTGTTTTAGTATCTACAAATGATAATACAAAATATTTATCTGCAATTTTGTCAGAGCTTGCGGGGATTCAACCAAGAACAGCTCATACTGTAGAAAGTCTCTGTAATTCTGGAACAAATAGTGTTGTATCTGCATATTCGTATATTGCTGCAGGTCTTGCTGACGTTGCCCTTGTTGTAGGTGCGGAAAGACGTAATAGTCCAGGACAAATTTTAGAATGGGACAATTCTCGCGGAGAGTTTAAGCATCCAATTTTTTGGGGAACGATTTTTACCAAAGCACATAAAAGAAAATTTGGAACAACAGAAGAAGATTTAGCTACAGTCTCAGCAAAAAATCATAAATATGCACATGACAACCCAAATGCTTATTCAAACAAAATTTACTCTGTAGAAGAATTAATGAACTCAAAAATTTTGACAGATGATCTGAAAGTGTCAGATTGTTCAAGACCGTGTAGCGGAGCTTCTGCAGTTTTACTTGTCTCGGATAAAGTTGTAAAAAAATATTCAGACAACCCAGTTTGGATTACTGGGATAGGACAAAAAACATTATCAGCTAGCTTTACAAAAAATCAAGATTTTTCAAGCATGAGTTCTACTCGAGAAGCCGCAAAAATTGCATTTGATATGTCACACTTGGATCCTATTGATGTAGATATGGCAGAGATTCATGATGCGTTTACAGTTTGTGAGCTTATGGCTATAGAAGATCTAGGATTGGTTTCAAAAGGGAATGGTGCAAAATTTGTAAAAACTCTATACGAAACTGAAGATAGGAAAATTAATCCTCGAGGCGGATTGATTGGAACTGGACATCCCTTGGGAGCAACAGGTGTTGCACAGATAATTGAAACTACTCAACAATTACAGGGGATAGCAGGAAAAAGACAAATTGAAAATGCTAAAGTGGGACTAGTTCATAACATGTCTGCAGCTGCCACCTCATCTACTGTTTTGCTGTTACAGTCATGAGTGTTTTTGAAGTAGAATTAAAAAAAGGAAAATTTGTCATTCCTGAATGCCTTACTTGTAAGGATGTGGTATGGCCTCCTAGTGATTATTGTAGCCTTTGCTTTGGTAAAGTAAATTGGAGAAAATCTGAGGGGGTTGGGAAAATTCTTGAATATTCTAAAAAAGGAGAGATGTTTTTTTGTTTAGCAGAATTTGAAAAAAAGATTAGGATTATTGGTACTCTTCAAATCTATTCAAATCAACCAGAAATTGGAAAAAAGGTAAAACTCGATACCTGCAGAGTAGATGGAAGGAATTATAATTTCACTATGACATTGGTTTAATACTGAAGTCAGAATGTTAATCTTGTCCACTTACAGTTTCATGAATGTTTCTAATATGCAAAGATAATTTTGAGGAAATCGAATTATCTTACAAGACTCTTTGGTAATGGTATAATGACCTGCTCCTCTATATGGTAAAAAATGAACTAATACTATTGTCTACTAAAATACAAGTAATAACAAAAAACGGGGATTCAAATCGTTTAACTAATGGGAAGAACCAATTCCATAAGAAATTAAAAATTCGTTCTCACAAACAAAATCAAAAAATTGCAAGGACAAGACGACAGAGAGGATATAATTGGGAGGATACGCTTGTTAAAAGATTCAATGCGTTATCTGAATGGAAGGCATTCAGATTAGGCTCGCCCAGCGTCTCACTTCCAGACATTTTAGCAGTTAATAATAGTCAAAGTACTATTTTTACAATAGAGGCAAAATCGGGTACTGGCACTACACTTCAGGTACCTTTTGATCAAATCATTCGATGCCTTAATTGGACGAACCACTTTGAATTATACAAAACAAGAAAAGTTGTTTTAGCATTCAAGTTTTTGTCAAAAAAAAGGATAGGGATTGGAAAATACGAAAAGAGACAACTCAGAGAGTTTTACAAAGTTTGGGATGAATCTGAAAAAATCATCGATTGTGTTTGTACCTATGATGGTACAACCTATGCAATAATAGATGGAACCCGCCAGAAATTAGTTTTAAAAGACTATCAGATGCCTTTTAAATCAAAGCACCGAATCATTATTTAGTAATGAACACCAATTAACTATATGGACTTTGAAGAATTTGTAGATGAAAGAGTGCTTGTGAGTCACGATACCTTTGGAAAAAAAGAAATGAAGATAAAGGTTGTAGAAGTTTCCGATGAAAATACTCCTTCAAAATGGAAATTTGGGGATAGGGTCAAAGTTAACAAAATCTTAGTTACTATCAAGCATCTAGAGACTCAAGAAGTGGAAGAGGGGGAGTTCAATATAGAGGAAATAGAAAGAGAGTTAAAAGAGAAACGTCATTACACCTCGACTAATAGATGGGTACCTACAAATGACATAAAAAATGGGTATATAACAAGTTCGAGGCATACATCTCTAATTAGTGACGCTGCGGCTCTTGATTACATTACATTTTAGAAATCAAGATCTATTCTTATTTTTAATTGGCTCATGCGTGGCTATAATTGGCGAAAAAACCTATAAGACAGAAAATAAAAATTTTAACTATGAGTATCAAAGAGATTGAAGTTAACGGAACGGACTTTAGGGTTACACTAACAGATCAAATAATCAATCAAGTAAATAGCTTAAAGTCTCTTTATAATGCAGCTTATGAAGATCCTGAAAGTTTTGAGCAAATAAGTGCTGAGATTTCAAGTACGATTAATGATATTGCAGACTCTGTAGAACCAAGGGCGTCAGATAGTGACCTTGACGGATTAATTCAAGAAATTATCAAAGTAGTAGACAACAAAGCAGCTGAAATAGAAAAAGAACTGCAAGGAAAGGAACCTAAAGCAGAAAAAAAGGGTATTACAAAGGTTGGAAGAAAAAAAACAAAACCCAAAAAGTAATCTCATTTTAGTAAAATATCAGAAAAAAATATGCAATTTTCCTTATATTCTGTTAATGATATTATCTGATTATGAATAGAAGTTGTGAATGTGGTATTTGTGGACATTATACTGAAAAGGAATGCATCAAGAATGAATGTAAATGCTGTAGCAATTTCCATATTAGATCTGGACCAAAATCGAAAGAGGATTAATATTTTGCTTTATGGTTAAAATAGAAAATATTGAGGAGCTCAGAAAGATCAAGGAATCAAACTACGGGTTTGTGATAATTATTACACATACTAAATCAATAATTCATAACACAGACTGTAAATTAATTTTTGAACAAGATTTTCTAAAGGATGGTAATAATGATTCAAAATATCATTGGTTTTCAACATATTCGTTGGCTGAAAAAGAATTGGGAGATATAAAATCATGTAAACTCTGTAATCCCTGAGCTTATTTAGATCATTTATTATCAAAACAGCTACATTTTTTCGACATATGTTTAATACATCCAATTAACCTATGATCTTTACAACCACAAATCACACAATAATTTTCATCTTTTGCCAATAATGAAAGATATCAGGAATTCTCTATTATAGATTCTACTTTTTCCATTAGTTTTTTATCTTGAAGAGACTCAAGAATTGAATTTCGTATATTTTTTAATCGATTTGGATCGCCAGAATATAACTTCGACATGGTTTCGATTTCTCTTTCAAAAGAGTAATTTTGCAAGTAAAATTTTGCAGCAGATGATAATTTTACATATTTATCAGAACTATTATCGATGTTTTCAAGTTTGTTAACAATAACCTGTAACAATCCATTAATTTTTGCCAGTTCTTTTTTAATAATTTCTAAATCCCCAGGAACATCGTTTAGATGTTCAAGTATTTGGTAAGAATCTTTGATTCGCGATAGAACTCCATTTAGATTATTGTCAAAATTAATCAAAGTTATCTCTAAAGTAAAAATAACCAATCTAAAAGTTTGGTATTTTACGAACAAAAATTGGTATGCTTAATGAAATTTTGAATTAATACATTTTAAATTTAAATTACTATGAGATATCGTATCAGCGTTGCAAGATGATGCATATCTAAAGTGTATAGATCCTCAGTGTGGCTTAGAGTATGCTATAAAATCAGGGATTTTAGAGTGTAGGAAAGGACATTTACTGGATGTCAAATATAAAAAAAATCCTTCACGCGCACTAAAAGAATTATTCTACAGTAGACGTAATCCTCAAGGAAGTATATTTAATGAAAGTGGGGTCTGGCGCTTTCGAGAGTTATTGAATTTTTGTCAGATCGATACAGGAAATTTAGAAGAATGCTCTCAACATTTAGTATCGCTAGATGGAGCTGAGGGAAGACAGTCAAAACCTTACCATATGTCAAGGGTTGCTGAGTTTGTAGAAATACCTAATGATAATTTATTACTTCAACCAGAAGGCTACAATCCAAGTGGTTCATTTAAAGACAATGGAATGGCAGCTGCTGTAACTCATGCAAAGCTTGTCAACGCAAAAAAAATAGTATGTGCGTCAACTGGCAATACATCTGCAGCTGCTGGGATGTATGCTGCTAATGAAAATATGGAATGTGATGTATACATTCCAGCTGGGCAAATTGCACCTGGTAAGCTAAGCCAAGCATATCAGTTTGGTGCTCAAATAATCGAAGTTGATGGAAATTTTGATGATGCATTTTCAAAATCTCTAGAAGATGCAAAAAAATATGGAGGATACACTGTAAATTCAATCAATCCATTTAGAATAGAAGGTCAGAAAACTATTCCATTTAGAGCATTAGAAAATCAAAACTGGGAAGCTCCTGATTGGATAGTTTATCCTGGAGGAGCTTTAGGAAATACATCAAGCTGTGGAAAATGCTTAATAGAATTATACGAATGGGGGTGGATTAAAAAAATTCCACGAATTGCTGTTGTAAATGCTGAAGGGGCAAATACATTGTATAATTTGTATAATGGGAAATTTGAAGAAACAAAATTACGATGGAACAAAGGCAAACCAGACATTGAATTAATTCAGAGATATTATACGTTTTTAGATAAAAAGGGAATTCGACCAAAGACTAAGGCTACTGCAATTCAAATTGGTAGACCATCAAATATTCTCAAAGGATTAAGAGCATTAGATTTTACAAATGGTGTTGTTACCCAAGTTTCCGATTCTGAAATGTTAGATGGTATGTCGATAGTAGGACTAAATGGGTTTGATTGTGAAATGGCTTCAGGCTCAGTACCAGCGGGAATTAGAAAATTAATCCAAGAAGAAATAATTAAAAAAGATGATGTGGTAATTGGAATTTTAACAGGTAGACAAAAAGATGCGATGTTACCTGTAGATTATCATAATAATCCTAACAACAGATTTGCTATTCCGCCAAAGCAGTGATTAATTAATTAAGAATAAACAGGAATTTAAAAATCGTATATTAAACCTTAATAATTACTTTAAAGAAAAGAAATTATTTGAAAACAGATTGTTTTTAATAATACTACAATTCATATCATACAATTGAAAAAATTACTAAATTTGCTCACGATTTAACCAAAATTAATTATGGATATGCACTAATGGGGTGAGAGTAAAAAGTATCAATTATCGTTCAATCTCAACAAAAATATGATTTTTGTTTGCATTTGGAAGAACTTCCATTATTTTTGTTTCAATCTTATCGGTAAGTGTTTCAATTTGATCTGTTTCAAGGCCGTCTACTAAATTCACTTGAATCCCAACTAAAACATCGTTTGGGCTAAGATGCATTGTTCTTAATGTGATTACCTTCTTTACCTCAGGAATTCCTTTTACAACTTTGACTAGTTTTTTGTATTGTCTGCTAGTGATTGATTCTCCTAATAACAAACCTTGATTCTCTTTTGCTAAAAAGAATGCAAATAACATTAAGATAATTCCAATTATTATAGAGCTAATTGCATCATACACAACATTTCCTGTAATCTCTGTCAAGAATATTCCTAGAGCAGCAACAAATATTCCAAGTAATGCAGCCGAGTCCTCAACAATTACAGTAAGAATGGTTGGATCTTTGCTTTCTTTGAATTCATTGGCAAGTGCTGAAAAGTTAACTTTCTTTCCTTGTTCTTTTATGCCCTTTTTGAACACATTGAATGCTACTCTTAAGGCATTTCCTTCAAAAACTGCGGCAATAGCTAAAATGATATAGTTAATTGTTGGGTCATCAACGGTATGACCTTTAGCTATTAACGAAGAAATTCCCTGTTCTAAAGCAAGAACTCCTGATATTCCAAAGATCATTGTTGCTACAATAAATGACCAAAAATATTGCGACTTGCCAAATCCAAACTGATGCGCATACGTAGCCTTTTTTGTACTAGCCTTGATTCCAACTAGAAGAAGAATTTGATTTACAGTATCAGATGAAGAGTGATATGCCTCTGCCCACATTGATACACTTCCAGTCATAATGGCTGCAACAAATTTTGATATTGCGATTCCTAGGTTTCCAAAAAGTGCTGCATAAACGGCTTTTTTTGAGCTTGTTACCACTTCATCTACTTATTCAAAGGATCTTAAAAGCGTGCATCTATGAAAAAGTTTCTTTAGATGTTTGTGACGTACCGGGGGTGGGTTGAGCGTGAAAAGTGCGAAGCCCCTTATTTTTTTAGAGAAAAGTGTGCCTCTAAGATTTTTTTCTTTTCATCCATGTGGAATAATTCTTCAGTATGTTTGAATGCATCTTTGTATTCTTTTTGAAATAGCATTGCTTGCATTAATAGATGGTTTTCTGGAATCACTATTCCTGTTTGATCATCAGAGTACATCATTTTGACAGTGTCTCCAATGGATTCCACCATGTTTGCATGGATGTGAATCATGTTAGTATCTTTAAAGCTAAACTTTATTGAATCTGCATAGTCACGAACTTCCTTTGTTCCTTTCGCGGTATACAATGTAGCAACACCATACTCATTTTTGAATGTCTCTAAAAATTCAGATTGTTTTGGGGCAGTGTCTTTAAAACGCACGTCTAGTATATGTAAGTGCATTTGTCTTGTGGGTACTTTGATTGCACGCAAAAATAATGGCGTATCTTTTCCCATATAGCTTTTCACATCATCTCCATGATGTGGATTCTCTGACCATTCGATAGTATCTTTTACTTCTTTATCTGTCTGTTCCAGATCAGCCCATCGTCGTACTAGTATGACATCAAATCTAAGCAATCGATCACTATATTTTTCTCGGAGTGGTTGCAAAATTCTTCCCATTCCTGTCACATTACAACTTCCTTGCATAACGTGTTTTTTTCCAATAGCTTGTTTGTAATTTACACGTGAGTTAAACAGCAAATCAGATACTGCTTTTTCCCCATAAATTGTTTCACCACCTTGATAAATAGCCATTACGTCTTTTGGCTCGTATAGATTTTTTTTATTTAGAAATCCATGCCCTGAAGGAGCTGCATCAATTACTAAATCACAATCAGATATTGCCTCTTCGATTGTTCCAGAAATTTTGTAATTCTTAAACAAATCCTGTTTTTTCTCAGGGACATATACCGAAAAGCCCCTAGATATTGCAATATTCACTTTTTCATCAGGAGAATATTTTCCAACGCCAATAACATCAATTTCAGAATCATCTTTGATGAATTGTGCGATTCTACTACCGATAGAACCATAACCGTTGACAAAAACTTTCTTCATATAGTTTCTAAACTTGTACCTTTTATTTACATTACACAAACAAAGAACTAAATTAATCCTATTAAGAATCGTAATTGAATATGGACGAATCATCTCCAGACAAAGCTGCTGAGACGCCTATCCAATCTCAGCCTAAAATCACACGTGGATTGCATGGGCCTTCTTTAGGGATTGGAGCAGGGATTGCCATAGTTTCAATAATTTCAGTGTTTTTGGCAATGAATGTAATAGATACTAATCCAGAACTACAATTTGAAGAAAAAACTCCAAACCAAGAGAACCAAGAAGTCACCCTGTCTTTGTTTACAGATAATGCATCACCATATCTTGGAGATGAGAATGCCCCAATAACACTTGTTGAATTTGGAGATTATCAGTGCTTCTTTTGCAATAAATTTTTCCATGAAACAGAATCAGCTATTTTAAAAAATTATGTAGAAACTGGTAAAGTAAAGATTATTTTTAAAGATTTTACAATTATCGGTCCTGATTCCATCGCTGCTGCCAATGCTGCTCATTGTGCCAAGGATCAAGGCAAATTTTGGGAATATCATGATACATTATACAATAATTGGGGTGGTGAAAACAATGATTGGGCTTCATCTGAGAATTTATTGAAATTTGCCAAGTCTATTGAACTAAATGAGGAAATCTTTGTCAAATGCATGGTAGAAAAGAAATACGATCAGTTAGTAACTTCAAGTAACAATGATGCTAGAACTCTAGGCCTTACTGGAACTCCTGGATTTTTTATTATAGGTCCTGATAACCAAATTACAAAGATCCCTGGGGCGCAACCATACGAATCTTTTCAGAGAATATTTGAATACGAACTAGCAAAATAATAGATTTTCGTGATATTTTTAAAAAAATTATAAAAATAGGTGAATCTTGCCTTATTTGTGATGCGGATTAGGCCCAATACCTTTATGTACGAATTGGAGAGTGCTAGCTTATGGCAGCTGGAATTGACGATATAGGAATTTACATTCCGAGATTATACGTAGATGCAGCTGATTTTGCCAGTGCCAGAGGCGTAGATCCGGCTAAACTGGTAAGAGGACTAGGCATATCACAGATGGCCATGGTTGATACCAATCAAGATCCAGCATGCTTGGCAGCAAATGCATGTCTGAGGGTTATGAAAAAAAATAATCTATCTCCTGATGATATAGGTCGACTTTATGTTTCTACAGAATCATCATTTGACGAATCAAAAGCAATGAACTCATATGTTATTGGAATGCTTGAGCAGGTTTACGGTAGCGAATCATTTGAGCATTGTGGAGGGGTTGAAACAAAATTTGCATGTGTAAGTGGTTCATATGCTTTGTATGATAACGCAAACTGGATAAGAGCTGGGGAAGCTGAAGGCAAAAGTGCTTTGGTAGTGGTTTCAGATATTGCGAAGTATGATTTAGGTTCGAGTGGGGAGTTAACCCAAGGGGCAGGGGCATTGGCAATGCTTTTAAATGATAAACCAAGGCTACTATCGTTTGATCCAAAAGTTACCTCAACTTCTATTAAAGACGAATATGATTTTTACAGACCATTTGGAAAGGAAACACCTATTGTTCATGGTCAATATTCTAACTTGCTTTATCTAATTCAAGTTAAAACCGCGCTAATGGCCTATAAGAAAAAGGCACTAGATAGAGGTATTATTAAGCTAAAGGAAGGAGAGTCCTTTTTAGATTACATTGATTACATTTGCATGCACCTTCCATATAGTAACATGGGCAAAAAGGCACTATCGTATCTGGTGAGACATGAATGGAGGGGATTACCACGGTGGAAAAAAATTATTGAGAAAATAGGGATGGAAGAACCGGTTCCAAAGGATCCACGTGGTACAATAGAGTCAGTTCTTGGGGATGCTGAGTTCATGGCAAAAGACCATGAATTTACAAAACTATTTACAAAAACAGAAGAGTTTCAAGACATTTATGAATCAAAAATTGCCAGCTCTTTAATCGCATCTAGAATGATAGGAAATCTTTACACCGCTTCATTATATCTTGGTTTTAGAAGTGCTCTAGAGTTTGAATTCCAAAAAGGAGTTGAGCTTGAGGGAAAACGTTTTGGATTTGGTTCTTATGGAAGTGGAAGTAGTGCCATGGTCTTTAGTGGTGTCATTCAGCCACAATACAAAGAGGTTGTTAAAGATATGAATTTAGAGGCAGAGATTGGACCAAGAAAGAAATTAAGCCACAAAGAATATGAAGAAATTCATGAGAATAAACGCAGCCCTACTGAAAGCATTCTTGATGGAAAGGAAGAATTTATCCTAGTAGATGTAAAAACTGTAGCTGAAAGCAGAGGCGAACGAAGATACATCTTTAATGAATAAGATTTTAATTTCATGGAAATAGATCATTCAGTTAAAGATTTACTATATCAAGAATTAGCTAAGATCACAGAAGAAAAAATTCAATTAGATATCTCAAAAGGTCAGAGTTCTAAAAGTATAGATGACATAATGTCAAGTTGCTATCCAAAAATTTTACAGATTAGGGGCAATGTAGATGAAAATGTAGGGATTTTTGCTGAAAGCTTAATGCATTATTTGCTGACAATGTCACTTATTCCAAGTCAAAGGAAAGTATCACAAAATAATGTAGAGATTGATATTATTATTCCAGATCTGAAGACACTTAACTCAAATCCAAAAGACTCGATCGTAATTTATTTCCCAAAAGTATGTAATGAAGTAATGATTAAGCGTGGGATTTTAAAATTAGAAAAAATTCAACCTGTAAAAGAAAACATTTGGCTAGTTTTACATACAGATTTACAAATGAAAAATAGAACGTATCATATTGATAACTATGATGGTTCATTTACTAAAATTTTAGATGACATAATGGAGTTTCTTTCTTCAAGAAAACAAAGTAAATTGAAAATCATCAAGTCCTAATCTATTTTTAAATTTTTTATAGAGTTAGTGATTTAAGATCAATTTTATTTGTAATAATTTGTGAGATTTTTTCTAAATTAAAGTCTTTAATGTATGGAATCGAACCAATTACAGGGGTTTTCGTTAACTCTTCAATATCTCGTTTAAGTTCATTAGTAGAATAACCACCGGAATTTAAATTGTTTATAATTATGCCACGAACATTAATTCCATAGTTTTGACACATTTTGATTGTCATAATTATATGGTTAACTGTTCCGATACGTGAGCTAGTAACTATGATTGTTTCTAGATCCATGTCTTTTATCAAATTGGTTATAAAATAATTCTTCAGTATTGGAGTCATTATGCCACCTATCCCTTCAACTAATAAAACATCGTGCATTGTAGATAATTTTTTGAATCTATTTAATACAATTTTAATATCAATTTCAAGTCCAAGATTTTGCATTGCAGTAAATGGCGAAGCAGGAATTGGAAAAAAATACGGATTAATTAACTCCTCAGCATCGTTAACTTGCGCTGCCTTAGAAAGTAGTTGTACATCTTGTGATTTGTAGCCTCTGTTCTGTACAGTCCCTGCAGCAAAAGGCTTCATTATTCCAACATCTATCCCCATTTTTTTCATTGCAGCGGCAATTCCTGCCGTAACATAGGTTTTTCCAACATCAGTATCAGTACCGGTTATAAAATAAGATTGCAGCGTGAATCACTCTGTTTGCGTGATTGAGTTTTCACAAGTCATATTTTTTTTCAGTCTTCTTTATCGTCAAAATTGTACGGTCTATGAGAAGATCTAATTCCTTTGTAGAAATTGCTAACGGAGGCACTAACATCACTATGTTTCCTAAGGTTCTCAAGTAAATGCCATTATTTTTGCCCTCATCAAATATTATCTTGTTAATTGATTTTTTGGGAGAAATTGGGGTTTTTTGTTTCTTATTTTTTACCAGTTCTATTCCCATTAACATTCCTTTATTTCTTACATCGCCTACTAAAGTCAACTGATTTAATTCATCTCTTCGTTTTTCAAAAATTTTAGAGGTATTCTGGATTTTTTTAATCAGTTTATTTTTTTCATAAAGTTTAAGATTTTCATTTGCCACTGCTGCAGCTATTGGATTTCCAGTAAATGTATGCCCATGAAAGAGATGTTTCATTTCTTTAAATTCTCCCAGAAATGAGTCGTAGATTTTTTTAGTAGTTAGCGTGGCGCCCATTGTTAGATAGCCACCAGTTAACATTTTACCATATGCTACGATATCTGGCACACTATCTTGTGCATGATATTGTACAAGAGAACCTAATCTACCAAAACCTGTTGCAACTTCATCTAGAATTAAAAGAACGCCATATTTTTTACATAACTTACTAATTTTTTTCTGAAATTCTGGGGGATAGATAATTACTCCGCCAGCAACTTGGGCACCACTTTCCATAACAAATGCTGCAATTTTGTCGTTAGTTGAAAATAATGTTTCAATTTTCCCTAAGCAATGTTGTTGATAATCATCAAATGAAAAACCTGGAGGTAGTCTGTATCTATTTGGAACTGGAAGTCGATTGATAGAAAAAAGTTGTTTCTTAAATTTTGAAAAAAATTCTGGCACGTATCCTACTGACATTGCTCCAAAAGTATCACCGTGATAGCCATTTTCGAGGGTTGCAAGTTTAGTTTTATTATCAAGCCCAGAATTTTTCCAAAATTGTAATGCTACTTTAAATGCAATTTCCATTGCAGTTGAACCGTTGTCAGAATAAAAGACTCTATTCATGTTAGGTGAGATTTTAATGAGTTTCTTAGCTAGATCCTCAGCTGGTTCGTTTGTTAGATTAAAGAGTGAAGAATGTGGAATTTTTTTTGTTTGCCTAATAATTGCGTGGATTAATTCTTTTTTAGAGTGTCCCCAAACATTACACCACATGCTCCCAACGCCGTCAAGGAGTCTATTTCCTTTCGAATCAATTAGCCACATTCCTTTACCTTTGACGATTTTATCAAAGTAATCCCATTCTTGCATCTGTGTATTTGGATGCCAAACCGAACTCTTTTGTTTCATTTTTTGCATCTATTTTATCTTAATAATATCAAGTAATAAAAAAGGTAAACCTCTCATTTTAGTAAGGTTAACGCTTCTAAAATCTTAATTAACCCATTTTATGGCTAAAAATTGATGAGTTCAGAATATCATTTTGTCATAGAATGTCAAAATAAAGTTTTTTCAGGTCAGGCTTTAACCGATATTGAGGCTAAAAAACTCCTAAGCATTTCAAAATCTGAGTTAAAAACATTATCTGACTCTGCAAATAAGATTACAAGAAAATTCCAAGGCAATACAGTAGATGTCGAACAATTATCTAACATTAAGAAAAATTATTGCAGTGAAGACTGTTCTTTTTGTGGGCAATCTGCTTTCTTTAATACAAACATTGATGATTATCAATTACTTTCTAAAGAGGAAGTAGCAATACAAGCAAAAAAAGCACTTGACGAAGGAGCACAATCTTATTGTTTAGTGGCAGCTTGGAGAGAGTCTACAGATTCTGATTTTAGAAAAGTTTGTAACATCATTGAGGAAATCAATGATAAGGTAGGAATCAGTGTTGAATGTAGTCTTGGTTTTCTTACTTTATACCAAGCAAATCAGCTAAAAAAATTGGGAGTAAAGAGATACAATCATAATTTAGAAACAGCGAGATCTAAATTTCCTGAAATCTGTACAACTCACACATACCAAGACAGAGTAAACACCTTAAAGATAGCAAGAGAGGCGGGTCTTGAGCTTTGCACTGGTGGGATAATAGGAATGGGAGAAACACGAGAACAAAGACTAGAATTAATTCTAGATCTAGCAAAATTAAATCCAGAGGAAGTTACAATGAATTTGTTAGTACCAATACCAGGAACCCCATTAGAATTACAAACACCTCTTCCCATTGATGAAATTCTAAGAACCTTCGCTGTGATTAGATTTCTTTTACCAAAATCAATAATAAAAATTTCTGGAGGACGAGAAGTAAACTTAGACGATGATGGGGAGAAACTTTTGTTAAGTGGTGCAAATGGAATAATTAGTTCTGGGTATTTGACTCTTGGTGGAAATGAAATGAAAAAAGACCTCGAAATGATTAGAAAGATAAATCTTGAAGCCTAAGCTGGCTTTTGTCAATAACCAGTTAGACAAAATTAAGAAAGCAGATCTTTATAGAGAGATGCGATATGGGCATGTAAATGGACCACATATTATAATTAGAAATAAGTGTCTCCTTAATTTGTGCTCAAATGACTATCTAGGAATCCATATTTCAGACAATTTATCTGGTCAAATGCAATCTAGCTCAAGGCTTGTTTCAGGAAATGATGTATCTTTCCAGATTTTAGAAAAAAAACTTGCAAAACACAAGTCTCAAGAAGGATCGTTGATTTTCCCAACAGGGTACATGGCAAATATTGGTGTAATATCCACCTTAATTGAAAAAAATGATTTGATCATAAGTGATGAGCTAAACCATGCAAGTATTATCGAGGCATGCAAGATTACTGCTGCCAAAATCTTAATCTACAAACATAATGATATAGATGATTTATCATCTAAACTAAACCATAGTAACAAAAGAAAATTTGTACTAACTGAGGGGATTTTTAGCATGGATGGAGATTTTGCAGATCTCAAAAAAATAATCGAAGTTGCTGAAAAGAAAAATGCCATTACAATTTTAGATGATGCACATGGGGATTTTACAATAGGAAGAGATGGAAAAGGGACTCCAAATCATTTTGATGTGGCAAAAAAAATTGATTTGTATGTGAGCAGTCTCAGTAAAGGGTTAGGGTCTTTTGGAGGCTATGTTGCAACACAAAGAAATATCATTGATCTTCTCATAAATAAATCAAAATCTTTTATCTATACTTCTGCCCTTCCTTCATTTCTTGTAGAACATTCACTAAACAAATTTAATTCAAACAGAGAAAAACAAAGGAAGAAGCTTTGGAAAAATGTTAAATTTCTTTCTTCAGGTCTAAAACAAATTGGATATAATTTTAGTTCAACAACTCACATCATCCCAATAATTATAGGAAATGAAAAAATTGCTCTAGAGTTTGGAAAATATTTATTTAGAAAAGGAATTTACGCACAACCTATAAGATATCCAACAGTACCTCACAATAAAGCAAGAATAAGAATTTCAGTTACTGCATGGTTTTCTAAAAATCAAATTGAAGATGCTCTAGATGTTTTTGAATCTGCTGCTAGAAAATTTGAGATTGTTTAGATCATCGAAGTTTGTCAAATCCACCAAACATTGGTGAACCAGCGAAAAAAACAATTCCCAGAGCTGCCCCCAAAATTATGCTAACTATGATAAATCGTTTATTCATATTGAAAAATCGATGCATGCCTGGATAAAAATGAATTGGATAAAATATGAATGAATTTGGAAGAAGTTTTAATAAAAAAACTTGTGAGTTATCTTCATGTCGGAAGTAACCTTAGCCGTGGCAGCATTAGCAGGACTAGGTTCATTTGTAGCGCCGTGCATATTACCTATGATTCCAGCGTTTTTGGCCTATATTTCAGGAACGACAATTTCTGAATTTAATCAAAAAAACGGTACTAAATCGCTTTTAGTAAATCGAACTAATATTATTCTCAATACAGTATTTTTCGTATTAGGTTTTTCAATAGTTTTTTCAGCATTAGGAGTAATTATTAACAGTACACTTGGGAGCGTATCTAGTGAATTAATTTCTGGTTTTAATCAAATCGGAGGAATCATAATTATTGGATTTGGGTTATTTTTACTATTAACAACAAAATTCAGATCATTAAATATTGAAAAAAAATTCATCCCAAAGAGAGAGAAAGCAAGTTATCCATTATCATTTTTATTTGGTTTAGCTTTTGCAGCTGGATGGACACCATGCGTGGGACCAATTTTAGGAACAATTCTAACTTTAGCTGCTGCCACTCCAGCTGCTTCGTTTAATCTCTTGTTAGCTTATTCTTTAGGTCTTGGAATTCCGTTTATTCTAATTGGAGTGTTTTTTTCAAGAGCAACTGGAATAATTCGAGCAATGAGCAAGCATCTCAAGTATTATTCTATTATCATTGGCTGTTTGATAATAATTTTGGGAGTTTTAGTCTTAACAAACCAGTTAGCGTATATTGCAAACTTTCCACTTCTAAATGATTTGATACAATTGGGATGATCATATGAAAACAGAAATCAAAACTGCAATCATATTTGGCATAATGATAGTTAGTGGAGTTACAGGTTTAAGCCTAGTGTTTTCTTCATTAGAAACATCTCAGACACCTATAACAACTGAAATCGAGAAACAATCATCAATCTACACATTAGATAAAAGTAGTTTTAAAATTGCACCTGATTTGGTAGGAATTGCGCATTATATCAATACCACGCCAGAGGAACTATCAGAAGAAATCAAAGGAAAGGTTGTACTATATGATTTTTGGACTTATAGCTGTATTAATTGCATAAGAACTATTCCGTACATTACTGCATGGAATGAAAAATATGCTGATGAGGGTTTGTTAATTATTGGAGTACATTCACCTGAATTTGAATTTGAAAAGGATCTAAACAATGTAAAAATGGCAGTTGACAAAAATGGAATTAGGTATCCAGTTGTTATGGATAATGAGATAAAAACCTGGAAAGCCTTTGAAAATAGATATTGGCCAAGAAAATACATTGCTGATAGCGAAGGATACATTCGCTATGATCACATTGGAGAGGGAGAATATGAACAGACAGAAAAAGTGATTCAAGAACTTTTAGAAGAACGGGCAACTAAATTGGGACTCAATGTTGCAGCTGCAGAACCTCTTGTGGCAATTAAGGAATTTGAACATACAAGTTTGAGAACCCCTGAACTATACTTTGGATACAAGTTTACTCCTGGACGAAATCAGTTAGGTAATGCTGAAGGATTTATTCCAGGAAATGATGTAGAGTATGTCATTCCTGAAGAGTTACAATTACATAATTACTATCTAGGTGGAACATGGAAAAACTTGGAAGGAAGTATGGAGCTTGTTTCAGAGGAAGGGATAATTAAACTACAATACTTTGCAAAGGAAGTTAACATAGTAGCTGCCAATGAAGCTAAGCTAAGTATTTTCATTGATGGAAAGCCAATTACATCAAATTATGCAGGCAGTGATGTTGTTTCTGGAGAGATTCACATCGTGGAGGCTGGATTGTACAATATTATCAAATCAGATGAAGCCTCCATCCATACTTTAGAAATTATTGTATCTAACCCAGGTTTTGAAATATACACCTTAACCTTTGGTTGAAATTATTGTAACCACCGATCATTGTAACTAGAGTGACACATACTCTAGATACAGAGTAGTTTAAAACAAATTTTTTGAGTCTAATTGGAAAAAATTTGGGTTCGCTTACAGATAATTGGAGTAAAAACGAAGGTGTTGGATTATCTCAAAAGGTTTTTGGCAAAGTCAAGCCAGATGCTCCAATTAAAAATAAAATAGAGGATGCTCAAAAAAAATTAGAGCTTCAAATTAGCAAATTAGGCGATATTTCAGAAAAACTTCAAAAAAAACATGATCATATATTTCAAAAAATAGTTCAGGCTCAAAGATCTAATAACCATTCTTATGCAAAAGCATACGCAATTGAGCTTCAAGAAATTAGAAAAATGAATAATATGGTAAGTAATGCAAAGCTTTCCATGGAACAAATCAACATTAGACTTAACACAGTATCAGAGTTAGGAGATGTCGTAGTAACACTAAGCCCATGTATGTCTGTCATTAAAGGTTTAGGAATTTCTTTGGGCGGAATTATGCCACAAGCAAACTCATCTATGCAAGATCTCTCAAAGATATTAGGAGATGTTTTATCTGGCTCAGCTATGACACAACAAGAAACCAGCATATTATCACGAGAAGGTAGTGCAGATACAGTAGCAATCTTGGAAGAAGCACAAGCAGTAATCGAAGGACAAACCAAAGAAAACATTCCAGATATTCCTTCCAATCTTCCAGAAGATATTTTAGCTGAAAGAAAACAAACCTATTCTATCTAGATCTTTTTTTGCTTTTCTGTATCAGAATCTTCTTAATCCGAGATATTGTAGGGTAACTGTATCCACGTCTTCTGTAATTTGCAATCATCATTTTCCAGTTCTTTAGTCTCCATTGAGCTTGCTCTGATGTAACGGAATGAACTTCTTTTTGTATGATGCTCTTTCTTCCTACTTTAAGTACACCAGCATCCTTTGCAGTCCATCTATTTTTTGCAAATTTTAGTCCTGCTAGGATTTCTTCAATTGGCATTTCTTTAAAATATTCTTTTAATTGTTTTAGTTGTGCGTCGTCTGGTGTCTTTGAAGTTGTTAATTCGATTTGTTGTTTTATCACAATATTTGTTATTTTACATTGTTAAAAAATTCATGCTAAATTTGATTTAACATTCAAATAGGCTAAAATGGTCATTCTTACAGATCGTATTGAAAAGGCACCCATAATGATATAGCATAAAAAGATCGCAAATGGAAAAATTAGTTTTTCTTTTCACATGTTAAACTGAGGAGAATCCCTATCATTTTATCGATTTTTTAATAAAAATTCGTCGATCTTCCGGAATGAAAATGTTAAGTATTTGGACCCTGGGGGAGTAATGAACTGTTTCATAATAAACGATTTTTCTATGAGTTTCTTGAGGTGAGCCAATTAAGACTGTTTGATCAAAAACTACGCACTACAATATACAAATCACTTGAAGTCTCATGATATTCAATTAGCAGCTGGAACTGTCGCCGATATACTCCCGTTGTCGGCTTTAAGTTCCGTTGCTATGTTCTATTAAATCATCTAAATGCAAATTAGATTATCTAAAATTTTTATTCTGTTTAATGAATAATCTTGTAAATACATGTTTAATCATTGTCTCAATAAGAAAACACCACCACAATATGTAGAATTTTGGTTCAAAGTATGGAAAGTCCTTTGGATAAGACGAATTATAATATATTTGATATATTTAGATTCGATCACATTTACATACCAGTTTTTTAAATAGTATTTTATCTTTGTAATTTTTGTGTTAGTAAATGAATGATAATGAACATAAAAAATTGGTAAAAGGAATAATAGATCATTTTGAGTCAAAGGGTTTAAAAATAATTTCAGCTGCATATGATGGATTTGAAAAATGTGAAACTATTGGAAATCATGAACCTGATGTAATTGCACAAAAACCTGATGAAGATTTTTATCATATTGGGGAAGCAAAAACATGTGAACATCTTTCAAGTGATCGTACGAGAGAACAGTTTGAAGATTTTGGAAATACTGTAATGTTAAAGACTGGGGCAACACGCACTTATTTGCCTTTTTGTATAGCAGTTCCTAAAAAATGCATAGATGATCTTAAAAAATATATTATAGATTTTGGGCTATCCATGAATGAAAATATAGAAACATTAGCTTTGTGATTTAGGAAAAATACTAAAGTACTAGATGATAAATAATGGTGCATGGTTCGTGTTTTTTACAGTCAAAAGACTGAACAACTAATTAACAAAATAGAATTGACTCAATGGCGAAACTGGTTACAAGAACAGCTAAATCATGAACATCAAGAACTATCCGATAATTGGAAGATGTGTGCTTTAGGAGAAAGAATAAGAATCGAAGGAAATGATTTACAAAATATTGATGAGCTAACTCCTGAAGCAAGATTACTTGGGTATGATTTTTCT
>Ga0209542_10003356_pt1 | contig 34323 bp, 27 predicted proteins | sample RifCSPhighO2_01_FD_184028 | JGI IMG/M metagenome (GOLD analysis project Ga0209542, IMG submission 184028) | Soil microbial communities from Rifle, Colorado - Rifle CSP2_plank highO2_0.1 (SPAdes) (version 2) | ecosystem: Environmental > Terrestrial > Deep subsurface > Rock core/Sediment ...
TAGGAGGATTACATGAGCTCGATGAGAGATATTTACATCATCTGCTTTTTGGTAATGTTCGAGAAGAATTGTCTCTTCCTCTGACTGGGCAGTTTCCACACAGGTTCTAAAACGAAGTGCACCACCTTCAGGTAAAATATGTAGCCTTGAAGGGAGGTGAATGAAAATTGAAGTATAAACATCTAAGTCTTGAAGAAAGGGAAAAACTGTTTGCATATAGAGCTTTGGGGAAGCCTTTCAGGTGGATTTCTGAAAGACTGGGTAGATCTCATTCTACTTTGGTTAGGGAATTAAAACGGCCTAAATATGGTAGGGATTACCTTCCATGTATTGCTCAAAGAGAAGCTGATAGAATGGCCTTTCGCCAAAGACAAAGAGCTGCACTTAAAAATCCATTAATATTTGTCTTTGTAAGAACTCATTTAAGAAAAGACCTTTGGAGTCCTGAAACTATTGCTGGGAGACTTCCATTAATACATAAAGGACAAAGTATATGTACTGAGTCCATATACAGATATATTTACTTGAATCCTAAAACAAAAAGTGAAAAGCTTTGGAAATATCTGGAACTTCATAGAAGAAAGAGAATGAAAAAGGATGGCAGGAAAGTTAAAGGCTTCACTAAGCTTTCTGAGGCTATTCCAATATCAGAGAGACCTGAGATAATAAATAACAGACTTGAACTTGGTCACTGGGAAACTGACAATATGGAGGGGAAGAAAATAGACAAAACAGGGGTTTCTGTAAGTGTTGAAAGAGTTACCAGAAAACTAAATTTGGGTAAACTGAAAGACCATAAATCTGGCACAAAAACAGACTCTGTAATTAAAAGTTTAAGGAAGGAAGATAATGGTTTTGTTAAATCCATAACCTTTGACAGAGGACCTGAAAACAGTGGGTATAAAATAATTTCAAATATACTTAATATTCCTGTGTATGCTTGTAACCCATACCACTCCTGGGAAAAAGGAACTGTTGAAAATACGATTAAGAGAATAAGGAAATTTGTTCCTAAGGGCACAAGTGTTGATAATATAACCCAAGAATATTTAACTGCCTTAGCAGATAAATTCAATAGTACCCCAAGGAAAGTTCTTGGCTTCTTGACTCCAAATGAATATTACGAGAGAATACACTTGGCTTCATATATATGATGAGTGGTGCACTTCGGGTGCGAATGTAGGCCACTCCAAATCAGTTTACATAGTATCCCATAGGAAAATCAATTTGTTTTGGACTGACTATATGACGACCATTCTGAGGTTAAATTACGACCGTGTTGCAGATGCGGAAAAACTTGGATGTGCGATGATGACACGTGGCTAAATGGAACATGTCCACACCGCAGTGCATCTGGAGCTTTTCCTTTTGGAAAATCCTCCGAAATTCACGTTGGGACAAAAAATTCCTTTTCTAGTTCTAACAGGCCAACTCAAAGAAATATGTGGATAAACAAATTTATAATAGAGAGTGAATCACTAGTAACTAATGAAAAATATCCAAAGTTAAACACAAAAAATTCAATTTGAACTCTAAAAAATTCAATCCTCAAACCTTCAAATAATTGAAGAACTTTGCCGACTTGATTGTAACACACGAGTCATTGGACTTTAACCAGGCACAAAAACTCTTTATTCTTGCCTTTTTCGCCTAAAATAGGGGATTCAATAGTTTGAACAACTTTTCCACCGGATTTTTCGATATCTTTTTTTACACCTTCAAGAACTTCATCTACCCGTTCTTGCAAAAGTTTCCCTTTTCTAACAAATTTTGGGTTAGCTTCATATTGAGGTTTAATTAGACTGATTATTGTTCCGCCTTTTTGCAAATTAGCAAATGCATTGGGCAAGATGTTTTTTTGCCTGGTCCAACCGGCGTCAACCGATATAAAGTCTACTCTCTCGGCTAATGTCACATGCATGGCATTTGTTCGCTCCATTACTACAACTCTCGGATCGTTTCTTAATTTCCAATCTAGAGTTCCATAACCCACTTCGACCGCATAGACTTTTTTCGCGCCATTTTGAAGCGAACAGTCTACAAAACCTCCGGTCGAGCTTCCAAAATCGGCTACGATTTTGTCTTTAACCAAGATTTTAAAATTATCTAATGCATATTGAAGCTTTTCCCCCGCTCTTGAAACAAACAAGTTCATAAAGAAGGCTACATTTTAACTTCTATTGATACTCCAGCGGGAAGGTCAAGATTGGAGAGGGCGTCTACTGTGCGCTCGGAGGGATCCAATATGTCAATAAGTCTTTTATGAACTAGCATCTCAAAATGTTCTCGTGCGTCTTTATCAGTGTGAGGAGATTTATTTACTGCGGTTAAAGTTCTTTTTGTGGGAAGAGGAATGGGACCGACTATTTTAGCACCGGTTGCAATAGCAGCATCTAGAATTTTAGCTACCGCTTCATCTATTACTCTATGATCATAGCTTTTGAGCTTAACTCTGATTCTACCTACCGGCATCGTATTTGGTCCTCTTAAAGTGCTATTTTAGTAATTACTCCAGCCCCAACAGTTCTTCCACCCTCGCGGATGGCAAATCTCAATCCTTCTTCCATGGCAACAGGAACGATCAACTTAACTTTCATTTTTGCACTGTCACCGGGCATAACCATTTCAATTCCCTCCGGCAAAGTTACGTCTCCTGTTACATCTGCAGTCCGTATAAAAAACTGTGGCTTGTAACCGGTAAAAAACGGAGTGTGTCTGCCACCCTCCTCTTTCGACAAAATATACACTTCCGCTTCAAATTGAGTATGAGGGGTTACTGATCCGGGCTTAGCCAGAACTTGGCCTCGCTCAACATCATTTTTCTCGATTCCGCGAAGCAATATCCCTGAATTGTCTCCAGCTTGAGTTTCGTCAAGAATTTTTCTAAACATCTCAAGACCGGTTACAACAGTTTTTTTAGTTTCCTTAAGGCCAACAATCTCCACTTCCTCATTAAGTTTTAACTTCCCTCTTTCAACTCTGCCTGTTACAACAGTTCCCCGACCTTTAATTGCAAATACGTCTTCTACAGGCATCAAGAATGGCTTCTCAATATCTCTAACCGGGGTAGGTATATATTCATCAACAGCTTTCATCAGCTCAAGAATTTGCTTCTCGGCTACAGCGTCTCCCTCCATAGCCTTAAGGGCCGACACTCTAATAATCGGAACGTCATCCCCAGGATATTGATACTTTTTGAGAAGCTCCCTCACGTCGTCCTCAACTAACTTAATTAGTTCCTCATCGTCCATTTGATCGATCTTGTTTAGAGCGACAACAATAGCAGGAACGCTTACTTGCCGAGCTAATATAACATGTTCCCGAGTCTGAGGCATTGGACCGTCCGGCGCCGAAATTACAAGAATCGCGCCATCCATCTGAGCTGCCCCTGTAATCATGTTTTTAATGTAGTCCGCGTGTCCTGGGGCATCAATATGGGCATAGTGTCGTTTATCAGTCTCGTATTCTACATGAGTAATGTTGATTGTAACTCCTCTGGCCTTTTCTTCCGGAGCATTATCGATTTGGTCAAAATTCAAAGCTTTTGTAGAATTTCCGGGTTGCTTTGAAAGTACATGGGTTATAGCCGATGTAAGTGTAGTTTTACCATGATCAACATGGCCAATAGTACCTACATTGACATGTGGCCTAGTTCTATCATATTTTTGTTTTGTATCAGCTGCCATTTTACCCCGAGTGAGCGTATTATAAATTGAACGTGTTTTGCTTGTCAATAGCCAGAGCAAAAATTACTTTTTGGCAATTATGGCCTCAGTAATGTTTTTTGGAACTTCTTCGTAGTGGGATGGCTCAAGATAGGGAACTGCTCTGCCTTGGGTTATCGATCTTAATTTTGTAGTATAACCGGCAAACTCAGCCAAGGGACCTTCTCCTAAAATCACCGTCATAATTCCTCTTTCTTCCGTTCCTAAAATCTTAGCCCGTCTTGAAGACAGGTCTCCGATAATATCTCCCATAAACTCTTTTGGAGTAGCAACTTCAATCTTCATTATCGGCTCAAGAAGCGCCATATCGGCGCTTCTGACTGCTTCTTCAACCGCCAGAGACCCTGCGATTTTGAAAGCAATTTCAGATGAGTCAACATCGTGATAAGTTCCATCGTAGACAATTACTTTCAGATCTGTTACGGGAAAACCTGCCAGCACTCCTTTCTCGAGCTTCTCCTTAACACCTTTTTGTATAGCCGGAATAAATTCGGAAGGGATGGATCCTCCTTTAATCGCATTTTTAAATTCGTATCCCTCACCCCTCCCCTTGGGCTCGACTTTAACAAAACAATGTCCGTATTGCCCGCGGCCGCCGGTTTGACGGATATATTTACCCTCTCCGGAGGCTGTCTTTTTAATTGTTTCTTTATAAGCCACTTGAGGTGTACCTGTAGTTGCCGTCACGTTATATTCCCTTTTCATCCGATCAACTAAAATCTCGAGCTGTAACTCGCCCATTCCCGAAATAATTGTTTGTCCGGTTTCGGGATCAGATTTAATTCTAAAAGTGGGATCTTCGTCAGAAAGTTTATTTAATGCCATACCCATCTTTTCCTGATCAGACTTTGTCGCAGGTTCAATTGCAAGCGAGATTACCGGCTCCGGGAATAAAATTGACTCCAAAAGAATGGGGGAGGAAGGATCACAAACAGTATCTCCGGTTGATGTCTCTTTTATTCCCACGGCGGCTACAATTTCTCCGGCATAAGCTTCATCAATTAGTTCTCTCTGGTCAGCGTGAAGAAGAACAAGACGGCCAATTCTTTCTGTCGCCCTTTTGCTTGCGTTATAAATAGTCTGACCTGAGGCAATTTTTCCCGAGTAAATTCGCAAGTATACCAAACGGCCAACGTGGGGATCCGTCATTACTTTAAAAGCCAGAGCACAAAACTTTTCATCAATGATTCTTTTTCTTTCCTCTCTTTGGTTTGTTGCAGGGTTTTCACCGGATACAACCGCCAAGTCCAGGGGCGATGGGAGATAATCAACTACGCTATTAAGTAACAGCTGAACTGTTGCCGTTCTATTATCTCCGCCTAAAATTGGAAAGAAACGGCCCTGTATAACTCCCTTTCTTATCGCACGGTTTAATTCTTCTTCTGTCGGCTCTTTTCCTTCCAGGTATTTAGCCAAGGCGCTATCGTCAAATTCAGAAACTCTCTCGATTAAATCGTGCCTGTATTTTTTGGCAGTTTCAACTAAATCCGAAGGAATATCTTCTTCGGTCAACTGGTTATCCTCAATAGTTTTATAGGTGTAAGCCTTCAACTTTATTAAATCAATTACCCCGGTGAGATTATGTTCTAAACCAACCGGAATTTGGGTGGGGGCAGCGTTTGCTCCAAGACGCTCATGAATTGACTTTATACTGCCTTCAAAGTCGGCGCCAATTAGATTTAATTTATTTAAAATGCAAATTCGGGGAACGTTATAACGATTAGCCTGTCTCCAAACTGTCTCGGACTGGGACTCAACACCGGTTCTGCCGTCAAAAACCATGACCGCTCCATCCAAAACCCTTAAAGATCTTTCAACCTCAGCAGTAAAATCAATGTGCCCTGGTGTATCAATGATGTTAATCCGAAAGTCCTTCCAAAAGGTGGTAATGGCTGCTGAAACAATAGTAATTCCTCTCTCTCGCTCTTGTGCCATCCAGTCGGTAACCGTTGTTCCTTCATCTACACTACCTTGTTTGTAGGTTTTGCCTGTCTCATAGAGAATGCGTTCGGTGGTAGTGGTTTTGCCGGCATCAATATGGGCAATAATTCCGATATTCCGGATTTTTTCCAACGGAACATTACGGTTTTTGGTTACTGTCATTACCATCGACGCCTTTTTCTTTGTTACTTGTGCTGGCATTTTATTCCTTACTCAAAAAACTCCCCTAAGAGGGAGGTGTAAGAATTTTACCAAGAGACTAGCTTTTAATCAATGGCTCGAGTGACTAAACACTTTCAGGAACACGAACATCTGCAGGAAATGCTATACCAATCGGAATCGGCGTCTCTTCAGGTTCACCTCCCAAATCGCCCGAAGCAAAAGATTGGAATTTATTCAACTGGTAATTTACCCCATACAAAAGCACATCCTTTGCTTTCTGAACCCTTTGGTCGAAAATAGGCAGCCTTTCTACTGCTTTATCAATGCACTTCACTGAACGTTCGTAAAGCACGCTAGCTTCACCTTCCAGAGCTTTTGCGACCTCGCTTTGACAGCGCTTTCCTGTATCTAAAACTTTTTGGAAATCTTCTTCCTCCTCAACAGTTCTTGACCTGCCGGAAATTTTCCTTTCACTTTCCGCGTCAATAACTCGTCTTACAAAAGCTTTTTCTTCTGTCGAAACATTATCTTCAGGAAGCTCATTTAATGTTTTCCAAAATATTGTCACTTGACCAATATCGCCTCCCCTTTCATGCTTTTCATCAGGAGGGTTGACATCTTCTATTGCATTATTTATCTGGCCCAAAGTATTACTAAGTCTTTGGGCTAAAGCTAAATATTTCGTCGCTTCAGGAAAGCCTGTTTGCTCACCCATGTAAGTGGTAAATAGACTGAAAGCACGAATCAACCTGCCCATCTGTCTTTTATGCTCACCATAACCGCTTTCCCAACCAAGCTCTCTTAAGTGCACATTTCCCCCAAAAGTTGATTCCAGAGTTTCAGCCAGCTCCAACCCGAGTTTGGCCCCATCTTCCTGCCCGAATACATCTTTTAAGATTCCTCCTAAGGCAACCATCGATTTATCAATTGCCGGACCCACCCCTTCTTTCGCAACCACTGTATCTATTCCTTTTCTTCTTTTATGAAGGTCGGAAGCGTTATCAATCCCAATAATTGCTTCTCCCCAATAAAGCTGTGCAGCTGCGGCCAAATCTTTGGCAGTTTCAGGATCAAAACCCATCATATCAGCGATCGCTATTATCTCTACTGCTATTTGCTTACGCTCGGCTAAAGCTGAATCATAAAAATCTTTTAAGTCTTTCTTATATTTTCCTTTTTCGAACTTCTGGGTCATTCTAAAATCAATTCCCGTCCGAACAAAAATGTCTTCCCAAAATTCTCTCGGGTCGTTCAGAGCTTTTGCTCTGGCTAACGCTTGATCAATTATTTCAGGCTCGACAACAACCTCTCTTTGTGGATAAAAATATTTTCTCTCTTCGTCCTCCAGACTATACCTGGCCGGTGTCAAAGTTTTTTCTTGTTCCTCAAATTGAGAATAAATAGAGTCTAGGTCATTTAAAATTCCATGAGCTACCAGAAAACCTTCTCTCCCACCAATATTTTCTGCTACAAGCTGTACAAAACCTGCCACTTCTTTTTTTTGAATCGGATCCATAAGAAACCTTTCAGCAATAAAGGAAAGTATCAATTTATTTGCTTTGTATTTAGAAGCATCAAAGTATCCTGAAGACTTCAGCCTACCAATAACCTCGTTAGCCCCCACGGCATTAGATACTAAATCATCAGCCAAGAAAACTTCAGTATTATCTTGGCCATCGTAGAAATCTGCGGTAAAATGCGACGCGATCAACCAGTTGAATGTATTTGTCGAAAATTCGTATTTATTACCAACCTTTTGAACTGGCCAATAACCTTTATCTTTGCCTTCCCTCTGGGCGGTTATTGCCCTTTTACAAGCTATAATTCTGACGTCAATTTTTTCATTAGTGTCCTGCCAACCCTTTTTTTTAGATAAAATTGAAAAGTATTTTTTGAGGAAATCGTCAAACTCAGGTTCAGATATACTAATTTCCCTCCTCCCCATCTTGATTCCTTCTTCTCCTGCCGAATAAAATATTTTACCTGCAATTTTTACCCACAAGTCCTCAACCTCTCTTGTTTTAACATCACTTCCAAATGCCTCCTGACAAAGTTGTTTTCCATCTTTAAATACATAAGTCCAGGACATTTTTACAGCTTGGCGGTACAATTCCTGTCTCATACCAAGATCTGGATCATAATGAAGGCGAGAAATTTGAGTGATGGCTACCTCGGAATCTCTTTCAAACATCGCACGTGTTGCAGAGCTTGATTGTTCTAAATGCTTTCCTACAATATCTATTCTTTCTATTTCTTGAGGATTTAAAGTTCTTGATCTTGCGTCTCTTAATTTTCTGGAAGCCTCCTCGACTACATGACTTTCAACGTCAAGATTAGTATCAGTCGCCATATCAATTTAAAATATACCCCTCATTTCTCACACTCTTTAGTGTTTGGGGGTTAATGAAATAAAAAGCCAGCTTTTTTCTCAGGCGCCTTATTATTTGTGCAATGGCCCACAAGGAAAACTCGTCGGGGTTGTCTTTCCAAATCGCCTCACCCAAGATATCAAGACTTACAACTTTTCCTTTGTTTTTATAAAGAGTTTCAAGAACCATGAATTCTTTTTTAGTTAATTTAATCTTATCACCGTTGGCTACAAACGATTTTCCTGAAAGCTTAAGCTGCGGAATTCCTTCCTCACCGCTTAAAACGTAGTTTTTCAAAAAAGGCAGTAAAATCGGGTATTGAAACGTGCCGTCCTTTTTCAGAAATGTCAGATCGGCCAAATATTGGCCATATATGTTTTTTCTGTATTTTTCAAATTTAGCTTTTTCCCCGACAACTTCTTTAAGTATTCGTATAGATTCCCTGGGAATACTGTCAAAAATTTCTTTTACCCAAAATTGGCAAGAAGAATTTTCGGCAAAAACTTTTGATAACTTTCTTATGTCAGTTAGATCCGGATTATCCCTAATTAAATGACAAGAAGTTCTTGATATTCCATGATAGCCGTGAGAGTGTTTAACCAGCATAGACACATATTTTTTGAAATCCATATTCAATAACTTCCCCTGAATCGCCACATCAGCTCTCAAGGTTTTGTCATCAAAAACTTTTATAAAATTAAACTTCCTTAAATTTTCAAATTTTTCCAAAAATCTGATAACTCCTGCGTTTTTGCTCTGCAAAATCTGAGGTTCAGATAAAACTATATAGGAAACTTTTCCATATGAATAAATTTGTAAATAAATTAGGCTTTGGAAAAAGGATTCGTCGCAGTTAAACGTGTTTTGAAAATCCAAAATTACGAAAGAGATTTTTTCATCTGGATTTAGTTTCTTAATTAATTCCGTCATTTCCGAGTAAAAAGAAAAATTATTTACTTCTTTTTCTTCACTTTTTAATCCCAAGGTTTCCTTTGTTTGAGTTAGCCAATAGGCAAGTATCTGTTCGGTAGTTAGCCCGATTTTGTCCTTTAAATCTATTGCAACCAAGTGTGTCTTTTTATTTTCAAGAAGTTTTTCTTTGAAGCGATTCGAGAGAACTTGCTGGAAAAGATAAGTTTTTCCTATAGCATTGATGCCCGCGAAGATAGCAACTTTTCCTTTTTCAATCACACGAGCAATCTGGGAAAGATTAGACCTATAGAAATGGTAAATTTGGTCTTCAGGATTCATGAATTGCTATCCCAAGCTTGGGTAATTTTGACATTTGAATCCAAAAATGTCAAGTATTTTGTCAAAAAAGTCTATTTTTTATCACTTTTAACTCCTTCTGTATCAAGCATATCCTATAGTCTAGGTATATAAATAAACCATCCTATAACAATAGGAAATCGCACGTTAAAAGGAGTCGGATGAGCACCTGGCTGATTATCACCGGTGGTTTCGGTTGTCTCGGGGCTCTGGCCCTTGGGCAGATCCAATTAGCAGCTTTTTTCGGTCTGCTTTTGGCCATCAGTCTAGAAGCCAGCAGTGGTGTACTGAACAGCAGGGGTGGCAGATTTTTTGTGTCGCTCTTCTTTTTGGCTGATCTGCTGTTTCTTACCACACTACTACTAGCAAGCCAGTACATCAAGTAGAAAACTCTCCTAATTGCCCTCGAGGCGCTTTAAGCGGCCTTGAGGGCCGAACTTATACGGTCCTTTGGGACCTCTTCTGGACGATTTGAGTCCAGTTTTTGTTTATTAAAAAGAGGTTCTGAAGGTGTCCGCAGAGGTTTATAGTTTTTGGGGATTTAGGTCCCTAGGTTGGCTCTTTGGAGTTTTTAGTAAGGACTGGGAGCTTGCTTGCTCCTTCAAGTTGCCTCACCGGCAACCTCTCCCCAATAAAACCCCCAAATCCACCCCATACCTAAATCCCTGTTTCACCCCCATTACCATCTGAAGTGGGCAAATGCGCGGTTGGCTTCGGCGATTTTTTCGACTTCAAGGCGCTTTTTAACTGCACCACCCTCGCTTTTAGCCGCAGCTAAAATTTCTGCCGCCAACTTTTCAGCAAATGTATGATATTCGGAATTTGACCTAGCCCTGGCTGTTGCAATCAACCAACGGATTCCTAAAGACTCGCGTCTTGGCCCCCGAACGCTTATTGGCACCTGGTAAGCTGCTCCTCCTACACGTCTTGGTCTTACTTCCATTGTCGGTTTAATATTCTCCAGAGCTTTATCAAAAATCTTGACCGGGTCCTCTTTAGACTCGCGTGAAATTATGTCAAAAGCCTTGTAAACCTCTTTTTGGATAACAGACTTTTTGCCATCTTTCATGGCCCTATTTATAAGTTTTGCTACTAACAAACTACTATAAATAGGGTCTAAAGACACTTTTCTAATTCCCGATGGTCCTTTTCTTGACATATATAATTAGTTTATGCTGCCGCTTGAGGACCGAGTCCAACCTTAGTCCCATAGCGGCTCCTTGATGTTTTTCTCCCTGTTACCCCCGTTGTATCAAATTTTCCCCTGACAATGTGGTATTTAACTCCTGCCAAATCCTTGACACGACCGCCCCGGACCAAAACAATCGAATGCTCGGCCAGCTCATGACCTTCTCCTGGAATATAAACTGTGACCTCCTGTTTATTGGACAAGCGAACCCGGGCTACTTTCCGTAAGGCCGAATTGGGCTTTCTGGGAGTCATTGTTCTAACGGAGAGTACCACCCCTCTTTTGAAGGGTGATGGATAATTATTAAAGCGCGATTCTTTGGAATTAAACCAACGGTAAAGTGCGGCGCTTCTTGTCTTTTTGATAGTTTTCTTGCGACCAAGTCTGACTAGTTGAGATATTGTAGGCATAATCTAATATTGTACTACTCGGGGGTTGCTACCGGCAACCTCGCCCGCTCAAGATCAACGGGAATAAGCCTTCCGATTATCACATTTTCCTTAAGACCCAAAAGTTTATCTTCTTTACCAAATAAAGAGGCTTCGGTCAAAACATCGGTTGTCTGTTCAAAGGAAGCCGCAGACAACCAGCTTTCCGTATATAATGCCCGCCGGGTAATCCCTAAAATTATTTGCTGGGCTGTCGCAGGTTCACCTCCTGCGGCCAAAACTTTCTCGTTTTCTTCTTCAAATCTTGCCTTCTCAACTAATTCTCCAGGAAGATGTGGCGTATCTCCCTGAGTGATAATCTTCACCTCATCACTCATTTTTCTAATTATAATTTCGAAATGTCTGTCATTTATGGGAATACCCTGAGATTCATAAACTTTTTGAAGCTCATGGATCAAATACTCCTGAGCGGATCTTAGTCCCTTGATTGCCAAAATTTCTTTAATATCTAGCGCTCCTGAAGTAAGAGGTGTCCCAGACTCAATAAGACTTTCATCGGAGACCGCCAACTTAGCAGCTTTGGGAAGCACATATTCCCTTTCCTCCTTGGGTTTGACGCTAAAATTTGTTATTCTTACTTTCCATCCGTTTTCCGTATCAACCACGCTTACTTTTCCTGAAATCTCAGAAAGCGGAGAGATGAGCTTTGGCGTCCTTGATTCAAACAACTCTTCCACCCGAGGTAAACCCTGCGTCACATCTACACCTACAACTCCGGCTGCATGCTTTGTTTTTAGGGTCAACTGAGTCCCAGGTTCTCCAATTGATTGGGCAGCAAGAACTCCGACCGGGACCCCAATTTCAACAACCTTTTTATTTGAAAGATCCCAACCATAACATTTCTGACAGACTCCGTATCTGCAAAGACAAGTGAGTGGAGAACGCACAACCGTCTCTTCTATACTTTTGTCTGCATCGATTGCCTTGGCTTTTTCCTCATCAATTAACTCCCCTCTCAAATTAAACCTACCCACAATCCTCTTCATAAACGAATTAGGACGAACAAGTCTTTTAATCACCAATCCTTCTTTAGCTCCACAATCCTCCATTCGAATAAGAAGGTCGTGAGATGCATCGACAAGTCTTCTGGTCAGGTATCCTGCATCCGCCGTCTTAATTGCCGTATCAGTTAAACCCTTCCTCGAACCCCTTCCTGAGGTTACATATTCAAACACAGAAAGACCTTCTCTAAAATTGCTTTTAATAGGAAGTTCTACAATCTTACCTAAAGGATCAACTACTAATCCCCTCATACCTGTCAGTTGTTTTATCTGGTCTCGCGATGTTCTTCCAACCTTAGCATCAATAACAATTTTTATTGAACTAGTTGGGTCAATAATACTCCAAGTTTTATCAGCAATCTCTTCAGTCGTTTCTATCCAAACTTCCTGAATTAGACGCCTTTTTTCTTCCGATGTAATTAATCCTAAGTTAAAATTCTTTTCATGCTCGGAAACCTTCTTATCAGCACCCTCTATTATCTCAGCTTTTTCGGAAAGGATAGCCGAATCAGCTATACCGAAAGATAATCCAGAAATTGAACCCCCCATAAACCCAAGACTTTTAATAGCATCAACCATTTGAACAACTTTTTCTCTGTCGAGCTTAGAATAGGCAGCAGTAAAAATATCTTTTATGATAGAAGAATTAACACTTTCATTTATAAAATCGAATCCTTCCGGCAAAACTTCGTTAAATAAAATTCTTCCAACAGTCGTCTCCACCAAAGACTTGTTAATCCGCACGGTAATCCTTTGTCTTAAATCAATTTTACCGATCTGGTAAACAAGAATTGCTTCACCGGTATCTGCAAAAACAGTTTCTGAAGGTTTGATCTTGACATCTATACTTGTCAAATAGTAAACCCCCAAGGCCATTTCCTTTGAAGAAGGAGTTGTAACAGGAGAACCGTCGGCCGGCCTGAGTAAGTTTTTTTCCGGCATCATTAAATTTTTTGCTTCATCTTGCGCTCTTTTGGAAAGAGGAACGTGGACTGCCATCTGGTCACCGTCAAAATCAGCATTATATCCGGCACAAACAGCGGGATGAAGACGAATAGCGTTTCCTTCGATAAGTACGGGATAAAAGGCTTGAATACTCAGCTTATGAAGGCTTGGGGCACGATTTAAAAGTACCGGATGATTTTTGGTTATCTCTTCCAAAATATCGAAAATCTCAGGGGGTCTTCTATCAAGCATATTTTTAGCAGATTTAACATTTGGGGCAATCCCTCTTACAATCATCTCATGCAGAACAAAGGGCTTAAACATTTCAAGAGCCATCTCTTTAGGAAGACCACACTCATTAAGCTTTAATTCAGGCCCGACTATAATTACTGACCGACCTGAATAGTCAACCCTTTTACCCAATAAATTTTGTCTGAACCTTCCCTGCTTTCCCCGGAGCATGTCGGAAAGAGATCGAAGAATTTGTCTACTTCGTCCCCGACGAGCTGCTTTTCTCTGTGTAGAATCAATTAGAGAATCAACTGCTTCCTGAAGCATTCTTTTTTCATTTCTTAAGATGATTTCGGGGGCCCCGAGAGAGATCAAATGTTTTAACCTGTTGTTCCTATTTATAACTCTTCTGTAAAGATCATTTAGGTCGCTGGTCGCAAATCTACCACCGGATAGCTGAACCATAGGCCGTAAATCCGGCGGTAAAACAGGTAATACTCTAAGTATCATCCATTCAGGCCGGGTTGCGGTCTTTCTCATTCCATCGATAAGTTTCAACCTCTTGGTAAATTTTACATAACGAGCATTTTTGTCTCCTACTTTTTCAATTTTCTCTTTTAAAGAAATTGACAATTCGTCAAGATTTATTTTCTCAACAGCTGCCAAAATTGCTTCTGCTCCCATTTTGACATCCAGAAAGTCTGATGCGTAATGGTTCGAAAGTTCATCGTGTTCCTCTTCGGACAAAAAGCTTCCTGCTTTAAGATTCTTGGCAAGGCTTACAAGTTTTCCAAAAAGATCCTCTGTTTTGGCAATAGTTGACTTTTCTTCTTCATTAAGAGTCGCCTCTTTTTCTTTCGCCTTAAGAACAATTTCTGAAACAGCAAGACTCGCCTGCTCAAGACCTTTAATTCTTTCTTTTATCTTCTCCTTTTGTATTTCTAGCTCAGCTTTTAATAAAGAATACTTTTCTTCAAACTGCGCTTTTACTTCCTTAAACCTTTCATCTTTCGCCTTTTCCAATGTCAAAAATGCCTCTTTTCTTTTAACTTCGTCTGAAGAAACCACTAAATATCTTGCAAAGTAAACGACTTGTTCGATCGCCCTAGGCGCGACATCCAAAAGCAGAGAGATTTTGGAAGGTGCCCCTTTGAAAAACCAAACGTGAGCAACAGGCGCTGCAAGTGTTATATGTCCCATCCTCTCGCGCCTAACCTTCGATTGTGTAACTTCAACACCGCATTTATCGCAAATTACTCCTTTGTATCTGATTCTTTTGTACTTACCGCAATAACATTCCCAATCTTTTGTTGGACCAAAAATCCTCTCATCAAAAAGCCCGTCTTTTTCGGGCTTTAGAGTCCTATAATTGATCGTTTCCGGCTTTGTAATCTCACCTCTCGACCAAGTCCTAATTTCATCGGCGGAAGCAAGCTTTATCTGCAAACTTTTGAAATCTTTTAAGTTGTTGAGTTCCAATTGTGGATCATTCATTCCTGCTCTTCCTCCTTTTCTAGAATCACGCCTTTCGGATTTATGGCTAAGCCTAAGGAGTTTAGTTCCTTAACCAGAACTCTAAAGCTCGCGGGAACTGTTGCCTCGGGAATATCAACTCCTTTAACCATCGCTTCAAAAGCTCTCGCACGACCGCTGACATCATCCGACTTGATAGTCAGCATTTCTTGCAAAGTGTGAGCGGCACGATGAGCTTCAAGTGCCCATACTTCCATTTCCCCCATCCGTTGCCCTCCCATCTGTGCCTTTCCACCCAATGGCTGTTGTGTTACAAGTGAATATGGACCGGTTGACCTGGCGTGAGTTTTATCCTCTACCATGTGAGTTAATTTCATGATGTAACCTACTCCCACCACTGTATTTTCCTTAAACACCTCTCCGGTTTTTCCGTCAAAAAGTTTCGTCTTTCCATTTACGGGAAGACCAACGCTGGCTAACTCTTTTATAATTACTTCCTCTGGAACTTTATCAAAAACTGGAAGTGAAGCTTTGAGTCCTTTTTTATTAAGCGCCCAGCCCAAGTGACACTCCAAAAGCTGTCCCAAGTTCATACGGGCAAGTACGGACAATGGAGAAATTATAATGTCCACTGGTCTTCCGTCTGATAAATACGGCATATCAGAGATCGGCATAATTTTTGAAATAACCCCCTTGTTTCCGTGTCTTCCCGCAAGCTTATCTCCGACTGTTACTTTTCTTATCTGGGCAACTTTAACTATTACGCTTTTGATGACTCCCGGACCAAGTTCATCTCCTCTGTCTTTATCAAGGACGGTTATATCAACAACAATACCTTTTTCTCCGTGAGGAACGCGAAGTGATGTATCGCGAACCTCCCTGGCTTTTTCACCAAAGATAGCTCTCAACAACCTTTCTTCTGCAGTTAGTTCGGTCTCTCCTTTTGGAGCAATCTTGCCAACTAAAATATCGTTTGGCCCGACTTCTGCCCCGATAACCACGATTCCGTCTTCAGCTAAATTAGCCAGTTCTCCCTCTGAGACATTAGGAATATCTTTTGTTAAATCTTCTTGTCCTAACTTAGTTTCAACAACATCCGTCTGGTACTCTTCGATATGAATTGATGTGAGTAAATCTTCTTTAACCAAACGATCAGAAATAAGAATTGCGTCCTCAAATCCATATCCTTCATAGGAACAGTACGCAATAACCAGATTCCTGCCCAAAGCTAGCTCCCCCGCATCACATGCGGGGCCATCGGCTAAAAGGTCACCCATCTTAACTTTCTGTCCAGTCGTCACGCGAGCTTTTTGGTTATAACAGGTAGAATGCGAGGTTCTTCTAAATTTGGTTAAGTAATAAATCTCACGAGTCCCCCGGTCTTTTATTTCTACATCGGCCTCAGATTTTCCAAGAATTGAATCTTTCACTCCGACCACCTTTTTATCGAGTTTTATTTCAATCCTTCCGGCGTCTACAAAGTCAACCATACCTGAGTGTAGTGCTTGGACAACACGACCCATGGCTGAGGCAACTGCTTGTTCCATACCTGTTCCAACCACCGGAGACTCGGGATTAACTAAAGGAACAGCTTGGCATTGCATGTTACTACCCATTAAAGCTCTATTTCCTTCGTCGTGTGCCAAAAATGGAATAAGCGAGGCTGAAGCTCCGAAAACTTGACGCGGAGTTACGTCTATAAAATCAATTAAACTGCTTTCACCCTCGGTAAAACTTCCTTTATATCTAAGGGCTACTCTATTGTCGGTTATTATCCCGTTCTTATCAATATTCACACCACAGTGAGTAATGTGGTATTCTTCCTCATCATCAGCAGGTAAATAAGTAATTTTATCAGTTACTTTCGCTCTAAACTTTCCCCCAATTTTAACTTTCTTAACAACCCTATAAGGACTCTCTAAAAATCCGTATTCGTTAACTTTGGCGTATAAAGCCAAGTAGGTAACAAGACCAATATTAGGCCCTTCCGGAGAACGAACCGGGTCGATTCTTCCATATTGAGAAGAACTAACATCACGGATAGAAAACGATGCTCTCTCGCGATTGATTCCTCCAGGACCTAGGACAGAAACACGACGCAAATTGTCAATTTCACTTAAAGGATTTGTATCATCCAAGATTGTCGAAAGTTGGTTTGAACGAAAAAACTCATTTAATGAAACAATTAACGGTCTGGCGTTGATTAGATTTGAAGGAGTCGGGCTATCATCGGGAGAAATCAAACTCATTTTTTCTTTTACCGATCTTTCAAGACGCAGAAGTCCGATACGAAAAGCGTTTACTGCAACCAACTCGCCGACTCTTCTTAAACGCCTGTTTGCCAAATGATCAATGTCGTCGGTTCTACCCTGTCCATTTTGAAGACCAATCAAATATTTTAATGCTCCGACGACATCGTGTTTAGTCAATACCCAGCTAAATTTGTCATTCACTATATTGAGCCCTAATCTCTTGTTGATCTTGTATCTTCCAACTTTACCCAGGTCATACCTTCGTGGATCAAGAAAAAGTCCATCAAAAAGAGATCTTGCATTGTCAATTACAGTCGGTTCGCCCGGTCTTAGCTTTCTGTAGATTTCGATTAACGCCTCTTCTTTACTTCCGGTTGTATCCTTATCTAAAGTTTTTGAGATGTATTTATGATTTTCGTCACTATCAACTCCCTCAAATTCTTTGATAATTTCGTCATTAGTTTCAATTCCTATTGCTCTCAAAAATGTCGTTGCCAAGACTTTTCTACGTCTATCTATTCTAGCCGCAATTACATCACCCTTACTTACCTCGAATTCAAGCCATGATCCATGTAAAGGCCTTACTTCAGCTTGAAAAAGTACCCTTCCTGTTGAAGGATCGAGATCACCTGAAAAATAAACACCGGGAGAACGAACAATCTGATTTATGACTGCTCGCTCAATTCCATTAATAATAAATGTTCCGTAGCTGGTCATTTGCGGGATCTCTCCCATAAAAACATCTTGTGAAACCTTTTTACCGGTTCTTTTATTTATTAAGGTCGTATTCATTTTAATTGGAGAGGCATAGGTCAATCCTTTTTCCTTGGCAACCCTGGGGGTTATCTTTGCAGATCCAAGACTAAAGTTTCCCAATTCCAGTAACCAGTTTTTACCAGTAAAATCCTCTATTGGAGAAATTTCGGATATTTCCTGTGCAATTCCTGAGGTCAAAAACCATTGCCAACTCTCTCTCTGAACAAGAGACAGGTCAAGTTGAGGCAGATTTTTTTCTTCCTTGCCGTAATTAATCCGCTTGTTTTGGGTCATTTGGAAAACTTGTCTTTTTTATACGCAAAAATCCGGCGTTAGACGCTAGAAAAGCCTACTTCACATAGGCTTAATACCTAGTATATCCAAAAAAACCTGTCTGTCAATACAGAAGATTTTTTTAATGAAGATAATTTTTAATATTTTGATTATGCTCAGAGAGCGTCTTGGCGTAGTGAATTTGGCCTGAAGGATCATGAAGATAAAACCAATAAGGCGATTCTGTATATTCTACGACAGCTTTTATAGACGAAAGCCCTGGATTTGCAATAGGACTGGGAGGCAAACCTAGATTTTTATATGTATTGAAAGGAGAATTAATTTCCAAATCATCCTTTGTTAAAACAGGCCACCAGTTACAAGACAAAGCACTAGAGACTAGGCAATTGGCACTAGATATGGCGTATTGGACAGTTGCGTCGGCCTGCAAAAGCCACTTGGCCTTCAATCTCTTAATAAGAATTCCGGCGACAATGGATCTTTCCTCCGTGTTTCGGGTTTCCCTCTCCAAAATTGAGGCCAAAATAATTTGATCACGCGTAATTGAGCTATCAACCTTTCTTTCGAAAGTTGAATAAAGCATATTGGTTATCAAACTAGCAGTTGAATTTTTAGGTAAAAGATAGGTATCCGGAAAAAGATAACCCTCCATATCATCACTTTGTTCCAAAAAATCAGCGTAAAATAACTCTGCCCTACCTCCTTCGAAACCAAGACTTTTAATAAACTTTTGTGCTATTTCTTCCCTTCTTAACCCTTCCGGAACTGTAACCCAAATTTGTGTTGGTCCTTTTGAAAAAGCATCAATTATTTGAAATAAAGTTAAATTTGAAGATAAGTCATACTCTCCGGCGGGAACGTTTTTGGATCTTCCAGTCAATAAAATATATATTTTAAACGCCGAAGCGCTCCTAATAAGCTCTACTTTTTCAAGTTTACTGCCAATTTCCTGAGCGGAAGTTCCTTTTACAATTATGAAACTTTTTACAGTTTTGTCGTTCGAAACCGGTTTAGTATTTTCCTTCCACCACCAAAAAGAACCTCCGAGAGTTAGAACTACTATGATCAAAAAGATCAAGCCTCTTCGATGAGGGCGCGGTGGTATTTCTTCGTTTTGGGGTCGCGAATATAGATTCTTTTGCATTCGCAACTTACCCTTTCGGTTCCATCTCTCCTCTTTTCAACCTTTCCGCTTGAAAGCTCACGCCCGCAACCAACACATCTTCCTTGTGAGATAAGCCAGGCCTGAATTGGTGCAATTACATCTTTAAACATTTTATATAGTCTTTTACCCTTTTACTCTATCTATATATGATTGTAACATAACTGTTGCAGCAAATGCATCTTCAAAGTTTTTCCTCTTCTTCCTTTTAACATCTGCGTCAATCGCAAGACTTTGTGCATCAACTGTTGAAAGTGTCTCATCTTGGAAAACAACTTTATTACCTACAATTTTTTTAAGTTCGTTAGCAAAAAATTTCGTTTCCATTCCTATTTGCCCTTCAGAAATACCCACAACAATTTTTTCTACATTCTCTTCTTTCGCTACTTTTTCAATCTTTTTCATAGCTTCTCCAATCGTTTCATAACGTATAACTTCATAAGCCTCAGCAAGTATAGACGTGGCAACCGCCAAGCCTATCTTTTTTCTACCATAGTCAATACCTAATATCCGCATTCACAGCCTCCCTTGGTGGTAAAATTCTGGCTCTTACCAAAAGCCTTTTAGGTTTTCTCGGATCTCCGGGCGGAACGCAGGTAACTAAAGTTAAAAAGGAATCATTAGTGTTTTGTTCCAGAACTTCCAGATCAGTTGGGTACACCTCAATCATATTTTCCACCCTATATTCGTAATAAACTCCGTCGTAATACAAGCTTATGCTGTCACCTTTTTTCAGAACTGGCAGGGTCGAAAAGATTGACATATAATTTTTTGGGTTAAAAAACAACGGTAAAATCGAATGGCCAAAAATAACAGAGTTTCCCCTTTTACCTGGCAATGCCGTTCCGGGATACTGGACCAGATTTTTTGACAAATCTTCTCCTCCAATAGAAACGACCGCGTTTTCTATCCCCAGTTTGGGAATAGAAATTGTATAATAAGAAACATTTGATGAAACAAAATCTTCCTTTGATGCACCTCCGGTAAACCAATTACTCGCTTTTGTAAGGTCGGTCTGTTGATTTAGGTTGAGTTCATCATTCGGAATCGGCGAAAGATATGAATCAATATACTGGTTGGAATCAACCCCGTATGAAAGAATCGGATAAAACACAAAAGAAAGGATAATAATTCCAACTATTGCCAGGCCACTCGCCAAAATTCTTTTATACATATTTTGTGCATTTAAAACTTACTTTTCTGCAGTAACTTCTATTGTAATATTACCCAGAATATGTGGCAGGATATTGAGTTTGCCGGGTAGTTGTGGTTTTGAACGAATTACGACCCTTGTAAAACCAGGTATTGTAGCTAAATAGTTTTGAGCAACGTTTAAAGTTTTCCCGACTATTATTTTTCTAATATCATCAACTTTGACTTCGGGTAAAAGACTTGCGGTCATCGAAACATCTAAATTGTAAACGTTATCTTTCTTGTTTTTTAAACCAAACTTTATTTCTATATTGTCTTCTTTTAAGACAAAGCCTTGGGGAACTTTATCTTTAAGAATTTCTCTAACCAGGTCATTTAAACCCGACTTGATAATTGATACTGCCTTGACATCCAACGACATTGAAAGTTTAAAAGTTGAAGCTTCATCTCCAACTTTTCCACTAAACTTTTTAGCTGATGGAGTTGCTTCGATAGTTTCTTCAATTAGAATCCCATCTTCTGACTTTTTACTCTGAAACTCTTGTTTGCTTTTTTCAAGAAGTTCTGCATATAAATCTTCCTCCAAAAATTTCCTGTCGTCATTGGAAATTGCAGAAATTTCGCGACTGGAACCACCTGTAAAGTTATCCTGAATGATTGCATCAACTTCACTCTTGAAAAAATTTCCAACTTTAAGTATTTCATCTTTAGCTAAGTTATACTGTGCACCTATATCATTCGCAGAAGCTGCAACCGTTACTGTTCCAGGATCTGAAGGAGAGAGTGCGGCTGAAACAGAAGCAGGTGAATCAAGAGTAAATTTCAAGTCATTGGGACCCAAAAGAATTGTGCCCGTCGGCAAATTTAAGTTTGAAGCGGAACCATTTCTTATTTTAACAACTCCTTTGGCTTTATCCCCAACAGTTTTAGTACCAGTCGTCGAACGCGTTTTATCTCCAGAAACATTTACTTCTATCATTTGTCCCTTTAAAACTTTATTTTGAAAGTCGGTACTAGCTAAGGACGGATCAATAATTAATATTTCTTTACTTTCAAGTTTTTTGGGAGAAACATAAATGGTTACTGTTGCCTTTGGAATAAACCACCACAAAGTAAAACCTAAAATACCCAAAAAAACCAATACTATCACCCCAAATATTAAAAACCTGCTAACTGGAAACTTATCTCCGATTTTCTTTTCTTTAGGTTTCCTTTTCAGGATATTAGCAAGAAAACTCAACAATCTCTCTTTTTTCTGAACAAATATATTTTTTTGAGTTACTTTCTGTTCATCTTTCTGTCTGCTAATGTCCTTTTCTACCATAAAACCTATGTCTTCGGGTTTAACCGATACAAGATTTTGCTCTTGAGAAAGCTCACTAATTCCCAGGGTTACCTTAGATACACCAGCCATTTCCGCTGCTCCCGCCAAACTCACTGCTAGAACTTTTTTCTCCGGTTCTATAGTTTCAACTTTGGGAATATGAAGAAACTTTATATTTTTGACTTCACTTAAAGTCCAATCTGCATCTATCAAAGCCTGATGCGCATCTTCAATCTCTCCTTCTTTTCCGTCATAAACTAGAAAACGGGAAGGCAAGGGATTATTAGCAGAACTAAACCTTGCCAGCCCCTCAATGACATCATCAACAATCGAAACACTTCGAGCTACCGTTGCCGTTCCCACCAAATTTCCAAATCTAAACACAGATACATCTATTGAATCTTGCGATATTCCCACAATTACTGCAGTCAGAGGAGAGCCTTCCTCAGATTTTATGAAGTGAGCTATTGCTTCGGGTATTACTACGAATCCAGCAGGCTCAAGAGAAAGCTTAGAGCAAATGCCGCGGATATTTTCCAAATAATCTCCTTTTATTTCACCCCCAACGATCCATGACGGCGGAAGTCCAAAAACAGTTTTTGACGGTTCATTTATATCTTCTGACAGATTTTGGACCGCAGAAGAAAGACACGTATCAATAACACTCATCAAATCTTCCGGCCTTTCCCAGCGGGTTGGAGAACTTTGCGAAACAACGACAGCCCCCTTCTCTTTCTCTATCTTCCAAATACCAGTTTGTACCCAACCGGACTCTATCAATAAAGACCAATAATACTCAAGATTTTCGGATTGATGCGTAAATTCTCCTAATACCACTCCCCAGAGCCTCCTCCTTAATTATTCTAACACGACCTACTAAACCAGTGTGAAGTACATGGGGTCCGCCACATATCTCCTTGGAAAAATCACCTATCGAATAAACCGAAGTTACTTCGGGATACCTTTCGGGAAAAAAAGCTAAGGCGCCTTCTTTTAAAGCCTTTTGCTTGGGCATTTCATTATGCTCAACCTTTAAATCTTCTTTTATTTTTTCGTTTACCAGACTTTCAACTTTCTCAATCTCTTCCTCCGTCATTTTTTGAGGATGGGTAAAGTCAAATCTAAGACGCTCGGAAGTAATATTACTGCCTTTCTGTTGGACATGATTTCCTAAAATCTTTCTTAAAGCAGAATGAAGTAAGTGTGTTGCCGTATGAAGTTTTGTGACTTCTTCCGAATGGTCTACAAGCCCACCCTTAAACATTCCGCTAGCTGCCGTTCTTGACAACTCTTTATGTTTTTCAAACTCTTTTTTAAATTCGCTTTCATCGAATTTAAGGCCTTTTTCTTTATAAAGCTCTTTTGTCAATTCGGGAGGGAACCCATATGTCTGAAAAAGATCAAATGGACTAGTTTTTCCCAAAAGTTTTAACCCTCGGTCAAGAGTTTTTAAAAATTTCTGGACTTCTTCTTCTATCATAGATTTATTTTTATCCACGAAGTCAAAATTCAAATCAGAACTTTTCAAATCCCCTTTCAGATTTCGAATTTTTAACGCTGATCTTCTGATAAGTCTTCTTAAAACATAACCTTGCAACTTATTACCAGGCACCACACCTTCTGAAATCAAAGCATTTGCCGCTCTCATGTGGTCGGCAATTATCCTAAATGAAGGTATATTTTTCTCATACTTCCAGCTGGAAATTTTTTCTATCTCTTCCAAACAATTTTTATATAAGTCTGTTTTATATATATCCGGTGTTTGCTGCACAACTGCCGAAATTCTTTCCAATCCTCCACCGAAATCTACGTTTTTTTGAGGTAATTCTTTTAATGAACCGTCTTTTTCTTTTATATATTGGATAAACACGGAATTGCCAATTTCTACAAACCTTCCACAGTCACAATTAGGATGGCAATTTTTACCAAACTTTAAATTATGCTCGACTTCACTAAATTCAAAAAAGACTTCAGAATCTGGCCCACCGATTTCACCTAGTGGCATTTGGTCCGGTGTCCCACTTCTACTCCACCAATTTTTCTCAACTCCATAATAAAAAATTCTTTCGGGAGGTACTCCGATTTCTTTCCAGATTGCAGCTGAATTTTCGTCTCTCGGAACTCTTTTTGCTCCCTCGAAAACTGATACCCAAAGCTTTTCTTTTGGCAAAAACAATTCTTTTGTCAACAATTCCCAAAACCAACATAATTGTTCTTTTTTAAAATATCCGCCTGCATCGCTATGCGAAGCACTGCGAGCAGGATCTCCCAAAGACCAGTTGCCTAACATCTCAAATAGAGTTAAATGTCTATTGTCGCCTACTTGATCAATGTCAACTGTTCGAATCGCAGGTTGAGAATTAACTAAGCGTTTTCCTGATGGATGGGGTTGGCCCATTAAATAAGGAACTAATGGCTGCATGCCAGAGGAAGTAAATAAAGTCGTTGGGTCATTTTCTAAAACTAACGGTGCAGGCGGTATTTCTATATGTCCCCGCTTCACAAAAAAAGCAATAAATTTTTTTCTAATTTCATTCGAGGTCATCTTCGATGAATTATATCACTCAATTACTATTTCCCTTTTCTACAGTTTCAAGAGAGCGTCTTTTTCTGATCATTTCTAAAATCCCGGTCAATTTTTCAGGTTTAATAAGACCTCCACCCAAGACTGCATCTTCAAGTATAGAGTTCAGACGCTTTATTGACTTCCTCAAATCAGTTATAATCATAAAAACTTGTACTCCAACAACCATTAATAAGAAAGTTAAAGAAACGATCACTATTATTAAAACCGTTTGAGCGTTATTCATGGATTAGATTCTACCTTAATTTTCCTCGAAACCATAGTTTCTTTTCCGGATCTTGAAATAGCCTTTATCTCAACCGTATTTTCTCCCTCAAGTAAATCTATCTCCGCCGTAAAAATTCCATCATCGTTTACCAAAGCAGGTTGATTGTTAACTTTAACCAATGCATTCGGGTCTGTTTTTCCAGAAACTTCAACCCTACCTTCATTTAAAATCTGCCCTTCTCTTGGATTAAAAAGAGTCAAGTCGGGTGGTTTAACAAAATGTATATATTGAAACGCAAGATATACAAAAACAATTATGAAAACCAGAGCTCCTCCAACAAGAAAGGTTAATTTCGGGTTCCAGACAAACTCGCGTGATACATCTGGTTTGGGATTTAATTTTATGTTCCCGATATTTTTTGGAGGATAGTCTCTCTTTAAAATTGCTACAGACTCTTTTTCCTTTAGTCCTAAATATGCTGAAAGACTCTTCACAAAGCCAAGAACCACCGGAAATTCCGGCAACTTATCCCAAATATTATTCTCTAAAGCAACAATAAATGTTTTTTTTATCTTTGTTTCTTCCTCAACAGTCGAAAGCGATAATTTTTTGCGAATACGAGCAGTCTTTAAATTTTGTCCGATTGTTTTCATCGTAAACTTTTAATCTTTGGAGAGATTAGTCAAATACTCATCAGGATTTTTTATCAGAATCTCTCTTGATTTCGACCCGGAAGATGGGCCGACCACACCAAATTGTTCCAATTGATCTATTATTCTGGCTGCTCTTGAGTAGCCAATAGATAACCTCCGTTGCAACAGTGAAGAAGAAGCCCTATTCGCATGACAAATAATTCTGACTGCATCATCAAAAAACTCGTCTTTTCCGCCAACCGCATTAATTCCTCCAGATTTTCCAGCAACCAGCATAGTTGTAACCTCTTCTGTATATTGCGGGCTAACGCCCTGGTTTTTGAGAAAAGCTATAAGTGAATTTATTTCCGAGTCGTTGACAAATGCTCCCTGAATTCTCATTGGTTTAGCCTGTTCCGGAGGCAAATAAAGCATATCTCCCCGGCCAAGAAGTTTCTCTGCCCCCTGGGTATCAAGGATAACCCTTGAGTCTATCTGAGATGCTACGGCGAAAGCTATCCGGCAAGGAATATTCGCCTTAATTAAACCGGTAATTACATCAACCGAGGGTCGCTGAGTAGCAACAACCATATGAATTCCTGTTGCCCTGCTCATCTGAGCAATTCTGGTTATTGAATCTTCGACCTCGTTTGGAGAAAAAAGCATTATATCTGCCAGTTCATCTATGAAAACAACTATATAAGGAAGAGCCTGAAATCCGGACATTTCATTATATCCATCGATGTTTCTGACACCAGCTTGTGCAAAAAGCTTATACCTCCTGTCCATTTCCGTTAAAACCCATCTTAAAGCAGAAACCACTTTTTCCGGTTCGACAATAACCGGGGTTAAAAGGTGAGGAATTCCATTATAGCCCGTTAATTCTACTCTCTTAGGATCGACCAAAATAAGTTTTACTTCAGACGGAGCACTCCTCATAAGAAGACACGCAAGCATACTATTGATGGCTACACTTTTTCCGGAGCCTGTCTGGCCTGCAATTAAAATATGGGGCATACGAGCAAGGTCGGCGACGTTGGGTTTACCTGAAACATCCAGTCCTAGAGGCAAAGTAAGTTTTGATTTTGCATTTTTCATAGCTTCAGACAACATCATTTTCTTGAGCGGTACAAATTCCGGAGTCCTATTGGGAAGCTCAATTCCAACTAAGGGTCTTCCCGGGATAGGTGCCTCAATTCTTATCGTTCCGGTCGGGGCCGCAAGAGCTAATGCAAGATCGCGTTCTAAGGCGGTAATTTTGGAAAGTTTAGTTCCGAGAGCTACCTCGATCGCAAACTGAGTCACAGCAGGCCCAAGATTGATTTCCTTAACTCTAGCTGTGATTCCAAAAGAATCAAGATTCTTTTCGATAGTTGAAGCATTCTCGTTTATATTACCGCGGTCAGCATGCCCGCCTTCTGAGTCGGCTAAAATATCCAAAGAGGGATACTTCCAAACAGCATTCGTCCCTGGAAGATTACTTACAAGCTCCTGCGCCAACTCCGGTTGGGAAGTATTAGCTTGTCTAGATAACGGCTTTTGAAAACTTTCCTCTCCTCTAATCGTAATTTCACCCTTAGGTAAAATATTCTGTTTAGCCTGCATGTCTTTAATTTTAGGAGCCCCAACACCAATCAAATAACGCCTCACCTGTGATAAAAATAAGTAAAATACATTCAAAACTGAACTCAAAGAGGTATTAAATAAAATTATTAGCCCAACAACAGAGGTGCCAAAAAGTACTATAAATGCGCCTGCCGTAGTGATTAGAGACTCTATCCCATCCCAAGAATATCTACCTATGCTTCCAGCCTTAGTTATAGCTGTAAGCGAAATAAAAAAAAGGGTTCCCCCGACCAAAACATTCGGCTGACTTAGGGGGTTTTTAAATTTTGATATCAAAAAACCAAAAGATAAAAAAACAAAAGGAATAAATATAGTTGTCCAAGAAAACAGACTTACAAGAAAATCATTTAGCTTAATTAAGATTAGGCCTTGCCTTGAAAAAGAAACAATAACAAGACCCGCTAAAGAAAAAAATGTTATCTGGGCAATTGAGTAAACTGTAGCCTTCTTAAGTTTTATTTTAAAAGATTTTTTAGGTACCCTACTCTTCCTCTTAAACTTCCGTTTAACCATGCTAAATACATTATACCTGAAGACTTAAACTTCAACTACAACCGGCAAGATCATGGGACGGCGGCCTGTGGTTCTGAAAAATAATTTCTCCATATAGTCAACTATCATTTCGTTAAAAAGATGCCTTTCTTTAACCGGTCTTCTCTCAAGATACTTTCTTAACTTAAGCGAGGCATCTTTCAAAAGACCTTTCGTTTTTCCTTCAAAAACGAATCCACGGCTAATTATTTCAGGATCAGAAATAAATTTTTGATTAGACAAATCTAGTTGAATTAGAATAATAGCAATTCCGTCCTTAGCCAGAATTTGTCTATCCCTTAAAACCATGTTCCCAACGTCCCCAACTCCAAGTCCGTCAACTAAAACATCTTTGACCGGAATCCTCCCCGAAATTCTAGCTTGGCCGTCCGAAAACTCAACGACATTTCCTGGTTTAAGCTCAAATACGCTTGATCTATCTGTCCCCATATCAGTAGCCAGCAAACTATATGCCCTCATATGCCTAATTGTTCCCCCTATTGGAATAAAAAACTTAGGTTTAACCAGGGCAAAAAGCATCTTTATATCTTCCCTGCTTCCATGCCCGGAGACATGCAAATCTTCCTGGATATCGTAATAATGAACATCAGCCCCAAGCTCAAATAATCTGTCTACTACCAAATCGACATTTGTCTTCGATCCTGGAGGAGCAGGATCGGATGAAAATATTACTACGTCGCCCGGTAAAATATTTATTGATTTGAACTCATTAAGAGAAATTTTAGATAAAGCACTTCCGGGTTGACCATAGCTGCCGGAAATAAAATACATAAGTTTACTTTTGGGAAATTTTTTGGCGTCTTTCATCGAAATTACCAAATCATGGTGAAAGTCTAAATATCCAAGTTTTCTTGCAACTCCCGCTTTTCTCTCGATTGATTTGCCAACAAACACAACCTTCCTTCCGGTGTGGCGAGCTACATTTAACGCCTGTTGAATTCTTGAAATATTGGACGAAATCGTTGTAAACAAGATCTGTTGTCTTGCATTATCGGCAATATTTCTGATTTTTTCTTCAATTTTTACCTCACTTTGGGTATAGCCTTCCGTTGTAGAACCAAGGCAGTCGGATGCCAAAACCAGAGCTTCCTTGGAGGCAAGAAGCGCCAATTTGGCGATATCAAAGGGTTTTTTATCTACCGGAGTCCAATCAAACTTATAGTCAGGAATATGAAAAACAGTTCCCTCAGAAGTACTTATCGCATACCCGACACCATCCGGAACAGAATGTGAAACCCTGAAAGGTGTCACTTTAAACTTACCCAAAAAAATAGAATCTTTTTCTGGATCAAAAATTCTTATATCAAAATTTTTGACTCCATAATCCAAAAGTTTATCTTCAATAAAACCCGCGACCAGTTTTGTCGCATAGACAGGACAACTAATTTCCCGCAGTAAGAAAGGCAAAGAACCTAAATGGTCTTCGTGTCCATGAGAAATAAGAACTCCTCTGAGTTTACTTCTGTTAAGTTTAATATAGCTAAAATCGGGAATCATTAAATCAACCCCATACATATCCGGTTCCGGAAATCCCACGCCGCAATCAACAACTACCATATCATCTCCCGACTCATAAACATAACAGTTTTGAGTAACACCCGTTGTACCTGAAATAGCAATAAATTTTAAACTCATACAAGCTCCATCTGTTTAATCTCCAGTTTATTCACCTCTTTTAAAATTTCAGGAAGTTTCAAAAAATCTTCTTTAGTCTGTCTCATTACCTCGCCGTTTCTCAAGGCCGCTGCCGGGTGATACATAGGAATAATCATAAAGTTTTTACCCTTGAAGTTTACCATTTGGGGCTTTCCATGAATAGAGCTTATTCGAGCGCCAGGCAAAAACTTTCCCATTGAAAACCTGCCCAATGTAATAATAATTTTCGGATCAATTATTTCGATAATTTTGTCTAAATAAGGAGAGTAGGCTACGATTTCTTCCGGAAGGGGATCACGGTTTTCGGGCGGGCGATGATGGATCACATTTGTTATATAAACATTTTTTTCTCGCGAAAGATCGATAGAACTTAAAAGTTGGTCTAAAAGCTTTCCTGCGTTTCCCACAAATGGCAAACCTTTCTTGTCCTCCCAATATCCGGGAGCTTCTCCGACCGCAAGTATTTTTGCTTCCGGGTTTCCATCCCCAAAAACTAAATTTGTAGCTTCTTTTTTTAGCGGTAAATTTTTATCACCCACCATTTTTTGTCTAAGTTCATTAAGTTGTTCCTTTTTAGTCATGCAGCTAGATTTTAATTAATCTCACAGAATTTTTGGAAGTATCATAAATCATGAATGAGGCGAGACCGGATTTGCCGCCTACTATACCGCAAACCGCTCCTGGATTTGCCAGCAAAGTTTTTCCAACCTTCCTGTAATATTGCCTGTGGGTGTGGCCGTGGAAAACCGCATCATAATAGCCGGTTCCGGCCAATAACTTTCCAAGCATGGGATAATGACAAAAAGCAATTTTTTTCCCGTCAAGAACCTGTTCGTTAAACTCCTGTGAAAGTGGGGCCGCAAAAAAATTGTTCCCTCCTTTTTGAACCATTGCCCAATGGTCCTCATCTACGTTTCCCCAAACGGCGTAAATAGAAAGTTCGATATTCCCCAGGATACCAGCAGTAAAAGGAGCGCACATGTCTCCACAAAAAATTACTGCTTTACATTTCTGTAGCTTTATAGCTTTTTTAGCCTTCTCTAAATTCCAAATATGGTCGTGGATGTCTGACAAGACTGCAATTTTCATTTAGTAATTAGGAAGAAATTCTTTGATATTTTCGCTTGTAATTTTAAATGAACTTCCCTTTCCTTCAACAATATCTTTCGCAACTTTTCTAACGATCCCCTCTATTGTACGCTCCAGTGTTCTAATTCCCGCGTCAAATCCCAAGGGTCTAACTATCTGTGGCCAGACGGTTTCGTCAAGAGTTATGGCATTATCCGGAATGCCGGAATTTTTTATTATCTTTGGCAGAATATAATCTCGACCAATTGCAATTTTTTCCTGATCGGAATATGCAGGCATCATTATTGGCTCAATTCTATCTAAAACAGCAGTTGAAATTTTAGTCATATTATTTGCCGTTGTAATAAAAAGAACTTCTGATAAATCGAAAGGATAATCTACATAATGATCCACAAATTCTTTATTTTGTTCGGGATCAAGAAGCTCGACCAAAACTCCCATAATAGAAGCTCTTCCTTCATCCGTGACCCTGTCTATTTCATCAAGCAAGATAACGGGATTTTTGCTTTGAGTAATCTTGAGAGCTTTTATTATTTTCCCCGGTTCGGCCTCCGGATGCATCCGCGATTGACCTCTTAAATCCAGAGGATCTCCCATGCCACCAAACGGAATTCGTGCAATTTTACGGCCCAATGCTTCCGCTATTGAAAAAGCGAAAGTAGTTTTACCGGTTCCTACCAGTCCTACAAAGCAAAGGATCGGCGCACGTTTAAAAACATCCTTTTCTCCTTTACCTTCTTCCAACTTCATAACTGAGATGTACTCTAAAATCCTTTCTTTAATTTCAAAAAGTCCGTTGTGGTTTTTATCAAGAACAACCTTTGCATGATCTAAATCTAATAAATCATTTGTTCTTTTTTCCCAAGGCAAATCCAGAATCCAATCTATATATGTGTTTATTCTGTCGAACTCCGGTAAAAAGGTAGGCGAGGAAGTCAATCTTGAAAGCTGATCCAGACGGATTAAAACAGATTCTTTTAATTTTTGAGGTAAAGAACCGGGACTTACTTTATCCACCAAAGCTTTTAGCTGGTCCGAAGCAACACTCATAATATGATTTTATCTGCCAAAATCTTTCTTGTCACCAACCAATCTGCTGGCAGGAAAATGAGGTCCTGAAAACCCTCGTTCCCTGAATCTTCTTCTGTCTGAAAAACCAGACCTCCCAAAACTCCTTCCTCCTCGATCGTTCACCGGCCTTCTTTGCCTTGGCTTATCCTGACTTGCATCAAGAAGCATTGAAAGATTAATTCTCCCAAGATCGTCAATTTCTTTCACTCTAACTTTAACGCTATCATCAATTTTGACAACATCATTCGGATCTTTTACGAAATCTTGTGACATGTCGGAAACATGGACAAGTCCTTCCTTTCCCGGTAGAACTTCTACAAATGCTCCAAAAGGTTGTATTCTTTTGACAACACCGTCATAAATTTCTCCTGCTGCAACCTCTTTAGTTAACGCTTCAACTCGGGTAACAGCAGCGGCAACAGACTCTTCGGTCACTCCAGAGATATTTACACTTCCATCGTCTTCTACTTCAATTTGAGCACCTGTTTCGGAAATAATCTTTTTTATAGTTCTACCCCCCGGACCAATAACCTCACCTATTTTTTCAACAGGAACCTTAACCACTTTTATCTTCGGAGCTAAAGTTGACACTTTCTCGCGGGGACTACTAAGAGTTTCCAACATAGTTTTAAGAATTTTTGCTCTACCTTCTTTCGCCTGATTAAGAGCATCTTTGAGAATAGTTGTTGTCAAATTCAAAGTTTTGACATCCAGCTGCAGCGCTGTAATGCCTTTTCCGGTTCCGGCAACTTTGAAGTCCATATCGCCATTAAAATCTTCCACCCCCATTATGTCCGATAAAACAGCATATTTCTTTTCGCTGTCGATAATTAATCCCATAGCAATCCCTGAAACAGGACTAACTAAAGGAACACCAGCATCCATCAAAGATAATGTAGAACCACAAACTGATGCCATTGAGGTCGATCCATTTGAAGCCATAACCTCTGAAACAACCCTTACCGTATAAGGAAACTTTTCTTCAGATGGTATTACCGGTTCTAAGGCCCTTTCAGCTAATGCACCATGTCCTATTTCTCTCCTGTTGGGAGACCCCATTCGACCTACCTCCCCTGTTGCAAAAGGGGGCATAGCATAATGATGAATATAGCGTTTCGATTCCTCTCCAACCGCAGACTCAATCACCTGCTCCATAGATGGAGAACCAAGGGTAGTAACAGTCAGAACCTGGGTTTGACCTCTTTGGAAAATTGCTGATCCGTGTGTACGGGGAAGTATACTGACTTGGCAAAAAAGCGGGCGAATTTCTGTTAACTTTCTGCCATCGGGACGTTTACCACTAAGAATCATTGAACGAATATACTCTTTTTGAAGATTGTCTAAAATTTCAGATACAAAATGTTTTTCGCTCTCTTGGACTTGATCGTTAACTGCAGCTGCCAAATCTTCATACTCAGTTCCCTTGCCTCCTTCCAAATTAATCATACTGGAAATCAGTTGGGGCAATTTTTTGTCAACTAATTTTCTGACCTGCCTGATTAACTCCGGTTTTGGGTTTTCCTTTCCAACTCCTTCCTTTTTATTCCCTATCTCGAACGCAATTTCATTAATCAGTTTCATTATTTTTTCTGCATCACTTCTCGCGTACTCTATGCCCCCAAGGATGGATTCTTCACTAACCTCTTTTGCCCCAGCTTCGACCATGACCACCGAGTCTTTCGTTAAAGAAACTACTAAATCCATATCAGAAAAAGTTTGTTCTGAATCTATCGGATTAGTGAAGTACGAGCCATCTTTCATTCCTATTCTTAAAGTAGCTATTGGACCTTTCCACGGAATTGGAGATATAGACAAAGCGGCAGAAGTTGCAATTGCAGAAAGGACTGATGGATCGTTTTCATGATCAACTGACAAAACAGTAACTATTACCTGAACATCTTTTTTATATTCTTTGGGAAAAAGCGGTCTAACTGAGCGATCAATCAACCTTCCGGATAAAATCTCATCATCGGAAGGTCTGCCCTCTCTTTTTACCCATCGACTACCTTTTATTCTTCCTCCTGCATATAATCTTTCCTGATAATCAACAGTCAAGGGAAAATATCCTGGGTCAAACTTTAAAGGGGCAGCAACAACAGTCGCAAGAACTACAGTTTCTCCATATGAGGCTACAACTGATGCTGTTGCTTGCTTAGCAAGCTTACCTGTAGAAAGAGTTAATTTTCTTCCTCCAAGTTCAATTTGTTTAATTATTTCGGTCATTATTTAATGCTTAACTGTTTGGTGAGGTTCTTGTAGCGAGCCTCATCTTGCTTTTGAAGATATGCCAAAAGCCTTCGTCTTTTGGCGACCATACTCAAAAGTCCGCGTCTAGAGTGAATATCTTTGGCATGTTCATTTAAATGTTGGGCTAGTTTATTAATTTGTGCTGTTAAAAGTGCAATTTGAACCTCAGGGGATCCTGTATCGCCTTTCTCGCGGGCGTACTTTTTAATTATATCCTGTTTTTCGTCTTTAGCCAGTGCCATATTGTCATGCAAAACTAAGTAATCCCGAATTTGTCGAGGGAAAACCTGGTCTTACATCGGAATGAATAATATCATTAACAAAATTATTTATCAATAGACACTATCCCCCGAAAAGCATCTACTGAAACTTTCATCCCGTCTTTAAGAATTACCGTTGCGTTTCTGGTTCCAACAATGCATGGAATATTAAGTTCCCGGCAAACAATCGCAGCGTGCGATGTGATTCCACCGAAATCTGTAATGATTGCAGAAACTTTTTTCATAATTGGAGTCATTTCCGGAGTAGTTGCATTGGTAACCAAAATTTCTCCTTTTCGAACTTTAGAGAAATTGCCTATATCGCTATTTAGTATTATTCTGCACAACCCTACTGCCTCACCCAAGCATGCAGGCAGGCCTTTGACTATAAATACCCCACCGTCTTTCGGAACATTTAAATCGTGATAAAGAACTAAATCCTGAAACAAAGAATCTATATCTTCATAAGCCAGTTCATCGTTATAGTCAAAAAAAGACAAACCCTCCTTTTTGTCGAGAGATCCATATTGAAATTCAAAATGCCCGGAAATATTGGCGACATAAGAATAAAGCAAATCTTGATATTCTTTTACAACGTAAGTTCTAAATCCAATCGCAACCCCCTAGAGTAAAATATTTAGCTTCAAGGGGGTGAAGACATATAAAACATAAAAAGATTGATGCTTTTGAGAGAGACAAAATTG
>Ga0209542_10003357_pt1 | contig 34305 bp, 37 predicted proteins | sample RifCSPhighO2_01_FD_184028 | JGI IMG/M metagenome (GOLD analysis project Ga0209542, IMG submission 184028) | Soil microbial communities from Rifle, Colorado - Rifle CSP2_plank highO2_0.1 (SPAdes) (version 2) | ecosystem: Environmental > Terrestrial > Deep subsurface > Rock core/Sediment ...
ACAGAAACTATTATGGCGGTTCGCGTTTGTTTTACAAAGAGAGCATCTTTTTTCCTGACACTTTCACTTCTCTTTTTCGGTTAGGTAGACATAACCCCTTCACTTCACTTTTTGATTTGGTAAGACTTCCTATTTACAAAAAGAGTGAAAGTTTTGTATAATAGTACCTTATGAAAACGGATATTAAGAGACACGAAGACGGTACACTTAGTCTAAAAATTTCTGTAAACTGGGAAAATGTAGAAAAAATAAGACAGGAAACTGAAGAAGAGCTGATTAAAAACGTTGCAAAACCAGGATTTAGAAAAGGTAATGTACCCCCTAAAATTGCAAAAGAAAGCCTGGACAAAGAAAAAGTAAATGAGGAAATGCTTAAAAGGTTATTGCCTAAATACTACCTTGAAGCTCTAAAACAAAACGGCCTGAACCCGATCATAACTCCAAGAGTACATGTTGAAGCTTTTGATGAGGGAACCGATCTTATATTTACAGCGGAAACCTGTGAAAAGCCGGAAATAAAACTAAACAATTACAAGGAAGAGGTCAAAAAACATACTGCCAAATCAAAAATTATTGTACCTGGAAAAGAAGAGCAAAAGCCAAACCTTGATGAAATCATAGAAATTGCCCTTAAAAACACAGAGATAAAAATCCCCGCCATACTGATTGAACAGGAAAGTACAAGACTTCTTTCCCAGCTTTTGGATGAACTTAAAACCTTAGGTCTTACTCTTGACCAGTACCTTGCGTCTAAAAATAAAACGGGAGAAACACTTAAACAAGAATACCAGCAAAAAGCGGAAAAAGACTTGAAGCTTGAATTTCTTCTCAGAAGAATTGCGGATGAAGAGAAAATTACCGTTGAGCAAACAGATATTGATCAGATAATTGCCTCAGTAAAAGATGAAAATCAGAAGAAAGAGCTTCTGAAAAATCCTTACATTTTGGCCTCTATTATTAGACAGCAAAAAACCCTTGATTTTCTTGCAAAAATTTGATTTCATTAACTTATTGAATTATAATATCCTGTTAAGTATGATTGGAGACTATTTATGAAAAGATCAGCCTCAAAAAATAGGATAAGTGAAGAAGCTATTGAAGCCAAAAGGGGCAGCGTGGGCTCAGGGCTTTCAGAAGTACAGCAAAAACTGGTTAAAAGCCTATGGGAAGACCTTCTTGTAGGATCTGTTAAAACCGTGCCTGAACAAGTACTTGGCAAAGACAAAGAAGAGGTCGGCCTTCATGCTGTAGAAGAACTCAAAGAAGGAGTAGAGGTCTCACTTAAAAAAGTAAGGAGAGAAGAGAGGGAAATAATAAAAATTTCCTCTGAACATCAGGAATATTTCAGGTCAGTTGAAAAAGTGGAGACTGCTTCTTCAAAAAATGAACAGATGGTGATGCATGAGCGTGTAAAAGAAATATTGTTTGAGCTCAAAAAGCTTGCTAAGAGCTCAAAAACTATGGAAGTATTATTTAAAGAAGTAACCACGCAGGAAATTCCTATTAACCCAGGCACGTATCACCTTAGTTTCTTTGGCTGGCTTTTGTCAGTTGTAAGAAACGCGAGAACCAGAATAGAAGAGGGAGCAAACTGGCTTTCTATGTTTGCCAGCAAAAAAAGGCAAAGGCAATACTGGAATATGGCTAAAAAATTCAATACCACATTCACACTATCCGGTGAAAGAACCACAGCCACACAGACGGGATAAAACTTCCTGACTTGCTATTGACAAAACAGTCTCATTTATTCTATACTTATTGCAAATATGAAATTAAGTTCATTTCTTCTTAGCATTAGCATTATCCGAATTGCGGAAAGCTAATTGTTTGGGAGAAAAGAACATTCCAAGTCAAACCTAAAACAAGCAATATCTCCCAGACAAAGGGAGATTTTTTTTATTTATAAAGTAATATGAGTAATAAGAGCTTAGAAACAATAAGATATGCAAGTCAAAGAGAGGCTAAAAGTCATGAACCTGATCCGGCAGGATTAGGGTTGTCTAGTTTACTGATAGCTATGAATATAGAAACACCTGGCACCCTACAGAGATTAAACGTAAATGGTAATGTTGCCGATGTTGTAAAAACTATACGGGCATATAATCAAAGCCTTGTTTCCGGAGATAACGACCCGCTACTTGAAACTGCTAGAAAAACAGGTTCTTCGCAACAAACTGTTTTGCATGCAATTAGAATAGCTCAAGCTGTTGCGGCATGGTTAAATCCTCCTATTGAATCTAATAACGCAGATGAGTTAGAAAAGTATCCCGCAGCAGTGCAAAAATCACCAATATTGAGAGCTCCTCTCAGGAAAAAAGCTGCTCCACCCCCAATCAGTAAGCCTGAAACAGATGACACCAGAACCAAATTTGAAGAACTGGGAAACTTGAAAGTATTGAGGCAGGTACAAGACGGAGAAGGAACGCGTACAATTTATGTAAGACACATGAAACCAAAAGTGGAGTAGATCCTAAAAAATAGTGTTTTAGATATTAAATTCTTACTAATCCATAAACTTAAACAATAACGCAAGTTATAAACTTGATTTATATGATATAATAATTTTAGTTTAAAAGTGATGATCCGAAGGGTTGGAATCGGGGAGCTGCTCAAGAGTATGAGCCGGAGGCGAAACCGTAAAAGTCAGCAACGTGTGTCGTAGTAACGGAGCACGTCATGAATAAGGTCGCCTGAGGCGACAGCGCAAGGTGGCACCGTTTCTAAAAGAACCCTTGCAAGTTTCCAATATGAATTTTGGGAATTTGTGAGGGTTTTTTTTATTGAGAAAAATATTTATGGAACAAGCATTTGGAAGATACAGGCCAGACCTTAAAACCTCTATTCAATCAAAAGATAGGCGCAGAATGGTTATTGACCGTTTTTTCAAAGGACACGTGCCTGAATCTCATAATTTTCGTGTAACTGATAGTGAGGTATCAATTAGTATACCACAACAGCAACAACTGCATGAAATTTCCCAGGTGGTTCCTGCGTATATTGATGGAATACAGAGTCTATCTCAACTCTGCTTAATAGATGATATACAAAGAAGAAAAAGCCCTTTATACAGAAGATTACGAAATTGTCTTCGTTTGGGTAAAGATTTTGAATCAAGAATGGAAGGGAATAGAAAAAGTGGAAGAGACGTTCCCGATCTTGATAAAAACCGTGAGGCGGATATCCTAAGCCAACACGAGTCAGCCCGACATGCTTTTGCCAAAATTGATCTTGTCCAAGATTGTCATGGCGCTTTTCATATTGTAGAACTGGAGGTAGACAAAACCCATGGCTTTGGATATACTGCTTTAGGCCGGAAAATGGGTACAAACGGCACGATAGGGGAAGGTTTAGTATCAAGTGTAGCAAAATTAAGTGGCAGTACTTCTACGGGTTTAATTGTTTCAAGTGGCGCGGAATTTTATCTTACTGAAGCAAGTTATTTCGCAGGAGAGGTAAACGAAAAAGGCGGTAACTTAACAGTAGTAAGTCAGGATAGAATACTAACTCAAGTAGACGGTTTATATACAGATACCTATCCCAAAAAGAAGGTGGATCAGGTTTTGGCAATTCCGCAGCTTCAGACAAGCAATAGAGGAGTGCGTTTTGACATTGATCAGACTCTCAGAGATTTGGACCTACTTGAAGCATCAGGATTACTAAAATATATTTCCAAAAGAAATTATAGGCTGAGCGATAAAACCAATCTAGCAGTGATCTCCAATCCCCAGGAAGATCCGGAATTAGAGGAATTGCTCATGAAAGTTCTTGGTGAAACAAACTTAGCAAAATTACGAAAATATATTCCGAAAACTGAACATCTAGAACTATCGAAAAGACATAAAGTTGCAGCCTCTGCTGTTGCTGACCACAGTGACAGATATTTTGTAAAAGAGGTTAATAGCTCAGGCTCGCATGGTCTTGCTGTGCCTGGAGATAAAGAAGCTCAGTTAAAACTTATACAAACGAAACCAAGCGGAGTAATTGTGCAGGAAAAAATAGAACCGGCTTTCCACCATTTAAGTTATACAGATGTCTTAACCGGCCAGTTTGGCGAAGATGATTTCAGTATTCGTTATGTTTTGTTTACTAATAGTTCAGGTAACGTTTTAGATTTGGCTTTAACGGCAAGTCCAGGCATAGTAGCGCATGGAGGCAAAGAATCGATTTTGGTTTCTCCAAAAATAACCGATATATTTCCTTAAAAATCCGCCATTAAGTTATATTGTCTAAGAATATTGTTTGGTTTTTGCATATTCAAAGAGATATGAGCTCTTTTGCTGTGATAATAATCTAAATATTGAACAAGCTCTTTTTCAAGCATAGGAATATCTTTTGGATAAAAGTTACCCCGGCCTAGACATTCTTTCCTTAGTGTTCTGTTAAAACTCTCAATATATGATTACTCATTTTTCTTGTATGGCCGTGCCACTCTAAATCTATCAGCATAGAGAAATACCTGTTGTTTTAAATAGTATTGAATTTTTTGTCCGCAACAATCATTGTTTTCTTCACGAATTCGATAAATACGGGCTTTTAACAATCCGTCAACTTTGCGCTTTGTCCGTTCACCTTTCTTTGCATTTACATATTTGTTCAAGGAATCCAGGTAGACCCTCTGGATGTTCTGCGATTCCACGAATCCACTCTCTTGCTGTCTCCCGATGAATATCAAGCCTCTCAGCAATATGTCCTTTTTGTACTCCTTGCTCAAAGAATTCCCAAACTAATATTATTTTGTCAATTTATTCATTTCTTCCATTTTACTGGAAGTGTCGGATTTCTATGGAGAATTTTTCGGTTGCTTGACAAATAGGCAAGCATATATTAAAATTCAAGATATGGATAGAAAATCCTTCCAAATTATGTTCTACCTTAGCCTTATGTGGGCTTAGGTTGATGTGGGAGGATTATATATAGAAAAAAACTAAACAACCGAAATTAAGAAAAGTTACCTCCCACTTGTGGGAGGTTTTTTTTATTTTAAGAGGCAAAAACATTAAGAAAGAAAAATATGAGAGAACGATTAACAACGTATTACGCACCAGACACCGGTGCATGCAACGGAAAAACGTATGACGTACAGCAGATGCACTTGAAAGAGTGGGTAACCAATATTGTGCCTGAGCCAAAATCCATGCCCCAGACGGCAGAACAGGAAGGAAAGGAACTGGTGAAACGCTGGGAATCATGTTTTCCTAAAGAAAATACATGGGTACAAAGAGAACTTGGTGTACCTTCTCTTATTGTGAGACTTGATGCAACACTTGAAGGAGAACACTTAAGAGCATATGAGGTAGAAGAAAGGCCTGCCGGAATTGGTGTTTCCTATACAACAAATCCCGCTTTCAAGGAAAGACTGCAGGATGTGGCAAGAACATGGCCCAAGTTTGATGTGGTTATATCCGAAAGAAGAAACGGCCACGATGACCAATTATGGACTCCGTTAAAAAGCAGGGAAGAGGCGGTAAAAGGCACAGAACTGGTGCTGGTAAGAGCAGAACCGGAAGAAGAGGAATTCCACTGTCTTGAAGATCGTTCCGTAAGCTCTTTGAAGCAAAAAGGTGACAAAAGTTATGGAGAAAAACTGGGGCTATGGAGAAAAGTTCAAACACCGGAAGATTTGCCCGCACCGTGTGAACCATTTGTATTAAAACCACTTCAGGGGAGTAAAACCCGTGATGTTTTTATGTATCTTCCCAACAGCATGGCTAAATCACAATACTCAATTCCAGAACTTAAGATGACTGCTCCCGGTGCGTATACACGCTCAAGGGTTGAAAGAGAGCTGATAAGGCACACTCAGGGAAGCGGAGGAATGTACTGCCAACCTTTCTACCCTCCGGTAGAAAGCGGACTAGATGGAGACATGGGTAAAAACTACAGATGGATGATATATAGAGTTTATTATGGTCTTAACACACAAACTAGGGAGTGGAACTACCTTGGTGGGCAGTGGAATGCGCGCAACAATCTAAAAATACATGGCGCTGGAGACGCCGTAATAGGGCCGGTGGTGTAAATTATGCCACATACTATCTTACAACAACTGATTTCATTTAAAACCGTTTCAAAAGACAAAGAAGAAGGAAAAAGAGCAATTGAATTAATTAAAAAAGAGCTCTCAAACTTAAGTCTTTTTATAAACGAATATGATTCTAATGGTTTTGCTTCAATTGTATTTTCAACAAAACCAACTAAAAACCCTAAAGTGATTCTTCAGGGACATTTAGACGTAGTACCAGGATCAGAAAAGGTTTTTATTCCTCAAATTCGTGAAGGAAGATTATATGGCCGCGGCGCCTTCGATATGAAATTTGCCATCGCTTCTTATATAAAGCTCATGAAAGATCTGGGAAAAGATAACCTTAAAAATTATGACATAGCAGTAATGATTACCACAGATGAAGAATTAGGAGGGGAACATGGAGTAAAACACGTATTAAATCAAGGATATAGAGCCAAAGTATGTGTTCTGCCGGACGGAGGAGAAAACTGGAGTTTTCAGGAAGGAGCAAAAGGAGTGTACCACCTTGAAGTTGAAGCAAAAGGTAAATCAGCTCATGGCTCGCGTCCGTGGGAAGGCAAAAATGCCCTTGAAGATTTAACGGATTTTTTAAATGTACTGCGGTCGGAATTTGTTAAAGAACCCTGCGGTGACAAAAGGCATTATCATAATACTTTGAATGTAGGAAAAATTGAGGGAGGGAATGCAGCAAATAAAATTCCTGACTCAGCGCGTGCTCTTATTGACATGCGCTTTACGCCAGATACAAAACTGGAAGATTTAAAAAAGCTTGTTAAGAATACACAAAAGAAATACAAAAACATTACTGTGGAAGAGCTTGCAACCGGAAATAGCTATAGAGTGGATAAAAATAACAGATATCTAAAATTGTTTATGAGAATGGTAAAAAATAAATTAGGTATTAAGCCTGAATTCATATTTTCCCATGGTTCATCCGACGCAAGATTTTTTTTGGATAAAAATATACCCACTATTCTTTTAAGGCCGACCGGGGGGAACATTCACGCGGAAGAGGAGTGGATAGACGTGGAAGATCTCCAAAGATTTTACCGGGTACTTAAAGATTTTGTAACAAAAACAGGAAGAATCAACTCTGAACCAAAAGGGGCATAATATGGCAGAATTTGAAAGAAATGCACTTGAAGCAGAAAAATCCAATCCGGAAAGATATAAATCAAAAGATCTTGAACCAGGAAACAGAAGATACGATCTTTTGGTTTGGGATTTTCATGGAACAATGACTGACCATCAATTAAGGCTTATTCGAGCATTCCATCATCCTGGACATGAAGTCTTTGGAATTCATTTTGGTAAAGAATTTTATCAGAAAGCAATCACAAGACCTTCAAAAAAATCAAAGGATGGTGTAAGCAACCTAGAGTTTGCAGAACAAGAATTCAGAGACATTTATTCTCCCGAACAAATTGAATGGTTTAAAGCCAGATATAAAGGGTATATGGATAGCACGTATATTCCTATACCCGGAACAATAGAAGTATTAAGAACTTTGCTTGCAAACAGAGTAGATAATGCTGTCTTAACCAATGGAACAAATAGGGAAATCGTTCAGTCAACACTTAGAAAATGGGGGTTTGAAGATTTTGCCAATAAATTATATAGCAGTCATAATACTGGTGCCAAAAAACCAAATACAAAGCCAATAGAACATATTTTAAAAGACTATGGAAAAGCAGGAAGGACTTTTGATAGAAATAGAATCCTGTTAGTTGGCGACAGCATGATAGATTCGAAAACAGCTGGTAATATAAAAGCTGATTTAGCGCTCGTAGTTAGAGGGAACGGCTGGGAAAGTTTCCAACTGATTGATCCAAGACCCACTTACATTGTTACAGAGCCTTCGCAAATAGTAGAAATTGTAAAAGGTAGATTCCCCAGAGAGACAAGAGATTTTGTTGAAATCCCACCAATGCTTTGGAAAAGAGAATGCTGGGGAAAGCAAACTATTGTAGAAGAACCACAAAAGTAGATCAAATTCAATTGTTTTACCATATTCAATTTGTTAAAATATGAGCGATGGGTTTACCCTGAGGTAAATCGAAGGGTTTACCCTGAGCGAATAAAATTCGCGAAGGGCTCGTAGCTCAGCTGGCTAGAGCGTTGCATTGACATTGCAGAGGTCAGAGGTTCAAGTCCTCTCGGGCCCACAAAATTTGGCATTATTGAGTTATTGATAGATTTCATCAAAAAGCCAGTATGAAACGGGAAGAAGCGTATCAGATCTTAACAGCTTTTATAAAAAGCCCAAATCTTATTAAACACCATTTGGCCGCAGAAGCCGCAATGAGGGGACTGGCGCAATATTTTAAAAGCAAAGGTGAACTAAATATTAACGCGGAAAACTGGGGAATTGTGGGACTTTTGCATGATGCAGACTATGAAGAAACAAAAAATAGTCCAGAAAACCATACAGCAGTGCTTCAGGAAAAAATAGGCCACAAATTAAAACCAGAAGTGCTAAACGCTATCCGCGCGCACGCTTATAACTATAACGCGAATGGCATTGAACCAAAAACGCTTATGGACTGGTCTATATATACCTGCGATGAATTAACCGGTTTTATTATTGCTGTTGCCTTGATCCGCCCGGACAAAAAACTTTCCAGCGTAGACACCAATTCTGTATTAAAAAGAATGAAAATACCTTCCTTTGCAAAAGCGGTTGATCGGGACCAGATAAAATTGTGTGAAGAAAAGTTAAAAATCCCTCTTAACGAATTTATAGATATTGTTCTCAAAGCAATGCAATCCATAAATAAAGAACTGGGATTATAGTAATTTAGCCGTTGACAGAAATTTATCTCTTTCTTATACTAACTTCATGAAAACAAATAATAACACCTCTGACGCTACGCTGAATAATCAACTTTTAAGGCTTGAAAAGAAATTAGATCAGCACTTTGAAGAGATTGAAAATCAGCTTAAGGTTATAGATCAAAAAAGATATAATGCAGAAAGAGATCTTCGAATCCAGATTACTTCTTCCTCTTTTGATACCCAGCAAAGACTCGAAAAAGCACTGCGAGCAGAAATACAAGTTGCTGTTAGAGAATTAGAAGAAAATCTTGAAAGTAAATTTACCACAGTAGAAGATAAATTAGCTAAAATAGAAAAGAGATTAAACCAAAGAATCACGTTAGTAGGTGATCTTATCACTACAAACATGACTCAAAAACTCGAAGACCACGAAAAAAGAATCCTGCGGCTTGAAAAACCAGAAAATATTGCATAGTGAAATTTTTTATAAAGGTGTGGATTCAGAAATTTAAGTGTTATTTTTCCCGTTTAAAGATACAGCTTGATATGTATTTTGCCTTAAGCCGTGAACATTATTCTTGTGTCTTTTATAAGTTTCTTCGTCAGTTCCCGCGGTTACCAATATATTGCCAAGCCTAAAACCCTCCTGGCCTCTTACATAATATGGGGCAAATCTATTGATAACCTGCAATTCTTTATATTGGGAACGGCTGTTTCTTATATGTCTAACTGGGAATCGTTTGGACTGATAAAAACGTTGGACTACCCAGAAATTACCGCCGGAAAGTGGTTCTGTCAAAGCCCTGTCAAGCTCTTTTTTCCACGCATCAGGACTCACATCTTCTGAGATGACCAGGCCTTTTGATCCCGTTGACCCAACAGTATCTCCACCGCGCTTCAAAACCATGCTAAAATCCGGTCTAAGACCATAAATATCATCCAGAGTGAGAGCATTTCCTCCAAGTTGAATGTTTGGCTGGTCTCTGTTAACTATTGCAGTTTCCGCGTGTACCTGGCGAACCGCTGGTAAATTATCTTCATCGTATGCAGAGGAATAATCTTTGTCAAACAAAGTACTTAATAGAACCTTGTCCTGAAACGGAAGGATTGAGCCAAGCATTTCAACCCTGCCCTCAAGAGCTGCTCTTACCAATTCTACTTCCCGCTCAAAATTAACCTCCGGCATGAACCCGGGAAGCTTGAATTCCCTGTCTAGAACATCGAGTGTGTGTTTATTACCATCAAGAACCGCATATACCTTGCTATCGTCTATGTGCACATCCGACACTCTCATTGTAATCCACCTGACTCCTAGCTCACTTCCATAACGCTGTGCCTGGTTTGCGAAATATCTATTCTGAGCATCATACTCCTGTCTGTAGTTGTCCGGCAACACTGTTGCCACCGTAACCGTATCTCTATCATTATATTTTTGCCTGATAGAATTAACAAAAGTTTTGGCCAAATTTGCACCCAATGTTTCCTTTCCCAGAAACATACGTGAATAATCATTAATTCCCTGAGTATTTCCTTTATCTGCTCCGCCGTCAGTGTTATATTCAACAATATGAAACTTACCTTGCGGATCAACAATCATGTCTGGACGGCTGCTGAACACTTCTTGTCCATTTCTTGCGGCTTGCTGCCACAGTTCCTGTGTTTCTTCCGGAACACCCATAGTTAAATATCTGCGCAGTCTGTCAAGAGGAGGATTTGAAGTGTTGCCAGCAGTTAGCGCGGAATGCATTAATCGCGCTGATCCCCTATGAAACGTGTCAATAAATTCAGGAAAACTCGTTTGTAAACTACTTTCCTGCTCAGGAGTAACTGTATGGTTATTAAGCGCAAGAGTCCAGGAAGCATCGCCATTATTTCGAGGTTCGGAACCATAATATAATTGATTATCTTTAAGATAACCTTCTATTTCCCTTGCTGTGTCTTGTGGTGATCGTTCTGTCATAATAATTTTGGCACTAAAAAACCCCGCCTGTGCGGGGATGCTTAATACTTATGTTAAAACCTAAACTTAAACCATAGCATCCCCGCTACTTACTAAACAGCAGGGACAACAAACAATAGTTGCTACGTTTAAGTTTCTGACCATATTAATTAAATTATACCGCATTTTTTTGGAAATTCAACAAGAGAAATGTTATAGTAGAATCATGATAAAAACAATTGTATCCGATTTTTCCAGAGTTATTTTATTTCCCAAGGACACCGCGTATTCAGGCGAACTGAACGCGCTTCATAAAGACCTCACCGATCAAAAAGATTATAAAATATTTAATTATTTCTACTTAAACGATGAGCTACTGTCATATTATGCAAAAATAAAACCTAGAATCAATATTCATATTTTTACTACGGGCACTATTCAGAATACACCCGAAATACTCAAGAAACTAAGTTTAATAGTTGATAAAATCTTTACGGTAAGAGAAATCGGCTTTCAAAAAAATAATCCGGAAAGCTACGTTATTCTTGCAATAAAACTTAAGATTAAACCGGAGGAAATACTCTTTATTGATGATACATATGAAAACATTAAATCCGCCAGCTTAGCAGGCTATAAAGTAATCCACTATAAATCCGCCAGTCAAACAATACAAAAGATAACTGAATTATTCGCAAGCAAAATCTGAATCCGTTTTAATCCTTTATAACACAAGCTGTTTTTGATATATTACAGATAATGGAAAATAAATTAAATGACATGCGGCATTCGTGCTCACATCTTCTTGCAGCAGCTATATTAAAACTTTATCCAAATACAAAACTTGGAATAGGACCTGTTATAGAAAATGGATTCTACTACGATTTTCAATTCGAAAACCCTATTTCAGAAGAAGACCTGTCAGAAATTGAGGAAGAGATGAGAAAAATAAAAGGCCAGAATCTTCATATTAAAAAAACAGAACACTCAATAGAAGAAGCAAAAAGATTAGAGGAAAACCAACCGTTTAAAGCACAGCTTATAGAAGACCTTGAAAAAGATGGCAAGAAAACAGTTTCATTTTATACAATGGGGGATTTTTCTGATCTTTGTGAAGGCGGACATTTGGATAATACGAAAGAAATTGGCCCCTTCAAACTCACATCAATCGCTGGCGCGTACTGGAAGGGAAGCGAAAAAAATCCCATGTTAACCCGCATTTACGGAACGTGTTTCCCAACCCAAAAGGAGCTTGACGAACATCTTGCTCTGCTTGAAGAAGCAAAGAAAAGAGATCACAGAAAAATAGGCAAGGATCTTGAACTGTTTACCTTTTCTGATCTGGTAGGAAAAGGTCTTCCTCTTTTAACTCACAAAGGCGCAACAATAAGGCGGGAGCTTGAAAGATTTATTGTTGATGAAGAATTAAAAAGAGGATACCTTCATGTAATTACACCGCCACTGGCAAAAGTTGACCTTTATAAAGTTTCCGGTCATTATCCTTATTATAAAGACACAATGTATCCACCAATGAAAGTAGACGAGGAAGAACTCATTTTGCGCCCCATGACTTGCCCACACCATTTTATGCTCTACAAGTCCCAACCGCACAGCTACAGGGAATTGCCGATAAAATACGCGGAACTTGCGTCACAATTCAGATATGAAAAAAGCGGCGAGCTTACCGGGCTTATGCGGGTACGCATGTTTACCCTCTCAGACGCTCATATATTTGCAAGGCTTGAGCAGGCAAAAAAAGTAATAGAAGAAGTTTTAGATCTGATTGACTACGTAAATAAAGTGCTTGGCCTTGAAAAAGGCAAAGACTACAAATACAGATTGTCCCTTGGTGACAGAAATAATGAGAAAAAATATTATAAAGATGATGCCGCATGGAACAAGGCAGAGAGTATCTTAAGAGAGGTACTTAAAGAGACTAATGCTCAATATTTTTATGAAGCCGCAAATGAGGCAGCCTTTTATGGACCAAAAATTGATGTCCAGGTAAAAAACGTCATAGGCAAGGAAGAAACAGCGTTTACCGTACAGTACGACTTTGTGCTGCCAAAACGCTTTAAACTCACGTACACAGATGAGAATGGAAAAGAACAGGAACCTGTTGTTGTCCACAGATCCTCCCTTGGAGCATTTGAGCGGATTATGGCATTTCTCATAGAAAAATACAAAGGAGCATTCCCTTTATGGCTTTCGCCCATCCAAGCAGTAGTAATTCCCATATCAGAAAAAAACCTAAACTTTGCCCAAAAAGTGGACAAAATGCTCAAGAACGCAGGCATCAGAAGCCAAATTGATGACAGAGATGAACGTATGCAGGCCAAAATCAGGGAGGCTACTTTACAAAAAGTGCCTTACTTGTGTATAATAGGCAATAAAGAACAGGAAGATTCCGAAAAAGACAATGCGCAGTATGTTTGCTTACGGAAAAGAAGCAGTGAAGATTTGGGAAGAACTGAAGTGAGTTCGCTTATAAATAAATTAAAAGAAGAAATTGAGAACAGATTATAGACACAAAAATTTTAATAGATTTTTGAGAATCAATAACCAGATAACTGCTCAAAGTATCAGGGTTCTTGATCACGAAGGAAAACAAGTTGGAATACTGGAGAAAGATAAAGCGCTTGCGCTTGCTCGGGAGAAAGAAGTGGATCTTGTTGAAATAGCGCCGAATGCCACGCCTCCCGTTGCCAAGTTGATAGAATACAGCAAATATTTATACCAACTGAAAAAGAAAAAACAGGAGGAAAAGAAAAAAAACGCGGGATCGGAAACTAAGGAAATAAGACTGGGGATTTTTATTGGAGAACATGATCTTGATATAAAACTTAAAAAGGCACGCGAATTTTTAACAGAAGGAAATAAAGTAAGATTTGTAGCACGATTTAAAGGAAGAGAGATGACAAAACAGGAGATAGGCGCTTCGCTCATGAGAAGGGTACTGGAATTGCTTTCGGACATAGCAAAAACGGAAAGAGAAATGCACATGGAAGGAAGACAGATGGTAATGATCGTATCGAAGATAAAATAAGCGTCTGGTTATAATAAAACTGAACGCTAGACGCTGATCAACTAAACGCTTAGTTATATGGGAAAGAAAAAACTTAAAACAAAAAGAGTGGCTGCAAAGAAATTTAAGGTTACAAAAACCGGCAAAGTTATGTTTGGTCATCAGTTTGCAAGCCATTTAAAATCGGGGAAATCAAGAAGGAGAAAGAGAAGGCAAAAAGAACCGGGACAACTAACAGGCGCTTTCTCCAGAAAAATCAAAAGGATGCTGGGAGCTTAAGTTATGTTAAGGAAAGCATTTAACAGAATAAGGTTAAATTTTAGGGAAACAAAGTCTGAGAGAGCTGCGACAACCTCTTATAGGGGGTATCGTAATAGAATAAAAAGATTAATAACAAAAGCAAATATAATTGGGAGATTTAAAAAGAAAGGATAAAATGACAAGAGTAAAAAGAGGACTTATAAGCAAAAGAAAACACAAAAAGCTCTTAGAAAAAGCAAAAGGTTACCGTGGAACAAAAAGAAGACTTATAAAAGTAGCCCGTGAAGCAGTTTTACATGCGGGCGCGTATGCGTACAAAGGAAGAAAGATTAGAAAAAGGGATTTTAGACAACTCTGGATAACAAGAATCGCAGAAGCGGTTAAAGCAGAAGGACTCTCATACAGCGTTTTTATAAATAAGATGAAAAATGCAAATATTAAGCTGGACAGAAAAATCCTGGCAAGCTTAGCAGTTGAAGATCCAAATACATTCAAGCAAGTAGTTGACAAAATAAAAAGTGTTTGATAATATAGTTTAAGCTTATGAGAAAACATCAATTAAACTTCTGGTTTTACTATTATTTTACTTCCTAGAGCGGGAGGTTAATTGATGTCTTAAAGAAATAAAGTAATTTTAAAAGATCAAAATCGCCTCCCAAACGGGAGGTTTTTTTATGGAAAAATAAATATGACAGAATAACTATATTTACGTATTATATTAAGAAAAAGGAGGTGATAATAATGGTTAGTAGAATTGAAGGAGATAGAATTTTTCATATAAAAACTGAAGTGCGCCCGAGCGCAAGGCCTTATACAGGCACAGAAAAGGTTGTAACAGTAAGACAGGGCCTGATACCTTCGGAGCGCGGAGGAGCCACCCATCTTGATCGCTACAAATTAAGAGAATCTACAAGAAGCAGGGTTGACACATCAGGTTTAACAAGACGGGCACAAATCGGGAGAAACGAAAGGGTTTAACTGGCTTTATAAATGGTGCCATCCTCAGTTGGATGGCACCTTAAATGATATCGATAAGTGGATAATTTTTGAAAGGAGGTGAAAATATATGACTATTGAAAAAAGTGGATCATCACAACACAGAGTACAAGAAACAAAACCACTGTCCGGACTACCACTCATTAGAAAAGAGGCTCAAGAAAAAGGGGCTATTGTGTTTACAAAGGGAACTATATTGCAAGCAAGAGTTGTCTTAGAAGACAATGCTGCACCCCAACAAAGACAAGAAGCCGGAAGATTATTGAGTTTAGCTACGCAACTTCCAATAAGAGACAGGATAGAAGTGATGCAAGGATTAAGTGAAATACATGTTGACCATTTGGGTAATGTCGCTAGACAGAGAATTGAAAATGGTGAAAAAAGATAGGTTTTATGGTATCCTGTAATTCATGGAAGAAGAGCTGTTAAAGATCAAAAATAATGCCAGCTCGCTTATTTTTGAAGTAGAGAGTCTTGATGAAATAAATAAGATCAAGATGGATTTTTTGGGCAAAAGTGGCGTTTTAACCATAGCTTTTAAGCGCATCACAAAAATTCCTGAGGAAAAAAGGCCGGAAATAGGAAGACTGGCAAATGAAATAAAAGACACGATTGAACAACTGCTTGAGCAAAAAACCCAGGAAATAAATAAAAGGCAAAAAGAAAAAAGGGGGCAAAAAGTGATAGACGTAACTCTTCCGGGCGCTACCGCGCCGCTTGGGCATCTACACCCCTTAACACAAGTTACTTTGGAACTGGTTGATATTTTTAAGCAGCTTGGGTATCAGGCGGCAAACGGACCGGAAATTGAAACAGACTATTATAACTTTGAGGCTTTAAATATACCCAAGGAGCATCCTGCACGGGATACTCAACAAACATTGTATCTTGACAGCCGAGGAACAGATCTTGACCCCTGGGAGATTATTATGAGAACCCAAACTTCCGCGATGCAGGGAAGAGTGATGGAAAGAACAAAACCTCCCTTCAGGGTAATAGTGCCCGGAAAAAATTTCAGATATGAGCAGGTTGATGCTTCCCACGGATTTGAATTCTGGCAACTTGAGGGATTTTTTGTGGACAAGAATGTGAGACTGACAGACCTTTTTGGAACCATTGATTATGTTTTGAAAAAAATCATGGGAGAAAAAACAGAAATCAAATTTGCTACCACAAATTTTCCGTTTGTTGAACCGGGAGTTGATACATACATGAGGTGCACCGTCTGCGCAGGGCGCGGGTGCGCATTTTGCAAATACGCCGGGTGGAGTGAGATAATGCCGGCAGGCATGATCCATCCAAATGTTTTGTCAAAAGCAGAAATTGACCCAAAAGAGTATAACGGATTTGCTTTTGCTATTGGCCTCTCAAGAATCGCAACTCTAAAATATCAGATGGACGATTTAAGACTTTTGACAAACACGGACTTTAGAATTTTAAAGCAATTTTAATTATGAAATGTGATGGAAAAAAACAAAAGAGGATAGTAGCAGTTGTGGGAGTGGTTTTTGATGTAAACAACAAAGTACTTCTCAGCCAAAGAAATCAGCCCCAAACTCCTTATGCTCATGATAAATGGCAGTTTCCAGGCGGCGGAATGGAATTTGGCGAAGACCCGATCGAAACTGTAAAAAGAGAAGTTAAGGAAGAAACGGGCATTGATATTGAACTCTTGTCAGAAAAACCGGTTCTTCATTCCTCAAACTTGAGCATGCCTGAAGAAGATATACATTTAGTAGTTCTTGGATTTCCCGCAAGATATGTCTCAGGAGAAATAAACGTAAGCGCCGACTCAGAAACAAAAGATGCAAAATGGTGCGATGCAGAAAAAATTGATTTTTCCGTGTGCATTCCAGAAGCAGAACCAATATTTAAAAAATTACAGGAGTATAGACTGTTATAAAAATATGTTAGCGCCGCTTTCCTGGTTAAATGAATTTATTAAAATCGATCAAAAACCCGAAATACTCGGTGAAAAGCTAACCGAAACCGGACTTGGTACGGAAAAGATAAGTAAACTTCCGGACGGAGATATTTTGTTTGAATTTGAGATTACGCCAAACAGACCGGATTTACTTTCCATACTTGGTATAGCACGTGAAATTGGAGCAGTGGAAAACAAAAAAGCAGATTACAAAGTTTCTGAAATTAACGCCCCCAAAAAAGAAGAACTTTCCATTAAAATAGTTAATGATTTCTCTTTGTGTCCAAGGTATACCGCAATAATTATAAAAAATGTTACCGTAAAAGAAGCGCCGAAATTTATACAGGAAAGGCTTAAAAAAATGAATCTCCGACCTATCTGTAATCTAGTGGACATAACAAACTACGTGATGCTGGAGCTGGGAAATCCTTTGCATGTTTTTGATTACGACAAGATTGACGGACACTACATGAAAATTGAAAAGGAAGAAAAGACCGGAGAAGAATTTACCAGCCTTGACGAAAAAAAGTATTATTTGCCCAAAGACACAATTATCATAAGAGACAAAAAAGGAACCGTAATAGATCTTTGCGGAATAAAAGGAGGATTTAATACCGCAGTTGATAAAAATACCAAAAACATATTTATTCATGTACCTATTTATCCGGGATTCCTGATTCGTAAAACTTCCCAAAGTTTATCTCTTTCTTCTGATGCTTCAAAAATTTATGAAAGAGGCGCAAACACAGGAGGAACTGTAGAGACCCTAAAAAGAGCTGTAGAGCTTGTTTTGGAATACGCAGGCGGACAAATTGCAACACCAATAATTGACCTGAAAAAAGAGGATTTCAAAGATCGGAAAATTACGATTAACGTAAAAAGGCTTGCAAGGATCTTAGGAAAAGAATTTTCAAACAAGCAAATTACCGGTATTCTTGAGAAACTTAATCTTGCGGCAAAAAATAAGGGAAAAAATGAAATGGAAGTTGTTATTCCAACGTACAGGGGAGATTTAAAAATTGAGGAGGATATTTTTGAAGAAGTAGCAAGAATCTATAATTACAACAGCTTCCCGAAAACTATTCCTGCCGGAACAGAATTTCCGGCAAACAGTATTCCATATTTCAAAGATTATAATTTGGAAGAGAAAATAAAAAATATTCTGTCAGGATGCGGTTTCAATGAGATTTATACATATAGTCTTTTAAGCGAGGAGGACTTATTAAAAATTGGGCTAAGGGAAGAAGATGTTCTAAGAATAGATAATCCTGTCAGCAAAGAGTTTGAATACCTTAGGCATAATCTTTTTTTTGGATTGATAAACGCAATTTCATACAATAAAACGTTGGATAAAGACTTTAGAAATAATTTTTTTGAACTGGGTAGGGTTTATCAGGGAAAAAATATTAAAGAAATCCAAGAGAAAAACCATCTTGGAATTATTTCCAATAAGTTAAACTTTAGTAAACTTAAAGGGGTACTTGAAAGAATATTTTCAGATTTATCAATAGAAGAAAAAGTAGAGTTCAAAAAGGCGGATAAAAATGACAAGATTCTTGATACAAACAAAAAGGCGATTATTATATATGAAGGAAAAGCTATCGGCAAAATAGGAGTGGTTTCTTATGACACTCTTCAAAAATTCGGAATAGGTGAGGACATCTCATACGCGCAGCTCAACTATACTTTTATTGAAGATCTTCCCAGAGAACAAAAACTTTACAAACCGGTTCCAAAATTTCCGCCTGTTATTGAAGACATCAATCTGGTTCTTGACTCCAGGATTACATACGCACAAATTGCATCTCTTATAAAAAAACAGGGCAATCTTGTCAGAGAAGTAAGTCTTATTGACGCATACAAAGATAAAAGGACATTCAGAATAATTTACCAGAATCCGGAAGGAAACCTCTCAACAGAAGAAATAGCAAAAATAAGAGATAATATTGTATCCGTCCTCAAAAAAGAACTAAATGCAAAAATAACCTGATATGGAAAATGTTGAGGTTGAGATAAGAAGCTTCATTGGTAAAAAGCTTTTTACGGCGTGGGACTAGGTGTAATACTCACTGTTGGAGTTGGGGTTGGAGTACTGGTTACCGTTGGGGTGGGAGTTGGCTGTTCATATCTATAATCAGAAGTCTCTGTGGGCGGTAAATATTTTGAATCATCTTTATGATTGTCTTTTAACCATTGGCCAATTGCATCCTGCCACCTGTTTCTATTATCCGTAGATACCGGATCTGTCTCCTGAAAAACAATATAATCTTTAAGGTCATAATCGCCGTGATTTAACTCATCCTGGTTGGCAAGTTTGCTGGTTTGCTTTTTTGAAACCTTAAACGTTTTATAAATTTGAGAAACGGTTGTAGGCTCAGTACCTTTTACAAAGTATTCCGTTCTTTTTGCCTGTCCGTCAACCGGCAGGCCACCTGAGAAAGCATCTATCTCAAGAGCCGTAACTTTGTCAAGCTTTTGAAACTGTTCATCTTTCTTATCTTTCAAAATGAAATGAATTATTTTATTCCAGATGGGTGAAGCACCAGTTATACCTGAGGCTATTACCGGATTCATGGGAGTATTGTTGTTATTTCCCACCCAAACGCCGACCACATAGGAAGGTGTGTATCCTATTGTCCAGTTGTCCCGTTTCAGATCAGTGGTTCCGGTTTTGACAGAAACAGTTTTGCCGGGAATCACAAGCCAGGAAGAAGCGCCAAAAGCATCTTGCCTTGCATTGTTATCCAACAAGATATGGGATATAAGATATGAAATTTCAGAAGACAGAACTCTTTCTCCTTGCTGATCTTCATGCTTATAAATAGTTTTTCCATTCGCATCTTTCACTTCCTTAATTGCAAAAGGTTCACGTTTTATGCCGTTTGCAGCAAAAACCGAATATGCTCCCGTTATCTGAAGAAGACTTGCTTCGCGTCCTCCCAAAATCAAAGAAAGTCCTACTTTTTGAAGGTTTTCCGTTGTAGGCTTCCAATTTTCAATTCCCATATCATACGCCTGCTGCATGACGGGTTTTATTCCAACTTTCGCAAGCATTTTAACAGCCGGTATATTGAGAGAATTACCTAAGGCAAATCTTATTTGCACCGGGCCTCTGTATTTTCCGTCATAATTTTCAGGCGTGTATATTGGATACTCCGGATCAAGAGTCGGAAAGTCTGTTTTTATGTCCATGATAAGCGTTGAAGGAGTATAACCTTTCTCAAATGCCGTAGCATACATTATTGGTTTAAGAGACGATCCGGGCTGCCTTAAAGAGGTACTGGTATTAAAATTTCCGTCATTTTCCGTGTCAAAATAATCCCGGCTTCCAACCATTGATAAAATAGCTCCAGACTTAGGATCCAAAACTATTGCCGATCCGTTTCCTACATTATAGCCTTTTAGCTTATCCAGTTCGCTTTTGAGTATACCTTCAGCATTCTTTTGAATATCATAATCAAGAGTTGTCATAACTTTAAGGTTTCCTTTTTCAACCATATTCTCACCGAACATTTTTATAAGCTTATCGCGCACATACATTACAAAATGCGGTGCTTTAAAAGAACCTTCTTTTTCGGAAAATTTAAATCTCTGTATTTCTTTAAAATAAACGTCTTTTTCTTTTGCTGATATATATTTTTCAGCAAATAGCCTGTCAAGAACGTATCGCGTTCTGTCAACATAGGCTTTGTTCTGAGTAGTATATGGTGAATAATAAGACGGAGCCTGAGGAAGACCCGCCAAAAAAGCCGACTCGGAAGGACGCAGGTCTTTAACATGTTTTCCAAAATACAGGTTGCTTGCCGCCTCAACTCCGATTGCGGTACCTCCGTATGAAACGTCATTTAAATACATTTCCAGAATTTGATCCTTTGAATATTTTTGGTCAACCTGCAATGAGAGTATCAGTTCTTTTATTTTGCGGCTTATGCTTTGCTCAGGCGTTAGAAGAACGGTTTTAACCAGCTGTTGTGTGATTGTGGAACCACCGCCTGAAACTCTCCTGGTCAAAATAAGGTTTTTTACAGACCTTAGATATCCGACCAAAGAAAATCCCTGATTTTTATAAAAATCCTTGTCTTCCGAAACGATTGTTGCATCTCGTAAAGATTTAGGGATTTCATTCAGGGGAACGTAGATTCTGTTATAGTCCTTATAAATTGAGTAGAGAACAAGACCATTCTTATCCATTATTTTTGTGGAGTCATGAAGATTGGGATTTGCGAGCTTTCCCGGAGTTGGAAGATCACGGCTGTACCAGATAACTAAAATAAAAAATAAAATAACAAAGCCAAGCAAACCAAAAAAAATAATTTTTAAAATGCTGCCTACCGTCACGATATCCGTTTTAAACCCTAATAACCTCAGTCTTCTTCGCCTGTAAACAGAAGAATTTCTATAGTATTGCATAAGGCAAAGAATATTATACTAAATGCGCCACAAAACTTAAAGCTTAACCCCGATAATAAATCAAGATGGAAACGCAACTGTACCAGACAGTTAAAGTTTTGAGATTTGAGATTTGAGATTTTTTTCGTGTATAATCAGATTAAATGGATAAAATACAAGAAACGCTCACTCGCGGAGTTGCAAATATAATTCCAGGTAAAGAAGAATTGGAAAAAATTCTCAGGTCCGGCAAGAAACTTAATGTTTATCTTGGAATAGATCCAACAGCTACAAAAATACATTTGGGACATGCTATTCCTCTGAGAAAGCTTCAGGCGTTTGCGGAACTGGGACATAACGTTATTTTTTTAATTGGTGATTTCACAGCTTTAATAGGGGACACCTCAGATAAAGACTCGGAGAGACCATCTTTAACATCAGAACAAATTGAGCAAAATTTTAAAGACTATAAAAAACAGGCTGAAAAAATTCTTGACTTTTCAAAGGTACAAATAAAGCATAATAGCCAGTGGCTAAAAAATCTTTCATTTACTGAAACAATAAGATTGACTCATCATTTTTCTTTAGGCGATTTCATAAGCCGTGAACTTATTAAAAAAAGGTTAACTGAAGGCAAAAAAGTGGGGCTACATGAGGTTTTATATCCTGTTATGCAGGGATATGACAGTTATATAATGGATACAGACTTACAGCTTGGGGGAACAGACCAAACATTCAATATGCAGGCAGGACGCACTCTTCAAAAAAATTTAAGAAATAAGGAATCATTTGTTTTGTCAAACATATTTCTCACCGGAACGGACGGGCTTAAGATGAGCAAGACCGGAGGAAACGCAATCTGGCTTGAAGATGAGCCAACTGATATGTACGGAAAAGTAATGTCAATAAAAGATAACTTGATTATTGAATATTATATTCTTGCAACAAAAACTGAACTTTCTGAAGTAGAAAAAATAAAATCAAGACTTTCAGGCGGAGAAAATCCTATGACAGTTAAAAAATTACTGGCTTTTGAGATTACCAGTGAACTTCATGGGGAAAATAATGCGCAACAGGCACAGGAATATTTTGAAAAAACAGTGCAGAAGCAAGAGATTCCGGAAGATTTGCCTGTTTTAAATATCAATGCCGGTGATAAGTTATCAGTGGTAGATGTTTTAGTCAATGCAAAAATGGTGGACAGTCGCTCTGAAGCAAAAAGACTAATAGAGCAAAACGGACTTGAAATTGACGAAAACATAGTAAAGGATATATATTTTAAACCTCAAAAAGGAGAACATAATTTAAGAATAGGGAAAAGAAGATTTATAAAGCTTTTCGTAAATTAATTCTGTTAAAAATCCGCACATGCTATCCTAAATACCCTGAAGGTATAATTGTTTTATTCTAAAACCGAATATGTTATTATAATAACATGGACATTATAAGACGGAAGAAATGGGTTTGGAAAGCAATAATAATTATCTCATCTCTTGCGCTTATAGCAGGATCTGTTGTTCCATTCCTGGGCCAATAAGAACACAATGGATTTAAAGACAAATCTGTCAACACTAGGTCTGACCTACAAATTCAACGCCAAAAAACTTGAAAAACTCGGAATTAAAACGGTGGAGGATTTGCTTCTCTATGTCCCCTCAAGATATGAAAATCTGAGTGTAATTTCAAAAGTTAACCTTTTACAGGCAGGAGAAAAAGCCACTGTCAAGGGTTATGTGCTTGAGGTCAAAAATACTTACACTAAAAACAGAAAAAAAATACAACAAATAATAATCCAGGATAAGTCCGGCAGAACGCTTCTTTGCATCTGGTTTAATCAAGTGTTTATTTTAAGGATTATCAAGCCCGGGGACTTTTTAAGCGTTGCGGGAAAAATCATATTTTTTCAAAATAAGATTACAATGATTGTGGAAGAATATGAGGTACTTTCAGATGAAAATGCGGAAACTGTGCATACAGGAAGACTTGTACCTGTATATCCTGAGACGCGAGGACTCTCATCAAAATGGATCAGAAACAGAGTAAAGGAATTAATAACCAATAAAGCGAAAGACAGCCTTCATGAGTATCTTCCGGAAAATATAATTATAAAAAATGAATTGCTTGATTTTAAGACTTCAATAGAGCAGAGTCATTTTCCGAAAAATGAAGAAATGGCCAAAAAAGGTTTGGCGCGACTTGCTTTTGATGAACTGTTTCTAATTCAACTGTCTGCAGCATACAGAAAACGTGAGTGGCAGACAAAAAAAACTTCCCACATACTTAAAATATCGCCTTTTAAAGATGAGCTGGAAAAACTTCTTGCAAGCCTTCCTTTCACTTTAACAGGCGCGCAAAAAAATGCGTTAAAGGATATATCCGCAGATTTTACCTCAGCAAGTCCTATGAATAGGCTGCTGGAAGGGGATGTTGGATCTGGAAAAACAGTGGTTGCAGCAATTGCCATGTATATTGCTTATCTTAACGGATTTACCTCTGTTTTTATGGCACCCACTGAGATCCTGGCAAAACAACATTTTGATACAATCAATAACCTTTTGTCTCCTTTTGGCATAAAAGTGTGCTTAATAACGGGAGGCAGTAAAATCGGGATTTCAAATCAAAAAGCAGGAGGCAAAAAAAGTAAAAAAAACCATAATTCCAAATTCATAATATCTGATTCAAATACCGATCTTGATATTTTTGTTGGAACACATGCTCTTTTAAATAAAAACCTTGAGTTTGAAAATCTGGGTTTTGTTGTAATTGACGAGCAGCAAAGATTTGGAGTAAAGCAACGGTCGGTTCTCAGAGACAAGGGTTTAAATCCGCATTTTCTGACCATGACCGCAACCCCAATTCCGCGAACGGTATTTTTAACCTTATACGGGGATCTTGATTTTTCATACCTGGATGAAATGCCACGCGGTAGGCAAACAATAAAAACATGGCTTGTTCCTTCCGTGAAAAGAGAGCCGGCATACAAATGGATAAAAGACAAAATAATGGAACAAGATGAAAAGGGCAGCAAAAACCAAGTATTTATAATCTGTCCTTTTATTGAAGAATCTGAAAGCATGATAACTGTTAAGGCGGCTGTAAAAGAATACGAAAGGCTTAAGAATTCCGTTTTCAAGGATTTTAATATTGGACTTTTACACGGAAAGCTAAAATCCAAGGAAAAAGATAAAATAATTCAGGATTTTAGAGAGGGGAAAATAGACATACTGGTTGCGACTCCGGTTGTTGAGGTGGGAATAGATATTAAAAATGCCACAATCATGCTGATAGAAGCCGCAGAAAGATTTGGCCTTGCCCAACTCCATCAGCTCAGAGGAAGAGTAGGCAGAGGAAATAAACAATCTTTCTGCCTTCTTTTTACGGACGCAAAAAGTGAAAAAGTTCAAGAAAGACTAAAGTATCTTGAAACAAATCATCTAGGAGCAGAACTTGCTGAAATTGATCTTAAATTAAGAGGGCCGGGGGAACTTTTCGGAACCTTGCAGCATGGAAACACAGAGCTTAAAATAGCTTCTTTTTCAGATTTTGAACTTATTAAAAAAACAAAAAATGAAGCAGAAAAAATACTGCCGGAAATATCTCTTTACCCCGCGCTTATCAAAAAAATCAAAACTTTCAGGGAAGAAAACATTTCTTCTGATTAATCTTCATACTTGATTTTATAAAGATAAAATATTAATAATATAATTATGTATAGTCTTGTACCAGTTGATACCGGATCATTAAACTATGCGCTGGCAGCAGGCATTGGTTCATTTGTAATTTCAATCATTTTTATAGTGGTGGTTTTTGGCCTGAAAATACGTTCGCTTCATAACAGTTTCTTAAATATTATAATTTTTTTCATCCTGTCTTTATCCATTCCCGTAACTGTTATGCAAATGAGCAAAACGACAAACAATTATTCAATTGCTCAAAATCAAGTAAAAATCAACAGCATTGGAACTCTTAAGACGGATAAAAATACTGCTGTTGTAAATTTTACTACGAGTCTTCCAATAAGTACTTATCTTGAATACAAAGATTACGATTCAAATCTTACTACGCCGGTAATTCCTCAAAAAGGCCTGTTAAAAAGCACAATCCACACATTCATTATAAATAACATAGGGCAGAATGGCGGTGAAGCTTCTATCGTAATTGACGGCAAACGATACCTTATAGACGGCAAACCTCTTGTTATAAACTAATGCGGATAAGGTAATAAAGAAAAGAGCTGCATGCCTACATTGAAAGAAGAAGTTGTCAAAAACACCCATTGAAAAGAAACAGAAAAAACTGTAAAATAAGCACATGCCACACGAACCCAAGAAAAGACATTCACGGCAAAGACAAGGTAAAAGAAGAGCAGCTATTAAGCTCAATCTTCCGAATATCCTTTTGTGTAAAAATTGCGGAAGCGTAATAGAAGCACATACTGTTTGTAAAAGCTGCGGCTATTATAAGGGAAAACAATTAACTAAATAGCGCTCACGCATGAAAACTTCTTTGGATCCACGTCACAAAAAGAGACAGAAAATTGTGAAGCTTTTATTTGCAGAAAGTTTTTTAAAACAATCCAAATCAAGCAAAATTGGGGAAATTCTGAAAAATCTTACAAAAATTGACAAAGCAATCAGTAAAATAGCACCATCTTTTCCTATTGAAAAGATCAATAAAATAGATCTGGCAATTTTAAGGCTAGCCGTTTTTGAAATATTAATAGAAAAAAAGCAGCCTCCAAAAGTAGTAGTTGATGAGGCTATAGAGCTGGCAAAAGAACTGGCAGGAGAAAAAAGCCCTGCTTTTATTAACGGAGCCTTAGGAAAACTCCTGGATAAAAAATAGACATGAATATTCCAAAATTTAACAATAAAGACTTATTTGCGCAGGTTTTTGTACACAGATCTTATCTAAATGAAGAGGGACGCAATGAAGAGTCTAATGAAAGGCTGGAATTCTTAGGAGACAGCATACTTTCATTTATCGTCTCATCATACATATATGAAAAATATCCTGAGCTTGCCGAAGGAGAACTCACAAATCTAAGGTCTGCACTCACCAATACATTAATGCTTTACCAGGTGGCAAAAAAACTGGATTTAGGCAAATACCTCAAGCTTTCAAAAGGAGAAGAGGAAAGCAGGGGCCGGGAAAACAAAACAATTCTTGCTAATACTCTTGAGGCTTTAATTGGAGGATTGTACCTAGATTCCGGACTTGAAAAAACCCGGAGCTTCATTGAGGAAGTATTATTAAACCATATAAACACGCTGGTAAACATTGCCGGTTTAAAAGATCCCAAAAGTAAGCTTCAGGAAGAAATTCAGGCTAGATTCAAAGCTTCACCTGTATATAAAATAATCAAGGAAGAGGGACCGGACCACCTTAAAAAATATACCGTAGGAGTTTATCTTAAGACTAAACTGCTTGCTACAGGCACAGGAAACTCCAAACAGGATGCGGAAAAACAGGCCGCCAAAAATGCCCTCTCAAAAGAGAATATATAAGTCTTTCTAATTGACTGTAAACCTAAAAAATGATAAGATACCGAATATGGCTTTAGTTATTAGATTTTCAAAAATGGGAAGAAGAGGCGAGAGAAAATTTAGAATTGTGGTAAAAGAAAAGAGAAGTAAAAGAGATGGAAAAGCGATCGACACACTTGGATCCTACGAGAAAAAGGATAAAAATACAGTAACAAAAAAACTGGATGAACAAAAGCTAAAATACTGGCTTTCAAAAGGAGCCACCCCTTCCGAATCAGTTAAAAAAATATTATGAAACAAGTACTATCGTATATATTGGAGAACATTTTAGATGAGGGAACCGACTTTAAAGTTGAAGAGGAAGAACAGGATGGGAACCTTGCTTTTAAGATTTATGCACCAAAAGAACAGGTTGGAAAAATTATAGGCAAAAGCGGAAGAACTATTAACTCAATGAAAAATATCCTTAAAATAAAGGCTGTAAAAGAAAATAAGAGGGTAGACGTTCAGGTATTTGAAAAAGAGGCCTGAAAGTAGGAAAATTTCACCTCAAATCTTTATGTTGTTTTCTATAATCACTTTATTCCCCGAAATGTTTGAAGGCATTTTTAACCATTCAATTATAAAAAGAGCACAAAAAGAAAAACTTATCAAGATCAAGTTTATAAACCTGAGAGATTTTGGTATTGGAACACATAGAACCGTTGACGATAGACCGTACGGCGGTGGAACAGGTATGATACTCCGAGTTGACGTGGTAGATAAAGCAGTGCAAAGTGCAAAAGAAGATGACATGAGTGGAAAAGTTGTACTTTTGGATCCGAAAGGCAAAACATATAATCAAAAAACTGCGGAAAACTTTTCAAAACTCACACACTTAATTTTAATATGCGGACATTATGAAGGGTATGACGAAAGAATCAGAAATTTTGTTGATGAAGAAATATCTGTTGGAGACTATGTCTTATCAGGAGGAGAAATACCTGCCATGCTTATCGTGGACTCAGTCGCAAGACTTATTCCGGACGTACTGAAAAAACAAAATGCTACGTCTTTAGAATCATTTTCAAAAATTGGCAGTACGCGTATACTTGAATACCCTCAATACACAAGGCCCGGTGTTTATAAAGGCAAAAAAGTACCTGAAATTTTATTATCCGGAGACCTTAAAAAAATTGAAGAATACCGTTTGGACAAAGCAGTCGCAATCACCAAAAAAAGAAGAAAAGATTTACTAAAAAGCGGATAATGAAGCCTGTACGGAACTCTGAGCATTCCACTGGCTCTCCAGAACTTTTAATAATTCTTCCTGCTCACGGCTTAACGGATTGACCACTTGTCTCTCAACTAGAGATTTTATGTCCGAAGGCTTATAAAAAGATGTAACTTCATACGTTGATTTATCCTCTTTCAGCTTGAGAATTTTGACATCATGCAAAGGTAGTATTTTTTGTATCTCATTTGAAAATCGGGTTAAGTTCCTGGCTTCACCGCTTATAGCTTGGATTTTTAAAACCATCTCATCAGTTTCAAATTCACCTTCTTTAATATTTCCATCTTTACTATAAATTTTACCCGGTCTTGTACCAAAGGCCGCAATCTCCACGTTTGACTTAAGAGCTGCCACAGCCACGCTCTGATAAATAAGCTCTATGTCTTTATTGTTGGGTAAAGCTGTATTTGCAAGCTGTACTTTTCTGTCAAGATTTTGGCTGGATATGGATCTTAAAACATTCAAACTATTTGTTAAAGAAGCAAGTTGGGACTCCTGATCTAACATTTGCTGTTTTTTATCAGGTATGGAAAATATTTGTGGAATAATAGCAAAATATATTAAGGCAAACGATAAAATAAAAAGAATTATCGGCACAAAATAAGCTTTAAATTTATTAGATAAGTTAATACTTTTATCCATTATTATTTGTATAGTTAAATCTTAGTATCATCTCATAGAATATTGGATTAGAAGAGTCTTGAGTAACGTCCACTTGTCTTATAAAGGATATTAGATCTACGCTTTGAACACCCGTAAAATCTTTTGAAAGTATATTTACTGAAGCAAAAACCGTATCAAACAAGGATAGATCTGCCGAACCCACCTCTATTAAAACTGATTTTTCATCTGCTTCTATTTTTTTAATCACCATTCCGTCCGAAGGCACAAGGCTAAGAATTATATTGATTTTTTTATTTAAGTTTTTTCTGGTTCTTATAATTTCAGCTATTTTTGACAATCTGTCCTGAAGTTGTAAGACTTTTGTTTTTTTTGTCGACTGAAGATTAATACTATATCTTAAATCGCTTGTTTTTTTGCTTAGGTCATTCAATTGATTGTTTAAAAAAAGGTTATACATCATAAGGACAGCTGAGATGATAGACATAATAGCAAAAAAAATGAATGATATGATAACTGCTTTCCTAAAGCTCTTTTTTATGTGTACATCGCTTGATAGAGCCAAATTTACATCTTCTTTCATAATAAATCTCTTAAAGCAAGACCCAACACAACATTATAACTGGATGCATCATCAATAACTTCCTGAGGGGTATTAATTATATTGTTTAGTTCCCAAGCGTTTGCTACTACCACTTGTATATCAAGAACACTTGTAAAAAAAACATCTACACCCGGTAAAAGAGCACTGCCTCCGGAGAGAATCACCTGACCGATGTTTTCATTGTTATTTTTTTCTTTAAATAAAAGAACTGATTTTTTGATATCTCCAACTATTGATTCAAGAATCGGAGAGAGCGATCTGCCGACTTTACCTTCAAGCATTTCTTGGCTTAGACCATATGCTTTTTTAAGATTTTCTGCCTGTGTTATATCAATACCTAAATCCAAAGATATTGCGCGTGTTATAGCAATTCCTCCCAGCGGTATAGAAAATGCGATATTAATAACTTTATTTTTTGTTACAGCAACGTCAGTTGTGGAAGCCCCTAAATGCACAATAATATCTGCACCGCTGCCGTTTAATATTGGAAGAAGGGCTCTGTGAACCGAGATAATTTCAGTCTCAACTGCACGGGTGTTAAGCTGCGCAGCTTGCATAATTTTGTCGTATTTATCAAGAATACCAATAGGTGCAGCAACAATCAAAACCTGCATTGTTTTTTTCCCGCTTTTTTCCGTGTGATCCAAAATCTGCCACGCAGTCCTCACCTGATCAAGAGGCAGAGGAATATGCTGTTCCATCTCCCATGTAAGAGCTGCTTGGAGTTCCTGTTCGGATAATTCGGGCATTTCAAGCACTTTCAAATAAACCTGACTTTCAGGTAAAGAAATATTGGCATCGTTTATGGTAATACCGGCATTTTTAAGTAAGCTCCGGATAGAAGCCGCTAATGTTTGCCTGTCATAAATAGATTCTGATAATAGAATTTTTGTTGCGGAAGGAATTGAAGCAACGGATTTAAGCAATATTTCATTACCTTGTCTAACAAGCCACATCACTTTTATAGATGTTGTGCCCATATCAAGCCCAAAAGTTTTTGATCTCATATTTAATTACTATTTTGCGCAATAATCGCATAAAATAATTCTGCTGGAAGCTGAGGATATGGTTTAAAATACTGTATTTTTCTTGATGAGTCCCCAAATAATCCGGTTGATGTAATAAAGCTTCCCTGACCAGGCAGAGATATGCTTGAGGCAACACCAATTTTAGTTGAATTATATAAAGGAATTACCTTCGCTATAAATGCCGTATTTAATGCTGCATTAATTGATATATTGGCCGAGTATATAAATGTTACGCTAACTGAAGGATTGTTCGCATCAGTAATTGTAGTGCTTGTTGAACTTGCCGGCTGTGCTCCGGGAAATCTTACAGAACTACATGCGTCAAATAGGTATTTTCTAAGCTGGGGATTTGAAGGCGTTTGGTAAAGCAACAATATTTCCAAGGCAGGCCTTACGGTATTCCCTCTAGGGGCAGAGGCAGAACCACCCTGGGTACATGAACTTTGCCCTGCCGTACCCCAATAAAACGTGATTGTTCCGGTAGTTGCAGAAAAAATTGGATTAGCATACATAACCGGAGAGTAACCTGAAAGCCAAACATCCATTCCTTTGTCTTGAGTAACATCATCCCCACCGTTTAGAAGCAATTGATTACCGCTTGTTTGATTTATAACCGCGTTAAATGATGCTTGATTATCCAAAATTCCTGCAACCGTATGGTTACCGCTTAGCTGCTGCAGAGCTTCCTGAATTCCCGTTTCAGCCGCTTGAAAAGCTCTCTGAGAATCTTCATTTTGTTTAGATATTTTAAGGCTTGTTATTGTTCTTGAAGCTACTGAAAGTCCTACTGTTAAAGCCACTACCATAACCAAAACAACCACAAGAAGCATTTGCCCACTCTGCGTGTTTTTAATTTTCATCTATATTTATAATGAAATAAATTTGAATTTATGTCAAGGTCTGAATCTTCATCTATAGTTTCTAAGAGAAATTGACGTATGAAAAACGGCTGATGCTTGCCTTTCCGAGACGCTTCCTTGAGCTTGGTTTAATCTGAAGCTTACTGTTATTATTGGAGTTAGCCAATCATTATTTTTCTGATCGCAGGTAAAAGAACACCACACAGGAACCGAAGAGGGAGCAAGAACAACTTGCGACGTATCAATAAGACTGTAACTTGTTGCTCCATTTGTAAAACGTATTGTGTGAGCAGTATCATCACACACAATAATTTTTCTAATTCCATCCATTCCCGTCAAATCAATATAGTTTGATAATCCGGGTGTTGGAGTAGGTAAGATACCGCTACAGGCGGCGGTATTGCCCGCCATTGAATTGATCTTTGAAGAATTGGCGATTGTGTTTGAAATAACGGATAAAGCGTAATTACCATTCTGCGCAACAGCATTGTTTATTTTTGTTTTAGACGTACCTCTGAGAGTTGAAGAAAGTATTGAAATTATTATGCCGTTAATACTAAGGAATATAAGAATTACAACAAGCATTTCAACAAGGGTGTAACCAAAACTGTATTTTTTTATTTTTCCCATAAAGTTTTTAGGGCGTTGGATTATTATTTACAAAACAGGATGACACTTGCGAACTATAGCAATACGTGTTTGCTACCGGGCACTTACCCGATGACCACATTACTGTAACTACAACTTGCGCGCCGACTTTCGCGCCGCTTCCTCCATCCACGCTTACAGTACAATCTTTTTTATTAACGGACGCAATTCTTATAAACCAATCCACACCGTCCACCATCACTATATGTGTACAGGAATATGGATCATTATTATCATCAACAAGACGATGAAGACTGTCAAAACAATAATCACTGGCTAAAAAATTTCTTGTCATAAGATCATTAAACGTTGCGTTATCCGGAGCAGGAGGCGGCAGATAATGTCTACCGCCCTTTTGAACATCCATATAAAAATTATTTGCCTGCGCGTTCCTAAAATATTCCATACCATCCTGCGCAAGTTTATTTGCCAGATTTTGCCTTTTAATAAAGATTGAGTTGGATGTTGAACTGATTACCGCATAAGTGATCGCAGACATTATAATTACCAACGCCGAAAGAGCAACAAGAGCTTCTACTAGAGTTTGTCCTTTTTTAAAATGATTGTTTTTTCTTTTCATATAGTTTTTTGCGGATGGTGTATTTTTTATTAAAAAAGGCCCGCTTTCACAATCAATGAACTCACTATTTATAGTATATCTTTTTTTAAAAAAGATACAAATTCAATTTATGGAGACATTTAGAGAAGAATCAATAGATAATGTTTTCGTTATACCATAAGCTGACACTACAATTTGGCATGGAAGAGTTGTACCGTTGGTTAAATTGGAAATACTTGCTATTCGTATATCACGGCATGTGCTTCCCGCACCATAACTTACATTTTGAGGTAATTTATACCTGTACACAGGAAGCGAACAGGCAGCATCGGTGTAAGAATACTGCGAATCAACTTCAAAATCATAAATATTACTGCAACTGGCTTTAGAAGCCACACAAAAATGCATATGATATCCTGTAAATGGATTTGGACATCCTGAAACGTCAGGTTTTATAAAAGATACAGTATTAAATTTGGCTTTTTCAACTCCTTCTTTCAAATCGTTTGCCGCCTGCTCCACCGCTTGAGTTCTACTGTGAGAAACAAATGCTGCAAAACCCACGCCGGAAAGAAGGGTCACTATTGAAATTGTGACCAGCATTTCTACTAAGGTAAACCCTTTTTTTCTATGGAATATATTTTTCATAGACTGCTTTCAATGGTATAAGACGCAGTTCCTGCGGTACATATTGTTTTGGGAGTTATGCCTCTTGTGTAATCACTAAGCGGATCATCTCTATTTTCCAGACAGGCAACTAAATAGTATTGCCTGCAAAATATATTGACATTATTGCAACCTTGTGGAATAGGGACATAGTAATAGCTTCCGCCGGCCGGATCGCCAGTTATGTTTTGAGGCAAAGGAGTTGGAAAAGGGGTGGGAGTTCGTGTAGGAGTTGGTGTGCGTGTGGGCGTAGGCGTTCTTGTTGGTGTAGGAGGAATCGGCGTAGGCGTTCTTGTTGGTGTAGGAGTTGGGGTGCGTGTTGGCGTAGGAGGAATCGGCGTTGGCGTTCTTGTTGGTGTAGGAGTTGGGGTACGTGTGGGTGTTGGCGTAGGCGTTCTTGTTGGTGTAGGAGTGGGCGCGGGACAATTGATAGTTTTGGGTGAGTTAGAAAGAAGAGGATTCCCTCCACCCCTAGTCCCACTTGAGTCAATGTTTACCCCAAAAGCATAAATCGTATGATTAAGACCATCCTTGAGCGAAGAAGGAGTGTTATATAAAAAGCGGTGGGCATTATATCCGCCGCAGGCAGCCTCAACAGCCGCTTCAGCCGGAATATTGGCAATTGTTGACCCCACAAATATGCAGTTGTTAAATGTGCCCGGATCACAATCTCTCCAGAAATCCACTTGTAAGGCTACGCTATAATTATCCTGATCACATGACCAACCGGCGCTGTTTGCGCAGGTAAAAGTATCATGATAACCTATCGGAAGATAATTGTTGCTCGCCGCGAAAGCTTCTCTGATCATAAAAGGCAACGTGTATAAAGGTTTTTCTTTTTTTGTTTCGTAGCTATTAATATTGGAAGAACTTAAACGATTTGCTTGCCTGGAATCAGTCAATAAACGCAGGGGAGATTTCAGATTTAGGCTCAGAAGATTAGGAATACTTGAAATATCCGCGGGATAATATCCGTTTGTTGTTCTGTACATTTCCAGGTTGGTTTCTATTTTTAGTAAATCTGTCTTCCTCTGGGTATCTCTTGACCTTTGCTTACCACTCATATAATTGGCAACCGCAAGAGATGTAATAATGCCTAAAATCACAATTACAATCAGAAGTTCTATTAAGGTAAAACCGGAAAAACCTTTTTGTTTTTTTGAATAAATACGTTTCAATTTCCTAATCATATTCAAGGACTGTTAAGTCTATACATTCTGTTTGTTCCG
>Ga0209542_10003358_pt1 | contig 34303 bp, 29 predicted proteins | sample RifCSPhighO2_01_FD_184028 | JGI IMG/M metagenome (GOLD analysis project Ga0209542, IMG submission 184028) | Soil microbial communities from Rifle, Colorado - Rifle CSP2_plank highO2_0.1 (SPAdes) (version 2) | ecosystem: Environmental > Terrestrial > Deep subsurface > Rock core/Sediment ...
CAAGGGCCAGTTCGACGAGGATACCGACATCCGCCTGATCAATCCGCACGAAGGCTTTGCCATCGGCGACATCGAGGTGCAGCCGTTTCCGGTGCCGCACGACGCGCGCGAACCCTGCCAGTTCGCTTTTTCCAATGGCGACACGCGCTTCGGTTTTCTCACCGATATCGGTTCCATCACTGCGCACGTCGTGGACATGCTGAGCGATTGCGACGCGCTGGTGCTCGAATGCAATCATGACGCGCGCATGCTGCGCGACGGTCCCTATCCGCCGTCGCTCAAGGCGCGCATCGCCGGCGAGCACGGCCACCTCGATAACGCCACGGCCGCGGAGCTGCTGTCGCAGGTCATGTCGCCGCGCCTGCGCTACGTCGCGGCGGCGCATCTCTCCGAGACCAACAACACGCCGGCGCTGGCGCGGGCGGCGCTGGCGCGGGCGCTGGGCTGCGAGCCGGAATGGATCGACGTCGCCGAGCAGGACGAAGGGCTGGCGTTTCACCATATCGCTGAAGCCTGGGTCTAATGATCTTCTAACAAAATGAAATTCCACCGCAAAGGCGCGAAGGACGCAAAGAAGAACTCAGTGGGGCAACAACAATTATCTATTCCTTTGCGCTCTTTGTGCTGTACAGGAAGTACAAATGTCGTGGGCGCAGGGATGCGCAGGAACGACCGTCTTTGCGGTGAACTGATCTGTTTTTTAGAGTAACGGCATGACGAGCGGAAAACCTGAAGCTTCGAAGGGGTCTTCGCCGAAAGCCCCGCCGATCCTGTCGCTGCCGGGCGCGCCGGCCTTGTCGCCGTTCCGGCGCGACCGGCTGTTGAAGGAAATGCAAAACCGCGTGCCGGGACTCACCGGGATGACGGCGCTTTACTGGCATTTCGTGGCGCTCGATGGCGAGCTCGATACGCGCCGGCGCGCGCTGCTGGAACGCCTGCTGACCTACGGCCCCGCGGCCGACGCCGCCCACGCGAACCCCACCACAACACCTCTATTGGTCATCCCGCGCCTGGGCACGATTTCGCCGTGGTCCACCAAGGCCACCGACATCGCGCATTGCTGCGGGCTGAAACAGGTGCGGCGCATCGAGCGCGGCGTGGCCTGGCAATTCATCAAGAGCGACGGCAGTGCGCTGGACGCGGCCGAGCGCGAGGTGCTCATGCCGCTGATTCACGATCGCATGGTGGAAAACGTTTTGTCGGGACTCACGCAGGCCGCCGAGCTGTTCCGCGAAGACGCGCCCGCGCCGCTGCGCGTGGTGGACCTTGTTGCGGGCGGGCGCGAGGCGCTCGTGGCTGCGAATCGCGAATGGGGGCTGGCGCTGTCGGAGGACGAGATCGATTATCTGGTCGAAAATTTCAAGCGCCTCGGGCGCAACCCCACCGACGTCGAACTCATGATGTTCGCGCAGGCCAACTCCGAGCACTGCCGGCACAAGATTTTCAACGCCGACTGGATCATCGACGGCAAGCCGCAGGAGCATTCGCTGTTCGGCATGATCCGCCAGACCCACGCCGCCAATCCCAAGGGCACACTCAGCGCCTACGAAGACAACGCCGCGGTCATCGAGGGCGGGCGCATCGGGCGTTTCTTTCCCGAGCCGGGCACCGGCGTTTACTCCTATCACGAAGACGACACCCATATCCTCATGAAGGTCGAGACCCACAATCATCCGACCGCGATCTCGCCGTTCCCCGGCGCGGCCACCGGCTCGGGCGGCGAGATCCGCGACGAGGGCGCGACCGGCAGCGGCGCCAAGCCCAAGGCTGGTATCACCGGTTTTTCCGTGTCGAACCTGCGTATCCCCGGCGCGGAGCAGCCGTGGGAGCAGGATTACGGCAAGCCCGACCGCATCGTGAGCGCGCTCTCGATCATGCTCGAAGGGCCGATCGGCGGCGCTTCCTTTAACAATGAATTCGGCCGCCCCAACATCGGCGGTTATTTCCGCAGCTTCGAGATGGAAGTGGACGGCGAGGTGCGCGGTTACCACAAGCCCATCATGCTCGCGGGCGGTCTCGGCAACATCCGCGCGCAACACGTGCACAAGCGCGAAATTCCGGCGGGCGCGAAGATCATCGTCATCGGCGGGCCGGCGATGCTCATCGGCCTCGGCGGCGGCGCGGCCTCGAGCATGGCCACCGGCACCAGCCACGAAGAACTCGATTTCGCCTCGGTGCAGCGCTCCAACGCCGAGATGCAGCGGCGCTGCCAGGAGGTCATCGACCAGTGCTGGGCGCTGGGCGAGGACAATCCCATTCTTTCGGTCCACGATGTCGGCGCCGGCGGCCTGTCGAACGCGCTGCCGGAACTGGTGAACGGCGCCGGTCGCGGCGGCAGGTTCGACCTGCGCGCAGTGCCGAACGACCAGCCCGGCATGTCGCCCATGGAAATCTGGTGCAACGAGGCGCAGGAGCGCTACGTGTTGGCGGTGGAAGAAAAGGAATTCGAAACCTTCCGCGCCTTGTGCGAGCGCGAGCGTTGCCCCTACGCCGTGGTCGGCGTCGCTACGCAAGAACAACACCTGGTGCTGGAAGACAGCCAGTTCGCCAAACACGGTGAACAACAGGCCCGACCCATCGATATGGACCTCGCGGTGCTGTTCGGCAAGCCGCCGAAGATGCAGCGCGACGTGAAACATATAAAGAGCAAACTCGAACGCTTCAAGACCAGGGGCATCGATATCAAGGAGGCCGTTGGCCGCGTGCTGCACTTGCCGACCGTGGCCAGCAAGACCTTCCTCATCAGCATCGGCGACCGTACGGTTTCCGGTTTGGTGTGCCGCGACCAGATGGTGGGGCCGTGGCAGGTGCCGGTGGCGGACGTCGGCGTCACCGCCAGCGGTTACGACGGCTACACTGGCGAGGCCATGGCCCTGGGCGAGCGCACGCCGCTCGCTCTGATCAATGCTGCTGCCAGCGGGCGCATGGCCATCGGCGAGGCGCTCACGAATCTCGCGGCGGCGCGCATCCAGAAACTCCCGGACGTGAAGCTCTCCGCCAACTGGATGGCCGCCGCCGGCCATCCGGGCGAAGACGCCGCGCTGTCCGACACCGTGCGCGCCGTAGCGCTCGAGCTGTGCCCGGCGCTCGGCATTTCCATCCCGGTCGGCAAGGATTCGATGTCCATGAAAACCGTGTGGCAGGACGCGAGCGGTGCGCAGCGCGCGGTGACCGCGCCGCTGTCGCTGATCGTCTCGGCCTTCGCGCCGGTCATGGACGTGCGCAGGACGCTGACGCCGCAACTGCGCACTGACAAGGGCGAGACCGATTTGATCCTGGTGGACCTCGCCAAGGGCGCCAACCGCCTCGGCGGTTCGGCACTGGCGCAGGTGTACGGGCAGCTTGGCGATCAAGCCCCGGACGTGGATGACCCGCGCGTGCTGCGCCTGTTCTTCCATGTCATTCAGGCCCTGAACGAACTCAGCTTTGCCTACGCCTATCACGACCGCTCCGACGGCGGCCTGCTCGCCACCATCTGCGAGATGGCCTTTGCCGGGCGCACCGGCGTGCGCATCGACCTGTCGGACCTCGGCAGCGACCCCATCGCCGCGCTGTTCAACGAAGAGCTGGGCGCGGTGCTGCAAGTGCCGCGTTCGCGGCGCGAGGGCATCATCGGCGCGCTCAAGAAGGCCGGCCTCGCGCGCCACACCCACATTATCGGCAGCCTGACCACCGACGACATCATCAGCTTTAACCACGACAACAAGGAAATTTTCTACGATTCGCGCGTGAACCTGCAACGCGCCTGGTCCGAGACCACGTACCGCCTGCAGGCCCTGCGCGACAATCCGCAGTGCGCGCAGGAGGAATACGATCGTATTCTCGATACGCAGGACCCGGGCCTGAGCGCCAAACTCAGCTTCGACCCCGAGGAAAAGATTGCCGCGCCCTACATCGCGCGCGGCATCCGCCCGCGCATCGCCATCCTGCGCGAGCAGGGTGTCAACGGCCAGATGGAAATGGCGGCGGCCTTCGACCGCGCCGGTTTCACCGCCGTGGACGTGACCATGAGCGACATCATCGAAGGCCGCCTCTCGCTCAAGGACTTCAAGGGCTTCGCCGCCTGCGGCGGGTTTTCCTTCGGCGACGTGCTCGGCGCGGGCGAGGGCTGGGCCAAGTCGATCCTGTTCAATTCACGGGCGCGCGATGAGTTCGCGGCGTTTTTCACGCGCACCGACACTTTCGCGCTCGGCATCTGCAACGGCTGCCAGATGATGTCGAACCTGCACGAGATCATCCCCGGCGCCGAACGCTGGCCGCATTTCGTGCGCAATGCCTCGGAGCAGTTCGAGGCGCGCGTGGCCATGGTGCAGATCCCGCAGAATCCCTCGATCCTGCTGAAGGACATGCAGGGATCGCTGCTGCCCATCGCGGTGGCGCACGGCGAAGGCCGCGCCGAGTTCCGCGATTCGGCGCATGTTGAGCAGATCATTCTCGACAAGCAGGTGGCGCTGTGTTTTGTGGACAACCGCGGCAATCTCACGCCGACCTATCCGTACAACCCGAACGGCTCGCCGCACGGCATCTGCGGCCTCACCACGCCCGACGGGCGTTTCACCATCCTGATGCCGCACCCCGAGCGCGTGTTCCGCGCCGTCGCCAATTCCTGGCGCCCGGATGAATGGGGCGAGGATGGGGCGTGGATGAGGATGTTCAGGAATGCACGAGTCTGGGTCGGTTGATTATCCCTTCTCCCCCTGCGGGAGAAGGCCAGGATGAGGGGGAAATTTTTCATGTAGGGCGGGTTAGGCGATTCTTGCCGTAACCCGCCGATCGACATTCTGGTCGAGCAGCCTTTGGCATTTTTTCTTGACGACTATCATTCGCTTTGCCACGATGCCCGCATGGCAAAATCATGCTCATCACCGAAGCGTTTGGTCATTTGTGTCCGGAACAAAGGCTATGCCGCGTCACTGGAAAAAAGAAAGGTATATGTCGCCATTCCTGATTCCGCGGCGGCTAAGCATGGTCATATCCGCGTGATTGATGAATCCGGCGAAGATTATTTATATCCAGAAAGTTTCTTTGTTCCGGTGACCCTGCCCCAGTCTGTCCGAAGAGCCATATTAGCCGCGGCATAAATATATTCGAGCGGGCTTCGCCCGCACTCAACTGCTAATTGCGGGTGGCTCCGCCCCTGCACCCTGGGTGGCTTTCTTTTGTTCGGCCAAAAGAAAGCCACGAAAGAAAAGGCCGCCCGGAGCGCGCGACTGCTTCCTCCGTTCCTCACCCCACCGGGCGTTCGCCCAACTCGCCGGGCGCATACTACGCGCCTCGGGCTCAAACACGGTCTCGCTTAAAAACTCCTGGTGGGGCTGCGGTACTCGGCACGCGCTACGGGGTGGGTTAGCAAAATCTTTCTCCTGCCTCTGCTTCACATGGGTGGCCTTGCAGGGTTTGTCGGATCGGTTAATACTGCGTAGCCATGCTGGCTTACAACTCATGGTCTTCTGACCCTGCCAAGTTAAACGTCAGAATGCCAGGTTATACGTCAAGATGTGACTTCTAAATTACGTTATGTTTCCTGAAGGCACAGAATGAAACGGTGGCTTGCAATCTTCCTTGTGCTATCCCTCGCTGCTGGGTGCAGCGAGCCCGAAACCGTTACAGGAGTTCAGCTAACAGAACTCACCAAGCATTGGAAAGAACCAAAAGTAGCTATCTGGTACTACCTTGGTAGTGATTCTGAGTATCATTATTTCCAATTTCACGATCTAGGTGTTACGAATAACTATCGGGTAAAAAGAAACGAGTTCTCTGTAGAGTCGTCCTTTCCGCTTACCAAAGAAAGAAAACACTGGCGTGTGATGCCATGGGGTCCTCAAGCTCTAATCGAGAGGAAAACATAACTATGTTTTCAACCGGACGCGGTGAGACGGTGGTTCGTTTCCTGGTATCTCCGGGCCCGCGCCGGTTAAAACGGCGTTAAGCGGCACCGACAACCGTGAATCAGGAAGCATCTAGCGAGAAATCAACCGGTTCGCCCAAATGGGCAACTGAACCATTTCATCGCTTCCTCGACCAGTCGGAGCGACTCGGGCATGTTGTACAACTGAGCGTCCGCGGCATTTTTGGACTACAAGGTATTCCAATAATATTTGAGTTACTTGCTGAGAGAGGTGTAAAGGTTGACACAGATGAACATAAGCAACAGCAACGACTTGCAATGGCGCAAAAAGACGTCGACCTTGCTCAACGAGAAATCGATTCGGATTTCCCAATCGTGTATGCAAACGCAATGGTCGCTCTATGGTCGTTTCTAGAATCCATGATTCGGGCCACACTCGTCGCGTGGCTTAAGAATGATCCGAGCGCTTGGCAGGCCGATGCTATCGCCAAACTGCGCGTCCGTTTGGGGGAGTACGAACGGCTCGCCCAAGACGAGCGTTATTACTACGTTGCAGAGATACTGGAAAGCGAAACGGCCGCCGGTCTGCGTAACGGCGTCGAGCGTTTTGAAGTCATTCTCAAACCATTCGGCCTCGACGGTTCCGTTCCAGGCCGATTGCGCCAAGACATGTTTGAGTTCGGACAGGTACGCAATGCGATTGTTCACCGTGGGGGCCACGCAGATCGTAAGCTCACGGGCTCATGTCCCTGGCTGAATTTCAAAGTTGGTGATGAGCTTCCAATCAGGCGGGAACACTTCGACCGATATAGTAACGCTGCCCACTACTACGTTTTATTACTCCTCTGCAGGGTTATCGAGCACTTCGACAAGGATGTACCCGAACAACGGCAAGCCGTATTCGCTAAATATGGTGCCGATTAACAATGTGTAGCACGGTAGGTTGGAGTGAATGAAATGAACCCCAACGAAATAGCGGCAGGCACTGCACGCGCGAAGGTAATCGAGACTGCGCTGGCCTTGTTATGTTGGGGTTCGCGATGCTCACCCCAACCTACCAAGCTAACCAGCCTACATGGGCTTTTTCGGCCACCATTGAGCCGTGCTATATTGCATTTCCATATTCGAATTCTAGTCAGGTCAACAACAAAAGAAAAATATGGAAAAGCCCACAACCAAGGAATTGAATCGTCTTGCAGACGATGTCGTTTTTGGCATTGATCATTTCTTGCTCGATCAAAAAATTGTCGACACTATCCTAGATACCTACAAAAATTTCTGTCGTAGCGACAACGCTCGAAGGCTCGCTATATTGGAAAAACCCATAACCGATGAAATGTTTCTCAGGTTACGCTTCGAGTGCCTATGTTTTTCAATTTTCTTCGCAAGTCTTCAATCATCAAAATACCTTCCTAACCAGGAGTCAATTGAACTGTTCGGTGGTGCGATAGCAGCAGCGCTTATTGTACATTCTAAAAACACCGGAATGAGTAGGCTATATGAAATAACGCTTGTTGCAATCGAGCCGGAGCTAACCTTTGGGTTTGGTGAGCCTGTTGATCCGCTCGATCGATTAGAGGAATACCGGGATTCGTTTGTGAAAGCACGGGGTAGCGAAGTAGAGCACTTTGGAAAGTGGATAGGCAAATCACTGGATCCGCCGAACTATCCGCTGTTTGACATTATTGGTGGGAGTTTCGGAGAAATTTTGCTGCGCCTCTCAGATGCTGTCATAACGCATGTGTTTACAGGTCGGTGATATTGCGCATGGAACCCCGTCTCAGCTTTGTAACCCTCGGCGTTTCTGATCTTCAGCGCGCGACGCGGTTTTATGAAGCAGTGTTGAAACTTCCCCGAATACCCACGCCGCCCGAGGTTTCCTTTTTCGAGCTGGGCAAAACCTGGCTGGCGCTGTATCCGCGCGAGCTGCTGGCGGCGGATGCGGGGGTGCCGGCGGCGGGATCGGGTTTTCCCGGTTTCACGCTGGCGCACAACGTACGCTCGGCGGCGGAGGTGGATGAGCTGCTGAAGGAGGTCGCGGCCAAGGGCGGACGCATCGTGAAGCCGGGCCAACGCGCGGACTGGGGCGGGTATACGGGCTACTTCGCCGACCCCGACGGGTTTCTCTGGGAAGTCGCGTGGAACCCGCAGTTCCCGCATACCTGACTTCAGGACGCTACCCGCAGACGTTTCATCGCTCCGTATTGCCCAATGGACAGCCGAACCCTTGCAATTCTTGTCGGGGCGGCTATTTCATTTTGTATGTACCTGCGTTTTCCGCTGCTTCTATTAGTGTTTCTCTACGTGCCGGTTTCCTTGGCGCAGCTGTCTGTTGATTTCGTCCGTGTCGTGAAATCAGAGCGCAAGCTGATGCTGCTCTCGGGTGGGCAGGTCATCCGGGAATTCAAGGTCGCGCTCGGCGGGAATCCCGCGGGGCACAAGCAGCAAGAGGGAGATCAGAGAACGCCCGAGGGTAGCTACACGCTGGATTACAAGAAAAGCGATAGCGCTTTTTACAAGTCCATCCATATTTCTTATCCGAATCCGGATGATATGGCCGCGGCGAAAGAACGCGGCGTCCGCCCTGGCGGCCAGATCATGATTCATGGCCAGAAGAACGATCCTGGCCGCTTCGCTTTTCTCTCAGAGTTCGTTAACTGGACCAATGGTTGTATTGCCCTGAAGAACGACGAAATGGACGAGCTCTGGGGCCAGGTGACCGAAGGCACGAAAATAGAAATCCTTCCCTGAAGCCTCAAATCTTCAAGGGAGAATCGGGGTGATAATTCCATGAAGCCGTCTTGGCTGCGTGAACTCCACCCGCTGTCGCTGCGCGTGGCGGTACTGTCGCTGAGTCTTGCCCTGGTCTTTCTCGCATTCCGCGCGATCTGGTTCAATCATCCGCACTATGACAATCCGACCGCCTTGTTCGTGGCTTTCATCATGCTCGTGGCGGCTTTCCTGCTGATTCATTTGTCCCGTTGGGGGCGAAAGGTCGTCGTGGCGATCCTGTGGTTTCCGATCATTGTCGTACCGATCGGGGTCATCAACCCTTTTTTTGCCTCCGATCTGAGTGCGGAAGGCGGAACGCCCCCGCTGGTGGAATACCTGCTGGCGCTCATCGCACCGTTCGTTGCCTGGGGAATCTGGTGCCTGCATATCCTCGGTAAACACAAGGAGAAATTCAGGTAACCGTATCGGGGCCGGACCCGCCGTCATATCATAAAGGCGCTGGAGGGTTTGACTCGGCCATGACCAAGGAAGAAATCCTGCTGGTTTACGACAAGCAATGCCCGGTGTGCGATAACTACTGTCAACTCGTGCATATTCGGGAAACGGTCGGTAAGCTGAAGCTTGTGGATGCGAGGGAATCGAGCGCGGTGATGGACGAAATCACCTCGTGGGGGCTGGATATCGATCAGGGCATGGTGTTAAAAATGGGCGACCGGCTGTATTACGGTACGGATGCCATTCACGCCCTGGCGCTGATCAGTAGCCGCTCGGGAATCTTCAATCGCCTCAATTACTGGATGTTCAAATCCAGGACACTATCCCGCATTTTTTATCCCATCCTGCGGTTTTTTCGGAATCTCTTGTTGAAGCTGCTGCGCCGGACGAAAATAAACAATCTCGGGCTGGAAAATAACGACCGATTCTGAGCCTTCCAAATGAATATTATTTTGAACTGCCACAATTTTGTCAGGAACAAGGAGCGGTACATGGATGTACCGTTTGCGGAGCTGAGGATGCAAATTGGACGCGCTTTAGCGCGCCAGGGAGGGCGCGCATCAATCACAAGGAGAAGTGTGATGCGCACAATTATCATCATTCTGGGCGGCTTCCTCCTGCTGGCCGTTTGTATCGGTGCCGCGCGACTGCTCGGCGGCGCGGCAACGATGGGTACCGCCGTTAAAGTCTTCATCCCCATCTGGCTTGTCCTTGCCGGAATCAATATGTGGATCGGCGTCGCCCGGGCGGGCTATTCGGTCACCGAGGAGCTGCCGATCTTCCTGCTTATATTTTCATTGCCCGCGGCAGCAGCGTTATTCATCTGGTGGAAGTTCTCATAAAGAAATTCACCACCCGGAGAGCTGATATGGGTAAAAACCGGATGGAGGCGTTCAGCGATGCCGTGCTCGCCATCATCATCACCATCATGGTTCTGGAAATGAAGGTGCCGCATGGCACTGATTTTGCCGCGCTGCGTCCGTTGCTGCCGGTTTTCCTGACTTATGTGTTGAGTTTCATCTATCTCGGCATTTACTGGAACAATCATCATCACATGCTGCATGCCACGCAGCATGTGAGCGGCACGATCCTGTGGGCCAACCTGCATCTGCTGTTCTGGCTGTCACTGTTTCCTTTCGTGACCGGATGGATGGGCGAGAATCACTTTGCGGTGTTGCCAACGGCCCTCTACGGTGTGGTTTTGCTGATGGCGGCTGTAGCGTATTGGATTTTGCAGCAGGCCATCATCGCCCGGCATGGCCGGGAATCCGTGCTCGCCGAGGCCGTGGGCGGTGACTTCAAGGGGAAGATATCCCCCGTGCTTTATGTCATCGCGATATTTGCCGCTTTCTTTGCTCCGTGGGTCGCCGGAGCGATATATATTCTGGTGGCGGCGCTGTGGCTGGTGCCCGACCGGCGCATTGAACGCGCATTGGCCGCGCGGAAAGGACCAGCCTCTTAGCAGCCACTCCCGGTTCATGTTAAGGTCAGTGTCCTGCAAGCATAATTCCGGGAGACGATGACCGTGGAACTGGGACTGATCGGTCTGGGGCGCATGGGGGCCAACATGGCCCGGCGGTTGCGCAAGGGTGGCATCGAGGTCGTCGCGTTCAATCGCAATGCCGATGTCACGAAGGACCTGGCCAGGGAAACCGGCCTCAAGGCCGCGAGCAGTCTCGAAGACCTGGTCTCCCGCCTCAAAGCTCCCCGCATTGTCTGGCTGATGCTCCCCGCCGGGGAGGTGACGCAACAACATCTCGATCAACTCGTTGGCCAGCTGGCGCCGGGCGATATCGTCGTGGACGGGGCCAACTCCTACTACAAGGATTCGATGCGGCGTGGGCAGGTGCTCGCGGCGAAGAAGCTGCATTACATCGATGCCGGCGTGTCGGGCGGTGTGTGGGGATTGGAGAACGGCTATGCGCTGATGCTGGGCGGCGAGAAAGCCGCCGTGGATCGCCTGAAGCCAGTCATCAAGGTGCTGGCGCCCGCGCCGGACAAGGGCTGGCTGCACTGCGGCCCCGTGGGCGCGGGGCATTTCGTGAAGATGGTCCACAACGGCATCGAGTACGGGATGATGCAGGCCTACGCCGAGGGCTTCGCGCTCATGAAGGCGCGCAAGGATTTTTCACTCGACCTCGGCGCGGTCGCCGAGATGTGGCGCCACGGGAGCGTGGTGCGCAGTTGGCTGCTCGATCTCACCGCCGAATTCCTCGCGCGCGATCAGGAGCTGAAGGACATCGCGCCGTTCGTGGCCGACTCGGGCGAGGGCCGCTGGACCGCGCTCGAGGGCATCGAGCAGGGCGTGCCGACGCCGGTCATGAGCCTCGCGCTCATGATGCGTTTTGCGAGCCAGGGCAAGGACGAATACGCCGACAAGCTGCTGGCCATGATGCGCCGGGGCTTCGGCGGACATGCGACCAAGGAGAGTAAGGATTGACGGCATGAAAGCAATTACACCCCTCACCCTATCCCTCTCCCGCAAGGGGAGAGGGGATTCCCGAAATAACCTGTTTCGTAAAACGTAAGTTCTATGGCTGATCTCGGACCCTGTTATTTCATCATCTTCGGCGCCACCGGCAACCTCGCCTCGCGCAAGCTCCTGCCCGCGCTCTACCAATTGGAGGCCGCGGACAGGCTGCACGCTGACCTGCGCTTTCTCGCCTTCGCCCGGCGCGAATGGAGCCTGAGCGAGTGGCTTGGTTTTATGAAGCAGAGCATTCAGGAGCATCTCGGAAAGTCATTCGATTCGGACGTGTTCAAGCGCTTCGAGGCGCGCTTCGATTATGTCATGGGCGATCTCAACGACCCGCAGGCCTACAAGCGCATGATGGACGAGCTCAGCAAGCCGCGCATGGGCGTATGCGAGAACATGGTTTTTTATCTCGCCATCAAGCCGTCCGATTTCCTCGGGGTGATCGAGCAACTGAGCAAGATCGGCATCAGCCGCACCCACGGCCGGCACCGCATCGTGGTGGAAAAGCCCTTCGGCGAGGATATCGAGAGCGCGCAGGCGCTGAACACGAAGCTGCACCGCTATTTCGACGAGGACCAGATTTACCGCATCGATCATTACCTTGGCAAGGAAACGGTGCAGAATCTGCTGGTATTCCGCTTTGCCAATACCCTGATCGAGCCGATCTGGAACCGCAACTATATTGATCACGTTCAGATCACCGTGGCTGAGTCGGAAGGTGTGGGCCGGCGTGCCGGTTACTACGATACCGCCGGCGCGCTGCGCGACATGCTGCAAAATCACCTGATGCAATTGCTGACGCTGGTGGCGATGGAGCCGCCGGCGAAGCTCGATGCCGACTCTCTGAGTGACGAGAAGGTGAAGGTGCTGCGCTCGATCCGTCCGATCCCGCCGCAGGGCGTGGGCGATTACGCCTACCGCGCCCAGTATGCCGCCGGGCGCGTGAACAACCATGACGCGCCGGCCTATCTCGAAGAAGAAGGCGTGGCCAAGGCCTCAACGACCGAGACTTTTGTCGCGGCCAAGTTCTATATCGACAACTGGCGCTGGCGCAGCGTCCCGTTTTTCCTGCGTACCGGCAAGCGCATGGCTGATAATTTTGCACTCATCGCGATCCGCTTCCGCCATCCGCCGCAACTGCTGTTCCACGAGGCCGGTGCGGCACACATCGACCCGAACTGGATACTGCTGTCCATGCAGCCGACCGAGTGCATGCACATCGAACTGCACGCGAAGGAGCCCGGGCTCGGCATGAATACGCGCATCGTGCGCCTCAACGCCACTTACCGTCCGAGCCAGGCGACCACGATGGAGGCATACAAGACGCTGCTGCTGGACGTCGTCGAAGGCGACCGCAGTCTGTTCCTGCGCTTCGACGAGGTCGAATGGGCGTGGCGCGTGGTCGATCCCATCCTGCGCGACTGGTCGCAACGCCGCGATTACATTGCTACCTACCCGGGCGGCACCTGGGGCCCGCGCGAGACCGGCCGCCTGTTCGAGCGCGAGGACCAGGTCTGGCGTAACGAGATTTGACGGCGTGAGCGCACAGGCTCCGACGACGCGCTGGCAGGTGTTTCCGGATGGGGCCGCGCTCGCGGATCAGGCGGCGGCGCTGATACTCGATGCCGCGCGTGCGGCCATTACCGCGCACGGCGTGTTTCATCTGGTGCTGGCCGGTGGCCATACGCCGAAGGATGCCTATGAACGGTTGCGCGAGGTGGGGGCGAATTGGGCCAAGTGGCAGATTTATTTTGGCGATGAACGCTGCCTGCCACGCGGCGATCCCGAACGCAACGACACCATGGCGCGCCGCGCCTGGCTCGACCACATCCGAATCCCTCCCGTGAATGTTCATCCCATCCCGGCCGAGCAGGGCGCGGAAAAGGGCGCGGAACGTTATGCCGAAATCCTGCGCCGCGTGCCGGAGTTCGATCTGGTGCTGCTGGGGCTGGGAGAAGATGGCCACACGGCGAGTCTGTTCCCCGGCCGAAAGGAAGGACTGGGGAAAAACGATGCTGATGCTATCGTGGTGCGCGCGGCGCCAAAACCGCCGCCGGAGCGTGTGAGTCTCAGTGCCGCGCGCCTGAGTCGCGCGCGGCGGGCGTTGTTTCTGGTCGGTGGCGAATCCAAGCGCGAGGCGGTGAAGGCCTGGCGCGCGGAGGCGGATATTCCGGCACGGCACATCACGCCCACCCTGGGTATTGATGTATATGTCGACCGCTCGGCGTGGCCGCCGTAATAATCGAAAAATCATATGATTTCCATTATTGACCCGGCACGAGCACCCCGTCATAGTGGCCTTGCCGGTCCGGCGCGGCTGTACTTCGTTTAAATATAATCGTGCCGGGTCAATAATCCGTATCGGTGATCCCATGCAGAAGAGCCGTTACGCCAGCGTCAAACCCTTCACCGCCAAAGATGGTTCGATCATCCGCGAGCTGATGCACCCGGACGTGCATGGCAATGCAAACCAGAGTCTCGCGGAGGCCATCGTGCCGGTGGGGCAGGGCACGCAATTGCATAAACATCTTCGCAGCGAAGAGATTTATCACGTCACCGACGGCGAGGGACGCATGGTGCGGGGCAATGAGATATTTGCCATCAATCCGGGCGATACGATCTGCATTCCGCCGGGGACGCCGCACCGGGTGGACAACACCGGTCCGACGGAATTGAAAATCTTGTGCAGCTGCTCGCCTCCTTATTCCCACGAAGACACTGAGCTTTTGAAGTAGCCCGTTCCGGCGCATAGCGGCAATCCTCCTGCCGCTTTCCTGCCCCGGAGCGAGATCACCTGGTGAAAAACCCCTTGCCAGGCATGAGCTTAGCTTTAGTCTGCAAATGTCCGCGGCGGCACGGGAGTTGCGCGCTCTATCCGCAGGAACCTCAGCTATATATCTAAGGATGCGGATCAGCAGGTTGCCATTGGCGGGTAAGAGCGCGATAGCCCTTGGGTTATTGGCGATGTTTGCCGTCTCCAGCGTGGCCCGGGCCGAGGTGTACGTGTACGAAATGCCGGATGGCTCGCGCATGATCACCGATCATCCGATCAACGCCAAACACTCGCGCGTCGTGCGCGTGACGCCTGACGTCATGGGCGCCGGCAAACTCGCGTCGCAAAAGAACAGCCCGGTGTTCCGCGAAGAGGCCTCCACCTACGACCGCCTCATCCGGCGTTATGCCGACGAGCATGGCGTGGAGTTCGCGCTGGTCAAGGCGGTGATGCAGGTGGAGTCGTCCTTCAATCCATATGCTGTGTCACACAAGGGCGCGCGCGGCTTGATGCAAATGATGCCGGAGACCGCGAGCCGGTACGGTGTACGCGACATTTACAACCCGCACGAAAACATCCGCGCCGGGGTGCAGCACCTGAAATACCTGTCCGAGATGTTCAACAACAAACTTTACCTCGTCATCGCGGCCTATAACGCCGGAGAGAACGCCGTGAAGCAATATCAGGGCATTCCGCCGTACGAGGAAACGCAGAATTACGTACGCAAGGTTTTGCAGTACAAGCGCCAGTACACTCCCCGCTATCGCTACACGACGCTCGCCGCCAATCCTCCCGGCGGCTGATTTGCCAAGCTGTGGCATCCCCTGTAACCTGCGGCCGGTTGTGCGGCTCCCCCGCCACATTGGCCGAGCAAAGACATGAGCGATGACAAAACCAGCCCCCTGCAGAGCAAGGAATACCAGATTCTGAAGGCCATGAAGCTGGTGCTGACCGATATCGTGAAGGACACGGCGACGCAACCGGGCCTGAAGCATCCGCTGTCCGAGCGCACGATCGAGGGCATCCGTCAGTGCCTGAAGCTGATTTCCGCGCGCGAGCGCGAGCTGATCGAGGACGCCGGCAAGACCATGGACATGCGCCCTTACTACGCGGATGAGCCGAAGAAGAACGTCGTGGTGCCGATCTCCAGGATCGGCCGCGGCAAGAAAGACTCCGAGAAGAAATAAGAATCTAAAAAAATAAATGGACAGGATTAACAGGATTTACAGGATTTACAGGATTAAAAAATCTTGTGAAATAAAAATCTTGTTAATCCTGTGAATCCTGTCTAATTTTTCTCTTTCTTAGGTTTTTTTAAATTTCCCTGCTATCTTCCTGATAGCCGTCTGGCCGGTTTGCCGCCGGACGGCGCAGGCGCGGTCTTGCGCAGCAAAAAAATGTAGGGTGGGTTAGCGCCGTTTCTCAGGCGCGTAACCCACCGAACCAGGGCTTTGCCGGTCCGTACGTCGCAACACGGCATACTGTTGAAACAAAGGCCCAAGCACCGGTTCGAGCTTGCGGCGCAGCAAGGTTCCGCTCGCGGTGGACGCGGCGATGATGGGCGTGACCAGGGCCTCGCCGGTGTGTGCGAGCGTGAGCATGGCGGCGATTTCCTCCCGCAGTTCTGGCACGGTTTCCAGAAGGGCGGCGGGCTCACCGCTTGCGGCTGTCATCAGTTTTTCCGTGCAGGCGATGGCCACACCAATCGCGCCGGCCGGTTTTTGCGCGCCCAGCGCCGGCTTGAAGTAATTTCCGATGATGTCCATCAACCTGGCCACGGTGTATTTGTCTATTGGGTGTTGCAGTTGCGTTTCGGAGATAGCGAGAAATGTCTGGCCCTGACTGTCGAGCAGTTTGGCCAGCAAGTCCGCCAACGTGTTGCCACCCACAGTCAGCGTTGCCAATCTGTCGCGATATTTTTCATGGTCATCGCGTGCCGGCAGAGGGTCAGGCAGCTCATCCGGCAGCGCCTCCAGGAACCCGATGTGGTAGGCATTGCGATGCGTGCCAAGGCGGAAGATGCGATCGCGCGTTTCGGCGTCGATCAGGCCGGGCTGGAGAATGAGCCGTATCGTGGCAATCACCAGCATCGGGTCGGACTCGAACGGCAGATGTTCCGCCAGATGCTCCGCGAGTTCCTTGCCCATCTTTCCCTGCACCACGGCCTGCTTTTCGAGCATGCGCCGCGCGATGTCCGCGGTCGGCATGGCCCACCACGTGCGTCGCGCCAGATCGTCGCTCAGACCCGACGCGCCGGCCACGGCGGTGACCGCCTCGGGTTCGCCGAGCAGCAACAATTTATCCAGCTGGGTTTCGCGCGCCTGGCCCATGCGCGTCCAGCGTTGCAGGAACACCGGATAACCGCCGGGCGAGCCGAGCACGTGACTCGACAGCATTTCGCGCACCAGCCGCAGATATTTTTCCGGACGGCAAGTGGGATTAAGCGGCACGCGCGCCTCGTTGCCGCGCGTCAGCCCGTGGAGCGTCATGTTCTGCTCGTCGATACGGATGGCTTCAATATCGTTGGCGAGCAGCACGTTCAGCCGCAGCAGGTCTTCGGAGGAGAGTTCCACGTTATAAATAAAAAATAGACAGGATTAACAGGATTAAGCAGGATTTACAGGATGACTGAGAATAACAGATAACTGCGTTCAGATTTAATGTCGAAGAGATTTTCAAATTTTGAAGATTTAATCTTGTTAATCCTGAAAAATCCTGTGAATCCTGTCCATTAAATTAGTTCAATTGAATGCGCTGGCCCCAGGGGACTTTCTCCTTGCCCTTGACCAGCCACAGCACCGGATAGGACGGCTCGCGCTGCGGGAATTCGCCCTTGGCGTCGGTGAAGTACAGCAGCAGGTTCGGCGGCCGGTCCTGGTGCTCGGTCCATTCGAACACGGGCGTGAATTTGGTGCCGCCTCCACCGTGCCAGTGCGGCGGCAGTTCGATTTCCTCCCACGGTTCGAAGGTCCAGGGACCGTCCTGCGCCAGCCGCTCGTCGCAGGCGTGCAAGGTGATGCGCGCGCCGACCTGGCCCTTGATGGCGTTGACCTCGCTCACGAATTCCTGCATTTCCCCGTCCGAGATGGAACCGCTGGTGTCGAGCACTACGACGAGGTCGATATGCTGGCTGTGCAGGCCGGGCAGGATCGCCGTGCCCTCGCGCCGCGACGGGTGCGCGAAACTGTAATCGTCGCGCGCGGCGCGCGTCATGTAGTGCGCCAGCAGCATGCGCCACGGCAACCGCGGTTGCAGCAGGTGGTCCACGATGCGTGCCATCGAGCCGCCAAGTTTGCCGGCCTGAATGGCCTGCTGCGCGGCCGAGGCGAGGCGTTGTTGCCACTGCTTGTGGAGCGAATCGCGTTCCAAGGCGGAAAGTGGCGGCGGTTGCGGCGCGCCGTAGGCGTGAAAGTCGGACTCGCCGTGGCTGCCGCCACCTTCGGACTGATCCTCTCCCTGGCCGCCGCCTTCACCGCCACCCTGTTCGCCCGGGCCGTGCGGCCTGTCGTCCTGATCGTACAGATGCTGGCCCATCGGTTTTTCGTCGGTGTTTTCCTGGATGCAGGGATAAATCTCCTCCGCGGTCATGTCCTTGTAGGCATCGAGGATAAGTGCGTCCGGCGCCGGTTTCAGACCGTCGGCCACGAGCAGAGGGTTTATTGCCAGGTCACACGCAAGATCCCAGCGGCGCTTGTCGCGGTGTTCGCGGCGCGCGAAGTGCGACAGCGCGCAGTGCAAGGCTTCGTGCGCCAGGATGAATTTGGTCTGTTCGAAGGACAGCGCCTCGATGTAGGCGCGGTTGTAATAGAACGAGCGCGCGTCGGTCGCGGTGGTCTGGCACCACTTCGGGTTGGCCTCCACCAGCGGCAGGCGCAGCACCAGCGCACCGAGGAAGGGCTTGTCGATGATCAGCCAGGTGCGCGCGGCGACAAGCTTGTCTTCGACACTGTCATTCTTGGGAGCATTCGAATTCACAGGATTAACAGGATTTTTCAGGATTAACAGGATTTACATCTGGAGCTATTGGTTCTTGTGGCTTGCGGTATTCGCGGAATTTCCGTTTTACCGTGACACTTTTTTCAAAGTTCAAAAGTAAGCCAGTATTGTGGCCCGTTGCTGTTAGATAATTGACCAACTGCACTTCATGCTCAGGTGTCAGACGCTGAGCGGCTTTCAGTTCACATACGATTCTGTTTTCGACAAGAATATCAGCGAAGAATTCACCGACATTTTTTCCTTCGTAGTAAACCGAGATGGGGGACTGCTGTTTGACATCAAATCCCCGTTTTCGCAGCTCGATTATCATGGCGTTTTCATAAACTTTCTCTGCAAAACCAGCACCTAGCTGTTGGTGGACTCTGAAAGCACACGCTATGATTTTTTCGGTAAGCTCTTTGTCCTCTAGCATCCCTTCTCCCCATCTATAATTATCAAGAACAATCCTGTAAATCCTGAAAAATCCTGTTAATCCTGTCTATTCTATTTATTTTGCTTTAGCGGCAGGCGACTTCTGCCACATGTCGAAGATCATGACGTTGGCGATCTTCTTGGCCCATTGCGCGAATTGCGGCAGCGCGAACAGTTTCTCGCCCACGGCGCGCTGCATGTCCGAGACCAGCATGACGCCCATCTCGCGGCTGGGGAAACGGCCGGCGTAGTCGAGGATATTGCCAGTGACTTTGGCTTCATCGGCGCTGCCCTTGGCGCGGATCGCGCGGCCCACGAGCGCCGCGGCGACGGCATATTGCAGGTCGATTTCCTTCGGCACGGTGGTGGATATCCCGTTGATGATGGCGTCGATGTCCGGCAGGTTGTCGAGATTGTCGATGAAGGCCTTGAGTTCGACGCCGGCGGCGGGACCGACGCAGGCTTCGAGCGAACCCAGCAGCAACTCCGGCCTTTCGCCGAACTTGGCGAGCGCGCGATGCGTGAATTCCCACGAGCGCGGGCTCGGGAAGGCCACGGGATTGTGCGCCGGATCGAAATCGAACAGCAGTTCGGGGCGGAAGCGCAGGAACGCAATCACGCGTTCGTCGATATTGTTCGCATAGGCCCACGCCACCCAGTCGTCGAGATGGGTCTCGACCCCGAAGTGCGAGAAGCGGTTGGCCAGCGGCGCGGGCATGCTGTAGGTGACGCCGCGGTCGCCCTGGCGGTTGCCGGCGGCGAAGATGGCCCAGCCCTCGGGCACCGTATAGGCGCCGAGACGCCGGTCGAGTATTAATTGGTAGGCGGCGGCGGAAACCGTCGGCGCGGCCGAGGTAATTTCATCGAGAAACAGGATGCCCTCGGCGCCGTGGCGCTGGGCGTCCGGCAGCATTGCCGGGATGGCCCACTCGACGACGTCGCCGACGCGGAACGGAATGCCGCGCAGGTCGGTCGGTTCCATCTGCGACAGGCGGATATCAATGACCGGTACGCCGTGTTTTCTCGCCACCTGCGCCACCATCTGCGACTTCCCGACACCGGGCGGGCCCCACAGCATGACCGGCGTGTGGTGCCCCTCGCGGGCGCTCAGGAATTCGCGTTCGAGAACGGCAAGAATAAGCGCTGGGCGCATGAAATCTCCGGTTGGTATATTTTTAATGTGCGGTTAATCATCAGAGTATAATTTTGCCGTTGCCGAGCGTCCATGCTAATTATCGGCAACCAACCAGATAGGCCGATAAGGCGTGTGGGATGGCAGGACAACCAGAGCGTGGATCCTTCATTCGGTACGTCGATATAGAGGGCTTAGCGGTATTCCTTTCCTCTCCCTCTGGCGAAGCGGGAGAGGGGGCGTAAAATTGCAGGGCCTCCCCGCCATTCCGTTGTTCAGTTGCTCACGACTTGCAGTTGCTCTTCTTCTTCCTTCTGTTCCTGCTGCTGCAGCGCCCACATGTGGGCGTAAGCGCTGTTCTGCGCCAGCAGTTCGACGTGCGTGCCGCGCTCGACGATGCGGCCGTGCCCCATAACCAGAATCTGATCGGCGTCCATGATGGTGGAGAGCCGGTGGGCGATGACCAGGGTCGTGTGATTGGTCGCGATCTCCTGTAGCTCCGCCTGAATCGCTTTCTCGGTGCGCGAGTCGAGCGCCGAGGTGGCCTCGTCGAACACCAGGATCGGCGGGTTTTTCAGCAGGGTGCGCGCGATGGCGACGCGCTGTTTTTCCCCGCCGGAGAGCTTCAGGCCGCGCTCGCCCACGATGGTGTCGTATTTGTCCGGCAGCGATTCCACGAAGTCATGAATGTGCGCCGCACGCGCTGCCTCGATGATTTCCTCGCGCGTGGCATCGGGCCGGCCGTAGGCGATGTTGTAGTAGATGGTATCGTTGAACAGCACCGTGTCCTGCGGCACGATGCCGATGGCGCGGCGCAGGCTTTTCTGGGTGACGTCGCGGATGTCCTGGCCGTCGATCAGGATGCGCCCGGTGGTGGCGTCATAGAACCGGAAAAGCAGACGCGACAGCGTGGATTTGCCCGCGCCGCTCGCTCCCACGACCGCCACCTTGTGGCCGGAAGGGACGTCGAAGCTCACGTCCTGCAACACCTGGCGCCGGCTGTCGTAGCCGAAGCCGACGTGCTCGAAGCGGATTGTTCCGCCGCCGATATTCAGATCCCTGGCGTCCGGACGGTCGCTGACCTCGGTATGCTGCGCCAGCAGCCCGAACATGCGCTCCATGTCAGCCAGTGAATGACGGATCTCGCGATACACGAAACCGAGGAAATGCAGCGGCATGTAGAGCTGGATCAGGAAGGCGTTGACCAGCACCAGATCGCCGATGGTCATGGTCCCGCGCACCACGCCCCGGCCGGCCATGAGCATGAGGATCGTGACACCCGCGGCAATGACCGCGCCCTGACCGATGTTCAGCAGCGACAGCGAGGTCTGGTTGCGGACCGCCGCCTTCTCCCAGGATTGCAGGGTCTCGTCGTAACGGCGGGCCTCGAAGCCCTCGTTGTTGAAATATTTCACGGTCTCGTAATTGAGCAGGCTGTCGATCGCGCGCGTATTGGCCTTGGAGTCCATCTCGTTCATGTTGCGGCGGAAGATCATGCGCCATTCGGTGACCCAGAGCGTGAAAACGATGTACACCAGCAGCGTGACCAGCGTGACGACGCAGAACCATGGGTCGTACTTGACAAGCAGGATCGCCGCCACGAATCCGATCTCGAGGATGGTGGGCAGGATGTTGAACAGCATGAAGTTGAGCAGAAAGCGGATGCCCGCGGTGCCGCGCTCGATGTCGCGCGACATCCCGCCGGTCTGGCGTTCGAGATGGAAACGCAAAGCCAAATTGTGCAGGTGTTCGAAGACCTTGAGCGCCACGCGCCGGATCGAGCGTTGCGTGACCTTGGCGAACACGGCGTCGCGCAATTCACCGAAGGTCGAGTTGGCGAGCCGCAGCGCGCCGTAGGCGAGAAGAAAAAATATCGGCAATGCCAGCACGGACTTGGAAGGATCCAGCGCATCGACGATTTCCTTCAGCACCAGCGGGACGGAAACGGTCGCTACCTTGGCCAGGGCGAGGAAGGCCAGCGCCAGCGCTACGCGCCCGCGGAATTCCCACAAATAGGGCAAAAGCGATTTAATCGCATTCCAGTCGCTCTGGCGGGAGGGGGGCTTTCCGTAGTGTCGAAGTCGCATGGCGATAGAATGTCAATCAGGAACGAAATGAATTCTACCCGATCTACGTCTTATACTTGTAACACTTGTCGGCGGAAACCGCTGCTTGTTCGCCAAACGCCTTCAAACGGCAGCCGGCGGGGGTGGCAGGTATTCCGAAAGAATGAGGCATGATGATGAGACGTTGCTTCAGACCAATGGTTCTACTCGGCGCAGGGGTAATGCTGGGGCTGATGTCAGCATCGTTGCCGGCGGTGGAAAAGGCCGAGCTGCGCGGAGTCGGCCAGTTCGAAATTCCCGCCTGGTTCAAGAGCTCTTTCCTCGATCTGCCGGAGGACGTCGCCGAGGCGGCGCGGGGCGGCAAGCGCCTGATGCTTTATTTCGGCCAGGAGGGCTGCCCTTATTGCGCCGAGCTTTTCAACAAGAATTTCAGCCAGGCGCATATTGTGGAGTACACGCGCCGGCATTTCGACGCCATCGATCTCAACATGTGGGGCGACCGCGAGGTGACCGATTTCTCCGGCAACGTCCTGCCGGAGAAGGAATTGGCCGCGAAGCTCAAGGTCTGGTTCACACCCACGCTGCTGTTCTTCAACGAGAAGGGCGAGCAGGTGCTGCGCATCAACGGCTACTACCCGCCGCACCAGTTTCTGGCGGCGCTGCAGTACGTCGCCGAAAAACAGGAAAACCGCGTGACATTCCGCGAATACCTCGCCAAGCAGGCGCCACCGCCGGCAAAAGGTGCGCTACATTCCCAACCGTTTTTCGCCAAGCCCCCACATGATTTGACCCGAAGCCCGGCGGGGAAACCGGTCGCCGTGTTTTTCGAGCAAAAGGACTGTGCCGGTTGCGATCGCATGCAAGAAGAGATGGCGGGCAATCCCGCCACGCTTGATCTGCTTAAGCGATTCCATGTGATTCAGCTGGACCGTTGGGGCGACATGCCGGTCGTGATGCCCACCGGCCGCAAGACCAGCGCGCGTCAATGGGCCGATGAGCTGGGCATAGCCTATGTGCCCACGGCGGTATTGTACGATGCCGGCAAGGAAGTAATACGGATCGAGGCCATGTTCAAAGGGTTTCACGTCCAGTCGGTGCTGGATTATGTCGCCTCCGGCGCGTACCAGAAACAGCCGAGCCTGCAACGCTTCATCCGCGAACGCGCCGACCATCTGCGCGAGCAGGGCGTGGTGGTGGATATCTGGAAATAATTTAAGGAAACTCTGATTTATTAGTTTTCAACGCAGAGACGCAAAGATTTTTTCAGTTATTTTTCCGAGCTTTTTCTTTGCGCCTTTGCATCCTCGGCTCCGCAACCGGTACATCCCTGTACCGCTCCTGCGCCTTGGCGTCAAATAATCATAGGAAGTTCTGATTAATATGAGTTTTCAACGCAAAGACGCGAAGAACGCAAAGGTCGCAAAGAAAACCGATGAATAATCAAACAGAAAAACTTCGCGTTCGTTGCGCCTTGGCGCCTTCGCGTTGAGTTTTTAATAAATCAGATATTCCCATAATTAATCAGACCTTCCTTAAAGCGGTTTCAGCGTTTGCCGAGGGAGGTAAAGACCAGCAGCAGGCCCAGCACGGCAAAACCGATGAAGAAGATCAGCGTCCAGCTTGGCATGCTGAGTCCCAGAAAAGACCAGGTGACCTGACCGCATCCGCCGCTGCCGGCCAGCACGAGCTTGAGGGTTTTGAGCAGCGGGAAGGTTTCCAGCATGTCGTTGAGGCTGTAGCCGCAGCCGAGTTGCCGGTCGAACGGCAGATTCTCAATCCAGACATGACGGCCGGCGACACCGGCGCCCAAGGCGGCCGTCAGCGCCGCGAGCCCGCCGTAGAGTCGCCGCCCCAGCCTGCCCGGGTTGTGCAGCGCACCGGCCAGCAGTATCAACCCCACACCGATCACGAACAGCCGCTGGAAGATACAGAGCGGACAGGGCTCGAGTTTCATGCCGTACTGGAAGTACAGCGCCGCGGCCATCAGACCGGCGCAGATCAGAAAACCCGCCAGGAAAATTATTCTCTGTGACATGAATAACTCTTAATCATTATTAGTTTTTTTACCGCAAAGACGCGAAGGACGCAAAGAAAACATCAAGTTTTTTATGCATCTGTTGAAAAACGAGTGGGTAGTCGCCCGAGTCGACGGGTCGCCGTGACCTACTCCCTCCCCCTCGACGGGGGAGGGGTCGGGGTGGGGGTGGCGGACCGACACGCGGCAAAACCCGGATCCCTTGTTACTTCACGACGATGCTCACCCTCCCCCTCTCCCGTCAAGGGAGGGGGGATTCCTTTTTTCCTGCCGAGCCTTTTTCACCCACTTAAAATTCAACAGAGCCTTTTTTATCGAGAAAAACCTTTGTGCTCTTTGTGCCTTTGCGGTGAGAAGTAGTTTTTTGGAACTGTTTAGATATCTTATCGTTTCCCAGTGGCAATTCCACTGACGATACCGTCGGCGATCCATTGTTTCATCAGTCCGGCGGCGTGCAGCGCCACGTTCTGGGTATCGATCCATTCGCATAAACCTTCGCATATCGTGGCGAAGCTTTCACCCGTGCGGGCGGCATCGAGCGCCCAGGCCTCGTCCACGCGCGGCAAGCGGAGGGGCTTGACAGCCCCGTCAGTGGATCAGTTTTTTGTACTTGATGCGGTGCGGCTGCACCGCCTCCGTGCCCAGGCGGCGTTCCTTGTCCGCCATGTAATCGGCGTAGTTACCCTCGAACCACACCGCGCGGCTGTCGCCCTCGAATGCGAGGATGTGGGTGGCGATGCGGTCGAGGAACCAGCGGTCGTGCGAGATGATCACCGCGCAGCCGGCGAAATCGAGCAGCGCTTCTTCGAGCGCGCGCAGCGTGTCAACGTCCAGATCGTTCGTCGGTTCGTCGAGCAACAGCAGATTGCCGCCGCTCTTCAGGAGTTTCGCCAGATGCACGCGGTTGCGCTCACCGCCGGAGAGGTCCTTGACCAGCTTCTGCTGGTCCGCGCCGCGGAAATTGAAGCGTCCGACATAGGCGCGCGATTGCACTTCGCTCTTGCCGACGACCATGATGTCATGACCGGCTGAGATTTCCTCCCACACGGTTTTTTTGCCGTCCAGCGTATCGCGGCTCTGGTCCACGTAGGCGAGCTGCACGGTCTCGCCGACGCGCAGCTTGCCGCCGTCGGGTTTCTCCTGACCGGTGATCATACGAAACAGCGTGGTCTTGCCCGCGCCGTTTGGGCCGATGATACCAACGATGCCGCCGCGCGGAAGGTTGAAGCTCAGGTTGTCGATCAACAGTTGGTCGCCGAATCCCTTGCTCAGATTTTCCGCCTGCACCACCACCTCGCCCAGACGCGGGCCGCGTGGAATGAAAATCTCCTTGGTCTCGTTGCGCTTCTGGAATTCCTGCGAGGCAAGTTCCTCGTAGGCCGCGAGACGCGCCTTGCTCTTGGCATGGCGTCCCTTGGGATTGGTGCGCACCCACTCGAGTTCCTGTTTCAGGGCGCGCTGGCGCGCGGATTCCTGTTTCTCCTCGACCTCAAGGCGTTTCTCCTTCTGTTCCAGCCAGGAGGAATAATTGCCTTTCCAGGGAATGCCCTCGCCGCGGTCGAGTTCGAGAATCCAGCCGGCGACGTTGTCGAGAAAATAACGGTCGTGGGTCACGGCCACGACCGTGCCGGGGTAGTCATGCAGAAAGCGTTCGAGCCAGGCGACCGACTCGGCATCGAGATGGTTGGTCGGCTCGTCGAGCAGCAACATGTCGGGCTGCGAGAGCAGCAGCCGGCACAGCGCCACGCGCCGGCGTTCGCCGCCCGAGAGCTTGGTCACGTCCGCTTCCCAGGGCGGCAGGCGCAGGGCATCGGCCGCGATTTCAAGCTTGCGGTCCAGGTCCCAGGCGCCGGCGGCGTCGATCTTTTCCTGAAGTTTCCCCTGCGCCTCGATGAGTTTGTTCATCTCCTCGTCGCCCATCGGCTCGCCGAATTTCATGCTGATTTCGTTGAATTTGTCGAGCAGGGCCTTGGTTTCCGCGACCGCCTCCTCGACATTGCCGCGCACGTCCTTTTGGGGATCGAGCCGCGGTTCCTGCGGCAGAAAACCGATGCGGATGCCCGGCTGCGGACGCGCCTCGCCGTCGTATTCCTTGTGTTCGCCGGCCATGATGCGCAGCAGCGTGGATTTGCCCGAGCCGTTCACGCCCAGCACGCCGATCTTGGCGCCGGGAAAGAAGGACAGCGAAATATCCTTCAAAATCGCGCGATTCGGCGGCACGATTTTGCTGACGCGATGCATCGTATAAATGAACTGGCCGGACATGGTTATAGCCTTGCGTGGGTCAAAGGGCGCTTATTATAGGGATTCTCCGATTAATGAACTACTCAACGCAGAGATGCAGAGACGCAGAGACGCGGAGAAATTCAGAGATATTCAACGAGGAAAACTCTGCGTTCCTCCACGCCCTCCGCGTCGCTGCGTTGAAAAAGTATTTAGGGGTCGGGTCAGCGGCGGGAATTCGCCCAGGTGGGCGAGCTGGTGTCGGAGGCGAGCGTGGTCTCGTCGGCGAAGGCGTAATCGGTGTGGGTGTCCGCCTGCTGAAAGTAGTTGCCCTGCACGTAATCGAAACCGAGGTTCCAGAGCACCCCGAGATCATCGGCCGTTTCGACGAATTTGGCGATGGTCTGTTTGTTCATGGACTTGGCGAGATCGATGATGGCCTTGAGCGAAGTACGGGCGAGGACGTCGGTCGACAGGCTGCGAATCAGCGAGCCCGCTATCTTGAGGAAATCGACCGGCAGGTCGCGCAGACGGTTGAGCGCGCCCAGGTTGTCGCCGAAATTGTCGATCGCGAAGCGGCATCCGATCCGGCGCACGGCCTGCATGAACATGGCGGCATCGGCGGGGTTCGCCATGACGGCGGGTTCATCGGCCTCGAGCACCAGATACTTCGGCTTGATGCGCGCGGTGGTGATCTGTTTCTGGAGCATCGACAGCAGTTCAGGATCCTTCAACGACGCCGGACACAGATTGACGAAGAAGCTGGTCTTTCTGCCCTCGCGATGCAGCGCGGCGAGCGATTGCACCGACTGGCGGATCACCCAACGATCGATGGAGCCCAACAGGCCCAGTTGTTCCGCGGCGGGCATGAATTCGCCGGCATGTATCAGTTCGCCGTTGCGGCCGGGCAGCCGTAGCAACACTTCGAAATACTCCGCCGGGTCGCCGTGAAGATTGACGGTAGGCTGGTAGGCGAGTTGAAAGCCGTCTTTCTCCAGCGCGGTTTTGAGCCGTGCCCCCCACTCGTGTGCGGTGGCCGCCGACATCTCCGGTGCGGGACGACGTATTTCAGTTACCGTGGTTTCGCCTGCGAGCGCCGGAGTCAGTGCCGGCACATCCATCGATGCGGGAAACCCGGCCACCGGCGCCGGTCTTGAAGCCGGGGCTGTTTCCGGCGCCGGGGCAGCCACGGGCGCCGGTTTGGACGGCCGGTTTCCCTGACAGGTCTGGTAGGCCTTGTTGAGGACCGCTTGCGCGTTTTCGCTGTTCTTGTCGATCACCACTACGCCGATCGTGCCGTCGCAGCGGAAGGTTTTGCCACCCTCGTTGAAAGTGGTTTCCTTGAGCGAGGAGAGCATGGAGGCCACGGCTTCCTTGATCTGGCTGTCGCTCATGCCATGCAGCAGCGCGGTGAATTCATCGCCGCTGAAGCGTGCGAGAATCGTCGATTCGCCGAGCTTCTCCCGGAACATGTGGGCGATCTTGAGCAGCAGCCGGTCGCCGGCGGCGTGACCCAGGGTATCGTTGATTTCCTTGAGCCCGTTGAGGTCGAGATAAAGCAGGGCGCTCCGGCTGTCATCCTGCTTTACCTTCTCCAGCGCCTTGGTCAGCTCTTGGGTGAAATGATGGCGGTTGTACAGTCCGGTGAGCGGGTCGTGCTGATTCAGGTATTGCAGGCGGTTCTCGACCGCCTTGCGTTTCGAGACGTCGATGACAACGAACTGCGTGCAGCTCTCGCCGTTGAGGACGATGGGCGAGATGGCCAGTTCCGCGGTGAAATGCTGTCCATCTTTTTTCGCCGCCAGGAATTCCTGGGGCTCGGGAGGGTTTGGCGAATTGATCTTGCGCAGATAATCCTTGAATCGTACGTGGTCGGATTTACCAACCAGGTTGAGCACGGGCACGCCTTCGAGTTCGCTCAAATCCTGATAGCCGAACATATCGAGATAGGCCTTGTTGGCGTCGATGTGCATGCCGTCCTGGCAGTAACAAATAGCCGCGCGTGAGCCTTCGATGATGACGCGGTTTTTGTTCTCCACTTCGTTCAGCGTCAGCGACATCTTTTGGTACTTGCGGCGTTCTTCGGCCACGTGCAGCTCGCGTTCGACGGTGGGCGCCAGTCGCGCCGACTGGCTTTTCAATACCACGTCGTGCGCGCCGTTACGCATGATTTTGACGAGGTCCGGGTCGCGGATATTGCGGGTGACGACAAGGAAGGGAATATCGAGATGTGCGCGCTTGACCAGGTCCAGCGCCAGCTGCGCGCCGAAATGCGGGAGCGTGTATTCCGACAGCACCACGTCCCAGGTTCCCTTATCCAGCGCCGCCTGCATGGAGGCGAAATCCTGCACGCGCTGATGCTTGAGCATGAAGCCGGCCTTGCGCAGCGTCGCTACGGCAAGCTCGGCGTCGTCAGGCGAGTCATCGACAATCAGCAGGCGTATTATCTTTTTATCCACTATTCCCTCTTCGTCAAGAATATTTCAGCACAAGGTCCCTGTAAACCCGCTAATTTAAGGCCGCAAAATGCCGGAAATGCGGAACAAGCTGGATCTATGGATGAATGCAAGAATCATTCCGGATGTCCCCGCAGGCCTGACAGGCCCAATACACCCCCGATCCAGCGGATTGTGCCGCTCATCGTCCAGAACCACCACCATATTGTCATTCCACGGGCCCCGCATGGGCTTTCCTTTCCAGTGGGGTTGCGCAAGTAACCGCCTTTAACAGCGGGCTTTACCCAAGGCCGGGTCTACCACCCAGGGAATGCTGCCAGGGTGCCACGACCGCCCGGCATCAGGAACGCGTGGCCGCGCCGCTCAACACCTGTGAAACCCGTGACCATAATCGGGTGGATACCCGGCACCGGGAAGCCGCTTCACAAGTAATTAAAAATCCTCCGGCCCGCACCGATGGCGGGCGGTGCTATTCGGAAACGGCCGGAGCCATTTTGGCCTGATGTCCTGCGGCAAGCGGGAAGGCCACGAGATGATCGGCCTGCACGCGGATGCCGACGCGCTCGCCGATGGCGTGATCGGCATGGCTGGGGAACAGCGCCAGCAGCCGGCCCCCGCTGGGCAAGCGCAAGGTATAAAGGATTTCCGCGCCCCGAAACGCTTTCTTGACCACCTTGGCCTTGAGCGGGCCGTCCGGGTCCGGCACGATGTCATCCGGGCGCAGCAGCAGTTCGATCTGCGCCCCCCGTCCCCAGTCATAAGCACGATTGCCCTTGTGCACGCCGATTTCGGTTTCGACCGTGTCGGGCGTGAGCAGCGTGCCGCGCAGGAACACGCCCTGACCGATGAAATCCGCGACAAAGCGGTTGTTCGGTTCGTGATACAGGTTATAGGGCGTGTCCCACTGCAGCAGCTTGCCCTCGTGCATCACACCGACGGCATCGCCGAGTGCGAAGGCCTCGTGCTGATCATGCGTCACCAGCACGCCGGTGGTGCTGCGCTGTTTGAGAATCTCGCGCACCTCGCCGGACAGGCGTTCGCGCAGTTCGATGTCGAGATTGGAAAAGGGTTCGTCGAGCAGAATGAGATCGGGTTTCGGCGCCAGCGCACGCGCCAGCGCCACGCGTTGCTGCTGTCCGCCGGAGAGTTCATGCGGGTAGCGCCCGCCCATGCCGTTCAGGCCGGTGATCTCGAGCAGATCACCAACGAGCTTCTGCTTCTGCGCGATTGTGATGCCACGCAGGCCGAAGCCGATGTTGCCGGCGACGTCGAGGTGCGGAAACAGGGCATGGTCCTGGAACACCATGCCGAGATGGCGCTTTTCGGGAGGCAGGGTAAAACCCGGTTGGGAAACCGTGGTGCCATTGATCAGAATTTCGCCCAGGGCCAGGGGATGGAACCCCGCGATCGCGCGCAGGACGGTGGTTTTGCCGCAGCCGCTCGGTCCCAGCAGGCAGACAACGCTGCCCGCGCTGACACGCATCGACAGCCCGCACACGGCTAGGCGTCCGTCGTACCGGCATTCGATGTCGTTGAGCGCGAGGATTTCGTTCACAAAAATATCTAAAAGATTTAATGGATAGGATTAACAGGATTTACAAGATTAAAAATAAAACAGTTTTAATGCTTTGTATATCAATAATCCTGTTAATCCTGTCTATTTTGTTTTTCCCGTGAGCAGGAATTCGAGCAACGCTTTCTGGGCGTGCAGGCGGTTTTCGGCCTCGTCCCAGACAACGCTCTGCGGTCCATCGATGACCTCGGCCGCCACCTCCATGCCGCGGTAGGCCGGCAGGCAGTGCATGAAGACGGCATCCTTGTTCGCCAGTTTCATGAGCGCACCGTCTACCATGAAGCCGGCGAAGGCCTTGATGCGCTCCGCCTTTTCATGCTCCTGCCCCATGCTGGCCCAGGTGTCGGTGACGACGATATCCGCGCCGCGCGCGGCCTGTTTCGGATCGTGATGCAGCGTGACACGATCGCCACTGGCCGCGACAATCTCGGCTTTCGGCTCATAGCCTTTCGGCGTGGCGATATCGAGCTGAAATTTGAACTGGCGCGCGGCGCCGATCCAGGAATGACAGACATTGTTGCCGTCGCCGATCCAGGCGGCCTTCCTGCCGGCGATGTCGCCGCGCTTTTCGATCCAGGTCTGGATATCGGCGAGCAACTGACAAGGGTGGTCGAGATCGGTCAGCGCATTGATGACCGGCACCTGCGAGTGCACCGCGAAGCGTTCGACCATCGCATGCGAATTGGCGCGGATCACGATGATGTCCACCATGCGCGACAGCACGCGCGCGGTGTCCTCCACCGGTTCGCCGCGGTCGAGATGGGTGTCGCGCGGCGAGAGAAACACGCTGGCGCCGCCGAGCTGCGCCATGCCGGTCTCAAAGGACACGCGGGTGCGCGTGGAGGATTTTTCGAAGATCATCGCCATGGTCTTGCCGGCCAGCGGGGTGTGCCGCTCGCCCCGTTTGAGCATGGCCTTCATTTCCATGGCGCGCGCGAACAGCCGCTTGAGTTCCGCGGGAGTCAGGTCCGGCAATGTCAGGAAATGACGCGGTTTCATTCTCGGCCTCCGGAAATGGATGTAAGCCGTTTAACGCCCGTTGTCGGCCTCTGGCGCCATGAGCGGCCGGTCGCATCTCCACGCTTCGCGTGGAGCCACTGCTCCCTGCTCATATCGCCTTCTCCAGAAATGCGCGTACCACCTCGTCGAGTTTGTCGACCAGCAAATCGGTTTCGCTGTCGGTGAAGATGAGCGGCGGGAGCAGGCGTATGACGTTTTCCGCCGTGACGTTGATCAGAATCCCGCTTTCCAGCGCCCGTTGCAAGAGCTCCTGGCACGGCCGGTCGAGCTCGACGGCGAGCATGAGCCCGCGCCCGCGGATGTCCTTGACGCCGGGGACTTTGCCCAGTTTTTCCTTGAGTTTGGCGAGCAGCCGTTCACCAAGCCTGGCGGCGCGATCGGCGAACTTGCCCTTCTCCAGTTCGTCAATGACGGCGAGCGCCACGCGGCAGACCAGCGGATTGCCGCTGAAGGTGGAGCCGTGACTGCCGGGCTTGAAGACATGCGCCGCTTTTCCCTGCGCCAGGCAGGCGCCGATCGGTACGCCGTTGCCGAGCCCCTTGGCCAGCGTCATGACGTCGGGCACCACGCCTTCATGCTGGCAGGCGAACCATTTGCCGGTGCGGCACATGCCGGTCTGGATTTCATCGAGCATCAGCAGCCAGCCGCGCTCGTCGCAGATCTGCCGCAGGCCTTTGAGATAACCGGCGTCCGGAATGTTAACGCCGCCCTCACCGATGATCGGCTCCACCAGTACGGCCACGACTTCTTTATTATGTTCGCCGACCTGCCCGACCGCGGCGAGATCGTTGTACGGCACGCGATAGAAACCCTGCACGAGGGGTTCAAAGCCGGCCTGGATCTTGCGGTTGCCGGTGGCGGAAAGGGTCGCGAGCGTGCGCCCGTGGAAGCTGCCTTCGGTGACAATGATGCCGGGGGTAAGGACGTTGCGCTGATGACCGTAGAGGCGCGCGAGCTTGATCGCCGCTTCGTTCGCCTCCGCGCCCGAGTTGCAGAAAAAGGCGTTGTCCATGCCCGCAAGTTTGCAGATGCGCTGCGCGAGCTGCTCCTGCAATGGGATTTCATACCAGTTGGAGGTGTGCAGCAGCTTGCCGGCCTGATCGCACAACGCGGCGGTCACGGCTGGGTGCGCGTGCCCGAGCCCGCACACGGCGATGCCCGCCAGCGCATCGAGGTATTTCCTGCCTTTCGTGTCCCACAGCCACGCGCCTTCGCCGTGCGTGAAGGCCACGGGCAGGCTGGCGAAGATCGGCATCTGGTACGATGTGGTCATGATTTTCCTAACCCCAAAAACATAAAGGCGCCCCGCGGGCGCCACTTAAAGCAAAAATTCTACCCCCTGCGGGCAATAACGCAAGGGCCTAAATACAAAAGGCCCGGCAAGCCGGGCCTTGTGCCAGCGATTACGCCGTTTTACATATGCGGCAGGCCGTGATATGCGCCCGTGCTGCCCGCGACCATGAAGAACAGCATGGGGATGGACAGCATGGTGTTGGTGCGCGAGGCCAGGAAGGCGACACGCGCGGCCTTGGCCTTGGCGGCGTCATCGGCCTGGACCAGGCCCAGCACCTTTTTCTGGTTGGGCCAGATCAGCACCCATACGTTGAAGAGCATAATGGTGCCGAGCCAGGCGCCGATGCCGATGGAGGCGGCCGCACCCTTGAGCATGAAGGCGTTGCCGAGGCCGACGCCGGAGCGTTCAAGATAGTAGGCGCCCAGAATCCAGGTCGCGAGCGCGGCCCAGCGGAACCACAGGAGCGCCAGGGGCGCGACGTGTTTGGTGATGCCGGCGGCGGTGTTATCGGCCTTGGCCTTGGGCAGGGCCACGGCCTGGACGAAGTTGAAATAGTAGAGCAGGCCGATCCAGACAATGCCGGCGAAGATGTGCAGCCAGCGGACGATAGTCAGTTCCATGTTGTTCTCCCGAGAATTGTTCGATGGTGATTAATGGTCAGACGGTGGTCTTGACCAGAAAGTTGACGACAAAGAAATACAGGATCACGGTCAGGATCAGACCGCTGATGAGCGTACCGACAATGGAATCCAGCGGAGTTTTCATGGTAATTCCCTCTTGTGAGAAAGATTGAAGTTGTTGACTGCTTTCGTGGGACGCTAGGGTAAAGCAGGTTTTGGAGTAATTCAAGCATTCTAATAGTGCATGATTCAGTATGATAACGCCGTTCTGACAGGAACGGTTTCGGATGCCAGCTCACAACCCGCTTCAGCGCATCGCGCGTTTTTTCCTGCTACCGCTGTCTTCGCTTTCCGACCGGCTCGGAAACTGGTTTTACGCCGGCCTTGCGGTCGTGGTGAGTGCCGTGGCGGTGTTCGCCATCGCCACCGGCTCGACCTCCGGCATGAAAAACAAGGCCTACGACCTGATCATGAAGGCGCGCTTCCAGCATCCCGCGGCCGATGCGGACATCGTGATCGTGGACATTGACGAGCCGGCATTGGCCGCCATGGCACCGGAATACGGCCGCTGGCCGTGGCCGCGCAACATCATGGGCGAGCTGGTGGAAGGCATCGCGGCGCAGCAACCGAAAGCCATTGCGTTCGACATTGCCTTCAGCGACCCGGATGTGTTCAACATCGAGGGCGATAAATATTTCCGCGGCGTCATTGCCGCCACGCCCAACACATTCTTCCCGATGATCCGGCTGACCGAGGAAAACGACCGTCTCAGCGAGCTGAAGGTTCGGCAGTTGCCGGGCGTGACGAAACTGGAAGAGCCTGCCTCCGACAGTGCCACCATCGCGGTGATCCTGCCGTTTTTCTTCGACGCGCTCACCAACCACCGCCTCGGCACCAATAATATCTACACCGACGAAGACGGCATGGTCCGGGCCTATGAGGTTTACGCCGACGAGTACGGCTGGCGCGTCGGTTCGCTGCCGGCCAACGTGGTGTCGGCGCTGGGCGGACCGCTGCCGGACCAAACCGACATCCTGCTTAACTGGCGCGGCAAGCCGCCGTCCTACCGGCATGTGTCGTTCCATGAAATCTATTTCGACCTGCTCAAGCAGAAACGGACGCGCGCCCCGGACGAGTTCGCCGGCAAGATCG
>Ga0209542_10003360_pt1 | contig 34284 bp, 46 predicted proteins | sample RifCSPhighO2_01_FD_184028 | JGI IMG/M metagenome (GOLD analysis project Ga0209542, IMG submission 184028) | Soil microbial communities from Rifle, Colorado - Rifle CSP2_plank highO2_0.1 (SPAdes) (version 2) | ecosystem: Environmental > Terrestrial > Deep subsurface > Rock core/Sediment ...
ATTTAATGACAAGTACAACAACAGAAGATTCCATCAAGCCATCCACTACCAAACTCCTTCAGAATATGTTACAAGTTATCTACTTCAGAAAGGAGGACAACCGTTCTCTATCTAGGGATCCTGAACAAATAATTGCATTTTTTGTCGATTTGCTGTATTATAATCAATATACTGTCCATCTTTGGAGGTGATAATTCTTGAAAGATCGAGAACATAACTCAAGTGATTTGAATAAGATAGGCAGAAGTTTTGCGGTAATAGGGTTATTCCTAAGTGGATGTGGACCTTCATTTCAAGAACTTAGGAAGGATCCTATACTTACAAACCCACCTACAAGTTTACGAACAGATCACTACCATATAGACAGAATCTCTCCGCATGTTTTTAAAGCAGTAGGGGAAGGAATGTTTTCATGGAATTTTGAGGAAACCAGAGATGTTGCAGCTCAATATCTCATAAATAAATGCAAGGTAGAAGCTGTCATACCTGGAGGGTGGTCAATAAGGGAGAAACTCGTAATTGTTGAAGATGCTAATTGCTTATCAGAAGTTAAATGGTAATTTATTTTAGATCTTCAGAGCCGCCGAACATGTAGAAGACTAGCTCTTTTTAGCAGGCTTTGAAGAAACGAAAACAAAAATTGCCAATAGAAGTGATGCAATCATCAAAAGAGTATATGCTACAGATGCGCTAGTTAAGAAATTCTCGGCTGTCATAAAGATTTTATCCTCTCTGATAATATTGAACAATATAACAAACCCAGTATACCAAATGGTAAATTTTTTATCAATAGCTCAAAATAGATTTGAGTAGAATCTACACCTAGGAATCCTGGTGAAATTACTATCACTCCGAACCATCCGGAGCTTAAATTAATCAGAATCTGATTTAGTACTTCTAAAAAAGTTATTCCAGTAAATAATTTCATTTAAGATCATCGGCAGATCCTATCATATAGAAACTCTGTTCAGACTTAGAGTCATGTTTACCTTCTAAAATTTCTTTAAATAATTTTACAGTGTCTTTAACTGATACATATTTTCCTTTTCTACCTGTAAATGCTTCACCAACAAAAAAGGCCTGAGTAAGAGCCCTTTGAATTTTTCTGGCTCTTGTTACAGTTAATTTATCATCATCAGATAACTCTTCCATACCCAATATTGCAATAATATCCTGCAGGTCTTTATATCTTTGTAAAACTTTTTGGACTTGAGTAGCAACGTCATAGTGTTCTTGACCAACGATTCCAGGATCAAGGGCGCGGGAACTGGAGGCCAAAGGATCAACAGCCGGATACAAACCTTGCTCTGTTAAAGCCCGCTCCAGAGCAATGGTGGAATCCAGGTGAGCAAAGGTAGTGGCTGGAGCTGGATCAGTATAATCATCTGCCGGGACATAAACTGCCTGAACTGAGGTTATAGAACCTTTTTTAGTGGATGTAATACGCTCTTGCAAAGCTCCCATCTCAGAAGCCAGAGTTGGTTGATAACCAACAGCAGATGGAATACGACCCAGTAGTGCAGACACTTCTGAACCAGCTTGTGAGAACCTAAAGATATTATCAATAAAAAGCAAAACGTCTTTACCTTCTTCGTCCCGAAAATATTCAGCCATGGTTAAACCTGACAAAGCCACCCTTTGACGAGCCCCGGGCGGTTCATTCATCTGCCCAAAAACCATGGCAGTTTTGTTTATTACTCCGGATTCCATCATCTCGTGATATAAATCATTTCCTTCACGGGTTCTTTCACCAACTCCTGCAAAAACAGAGTATCCTCCGTGTTCAGCCGCGATATTTCTAATAAGCTCTTGTATTAAAACAGTTTTGCCAACTCCGGCACCACCAAAAAGCCCGACTTTTCCTCCTTTAACAAAGGGGGCTAACAGGTCAATAACTTTAATTCCGGTTTCAAAAACTTCAAGCTTTGTAGATTGTTCATCAAATTTAGGAGCGGGTCTATGAATTGGCCAATTCTTTTTACTTTTTACTTTTTCCTTTCCATCTATAGTTTCACCAGTAACATTAAAAAGTCTTCCTAAAACCTCCACTCCAACAGGAACAGAGATAGGGGAGCCCGTGTCTATTGCATCCATTCCACGTTTAATCCCTTCAGTTGTTCCCATACTAACAGCTCGAACCTGCCCATCACCTAGATGCTGTTGGACTTCAGCTATCAATACAGCCTCATTGTCATTCCGAGGCGAAGCCGAGGAATCTCTAGATTTTGTCTTTCTTGAATCTTGAGATTTCTCACTGACGTTCGAAATGACAAGAGCACTATAAATTGCCGGAACTTTATCCTCCGGAAATTGGATGTCTAAAACTGGCCCAATGATTTGTGTAATTGTACCTTTATTCATGTTTTTCCTCAGTTGGGAAATGATCCCAACTTATTCCTGTTAGATTAGGGTCATACCTTGCCCTGGTAATATCTCTTAATATATCTGGTAATTGATAAGTCATTGCATCATTGATCTGCCCAACTCTAACTCTGTGTTTCAAAGCTTCATCTTCTTGCCTATCCGAATATAATCTCTCCATTTCTGATCCATGATATAGCATATGTTCAAACAGCTCATCATCATCCATAGTATTTAACTCTCCTTCTTCACAAGTCATATTTTTCCTTCCTTTTTACCTGTCATTCTGAGCGAAGTGAAGAATATATACCCTTCACTACGTTCAGGGTGACAGTTGTATCACTCCATTGCCGCTCCTGCGGTTGTTATTTCTAAAAGCTCATTAGTAATTGCAGCTTGACGCGTTTGATTATATGTCAGGTTTAAATCTTCTACAAGTTCCTTGGCATTTTCTGTTGCATTTTGCATAGCCATCATACGGGCTGAGTGTTCTGAGGCTTTTGTTTCCAAAAGTGCCTGATAAATTTGAGTTTCAATGTGGTGTACTAAAACAAAATCCAGAAGTTCATCAACATTTGGTTCAAAAAGAAACTCAATTCCATTGTCATTCCGAGCTTGCGAGGAATCTCTAGACAGCTTATTACTTAAATCTGGAGATCTCTCACTATCGTTCGAGATGACAGAAGGGTCAATTGGTAATAATTTTACTATTTTTGGTTCTTGTCTAAGTGTTGATACAAAATCTGGAAAAGCTAAATAGACTTCTTTGACTGAACCTTCTAAAAAAGCATTTCTAACTAAATTACTAATTTGTCTGGCCTCACGGAGAGCCACTGTCTCCGGGCTCTCAAAATCCGCTTCCAAAGTTTTGCCAGTTCTTACAACAAAATTCCTACCTTTGAGTCCTAAACTAAAATACTTAATATCTTTCTCATTACCAAACTTTTGTTGAACAACTCTAAAAAGATTAGTGTTTAAAGCACCACAAAGACTTTTGTTTGTAGAAAGCAGAATTACTCCAACTGACTTGTCATTCCGAGCCGAATGCGAGAAATCTCTAGATTGTTTATTATCGGAATCTTGAGATCCTTCGCTACGCTCAGGATGACGGGATAAGAGGGGGTGAGTAGTAACATCTACCCGTGGTAATAAAGTTCCCACAGAGAAATTTAAATTTTCTTCATAAGGTCTCCCAGAAACAGCCTGGTTTTGTGCTCTTCTCATTTTTGTAGCCGCCACCATTTGCATGGCTTTAGTAATCTGACTGGTATTCTTAATTGACCGTATTCTTCTACGTAATTCTCGCGTATTTGCCATATATTCCTTTGTCATTCCGGGCTTGACCCGGAATCTATTTTTATAGATCCTGAATCAAGTTCAGGATGACACTCCGTGTCACTTAAATCCCTTCTTAAAACTTGTCACTGATTTTTCTAATTCTTTAGTTAGTTTCTCATCTAATTCTTTTTTATCAGCAATTTCTTGCATTAATTTTTTCTCTTTTAGTTTTATATGCTGAATAAAAGCTTTCTCAAAATCCCGGACTTTTTCAGTATCGATGTCATCCAGAAAACCATTAGTTCCTGCCCAAAGGATGACGATTTGTTCCTCCACAGGAACAGGGGAGTAGGGTGGTTGTTTTAGGATTTCAGTCATTCTTTTACCTCTTTCTATTTGAGCTTTAGTTTCCGGATCTAAATCAGAGCTAAACTGAGCAAAAGCAGCCAGGGCACGGTACTGAGCTAAATCCAGTCTCAGTTTTCCGGCAACGCTTTTCATGGCTTTATTTTGAGCTGAACCGCCAACCCTGGAAACGGAAAGTCCCACATTAACAGCCGGTCTCATTCCAGAATAAAACAAATCTGATTCCAGATAAATTTGACCATCAGTTATAGAAATAACATTGGTAGGGATATATGCGGAGACATCGCCTGCTTGTGTCTCGATAATTGGTAACGCAGTTAAGGAACCTCCCCCAAAATCTTTGCTTAACCTGGCAGCACGCTCCAAAAGCCTGGAATGAAGATAGAAAACATCTCCAGGATAGGCTTCACGACCCGAAGGTCGTCTTAAAAGCAGTGACATTTGGCGATAAGCCCAGGCATGCTTAGAAAGATCATCATAAATAACAAGCGCATCTTTTCCTTGATCCATAAAATATTCTCCCAAGGCAGCACCAGAATAGGGGGCAATATACTGCATTGGAGCCGGATCTGATGCGGTAGCGGCAACTATTATAGTATGCTTCATAGCTCCAGTTTCTTCCAGTTTAGCCACCAGTTGGGCAACTTTAGAAGTTTTTTGGCCAATGGCTACGTAGATGCAAATAACTGATTTTTCCACCCCGGGGGTGTTTGGTGATTTCACCCCCGGGGTGTCACCTTGCGTTCCCTGATTAATAATTGTATCAATCGCAATTGTAGTCTTACCAGTGTTTCTATCCCCGATAATTAGCTCCCGCTGCCCGCGACCTATTGGAATCATACTATCTATAGCTTTAATTCCAGTTTGGAGAGGGGTATTAACAGATTGTCTGGTAATAACTCCAGGTGCAATTTTTTCAACCGGATATTTTGCAGATGATCTTATTGAACCTTTGCCATCCACAGGATTACCTAAGGCATCCACAACACGTCCCACGAAACCGTCGCCAACAGGAACCTCAAGAATTTGCCCAGTGGTTTTAACTTCATCGCCTTGTTTTATCTTTGTAAAATCACCGAATATGACCGCCCCAACGTTGTATTGCTCTAAATTTAAGGCTAATCCATAGATTCCATGAGGGAATGCAATTAACTCAGACGACTGAACTTGAGAAAGTCCTTCAATCCGGGCAATTCCATCACCAATTTCCACAACAGTACCTATATTTTCTTTTTGGGCTTTTAGCTTTAATCCTTCTATTTGTTTTTCAATTTGTGATATTACATCTGACATATTAACTCCTTATTGCCTGACTAATTTGCTCTATTTTATTAACAACCGAATCTTCAATAACCAAGTCTCCAATTTTTATCCTTGTCCCACCCAATAGATTAGGATTAACAATTACCTTAACTTCAGCAATTTTGTAATCAGCCCTAAGAGCGTTTTTAACTGTGTTTATTTGTCCTGGAGTAAATTTTGTTGCTCCCTCAATAAATAAAGTATGTTTACTCAGTTCTCTTTTAAGTTTTTTTGAGAAGTCAGAAAGAGCTACTATCGCAAGTGACCTGTTTAAAGAGGTAAGTGTTTCACTATAATTTCTCACGCTAACATTCAAAATCTTACCTGTTTTATCAAAACTTTGTTTAACCATTATATCTATTAGTTTTTGCAGCTTTTTATCTGTTTTCATGATAAGTTCTTCAATGATTTTTCAGTTAATTTCTTTTTATCTTCCTCTGTTAAAATTTTACCTGTAATTTTCTCAAAAGCCACAAACACCAGTCTTCCTATATTTTCTCTCACTTCCTGATTAAGTTTAATCCTTTCAAATTCTATGAATTTTGAAGATTCTTCCTTAGCCTTTTGTAAAATTTCTTCTGCAGCTGTATTGGTATCTGCCAATATTTGAGCGCCTGTTTTATTAGAATCATCTAAGATTTTCTTTGCCTCCTCTAAAGCTTTAGCTATTATTTTATCCGCCTCTTCATTTGCCACCTTAAGTTTTTTTTCAATTTCCTCAGCATTTCTTAAACTCTCTGCAATAACATCCTTTCTCTTTTGTAAAACTTTTAAAATCGGACCATATAAAAATTTCTTCAAGATAAAAAGAAGTATTAAAAAATTAACCACCTGCGCGGCGAGTAGTACAGGTTGTACACCAAATTCAGATAATATTTTTTCCATAAAGAAAGTCGTCAGTCATCAGACATCAGTCGTCAGACAAAACAAATTATGTCTGATAGCTGAAGACTGAAAGCTGACGACTATTTAATAAAGGCTATCACCAAGGCATAAATAGCAATTGCTTCTGCAAAAGCCATACCAAGAAGCATTGCTGGTAGAATTTTGGCTTGCGCATCAGGATTTCTACCTATTGCTTCAACAGCTTTCATACCAATTAAACCAATACCAATTCCAGGTCCAATTGCACCAAGTCCGATTGCAATTCCCGCTGTTATTGTTTCGGGCATATTTTTACTCCTTTCTCGTCCAAAGGACGACCATCCTTTGGATGGTTTTAATGTTCTGCTTCATGTTTCTCTGTTAAAAGAACCATGAATACTAAAGTCAACATCATAAATACTGCTGCCTGTACAAAACCAACCACTATTTCTAAAAAATAAAATGGAAGCGGCAGCACAAAAGCAAAAATACCTGCAATAGTTGCAAGTACAACTTCCCCTGCAAATATATTACCAAAAAGCCGGAAAGAAAGCGAGAGGAGCTTTGTAAACTCGGCCACAATCTCCAAAACTCCAACGAATAAAAAAATTGGGTTAAAGGACACCCATCTTTTTAGATAGTCCCAAAGACCTAAATATTTTATTGCGAAAATGTGAGTAACAACAGCTGAAAGTAGGGCAAGTCCCAAAGTCATATTTAAATCGGAGCTCATGGAGCGAAGAATAGGTTCTCCATGAAATGTGATGGTTGTAAACCCTGGTAAAAGTCCGATCCAATTGGCAAAAATTATATAAAGGAAAAATGTAAATACAAACGGAAAAAAAACTTTGGTTCTATTTCCTGCTATATCAGAAACTATATTGTATCCACCCTCTATAATCATTTCCATAAAATTTTGCAGTCCTGATGGAACCAACTTTAATCTCCATGTAGCAAAAATACTAACCACAAGTAATATAAACATTACTATCCAGGAAACTAAAAGAGTATTCGTAACCGGCAAAAAACCAATATAACCTAAAACTTCAGGTTTTAGTACTATTCCATGTTCCATATTATGAATATTTTACAAAATTTCTAGGCTGGGGTCAATTAAATAAATCCTTAAAAATCAAACCTTAAATATTCATTCATTATATTTTCCGGTAAATTTTTAAAATACTTGAATTCTGAAGACTGATAATCCAGTTTTATTTCTCCTTCAACAATCCGTGCTTCATATATCAAAGAAACAGAGTGACCAAAAGCATTCTCGGATTTATACCAATCCAACACATTAAAAAACCTAATAATTTCTACTTTTACTCCCAACTCTTCTTTCGCTACCCTTTTTAATACTTCCTCTATAGACTCATCAAAATATATTGTACCTCCTGGTAAATACCAAAGACCTTCCCCGGGAGGAATATTTCTTTTAACCAAAAGTATACCTTCTTTATTTTTAATCAGAAGCTCCGCACAAAGCCTCGGAACCTTCGAATAAATTTCCTTATATACTTCAATAGGAAGTTTTTTAGGCATAACCGTTGTTTTATATTAACATACTAGGTATAATCAAACCATGACGAATGACGAGAAATACAATTTAATAACCAGAAATTTGGAGGAAGTTTTAACTGAAGAGGGGTTAAAGACCTTAATTGAATCTGGAACCCCACTTAGACATTACATAGGTTTTGAAATTTCTGGAAAAGTTCATTTGGGGACAGGGCTTGCCACCATGCAAAAAATCAAAGAACTGCAAGAGGTCGGAGTCCAAACAACAATCCTTTTAGCAGACTGGCATACTTGGCTTAATAAAAAATTGGATGGAACTTTAGAAACTGCCAGAAAAATGGCGAGGGAATATTTTGAGGAAGGGTTAAAAGCCGGAGCCTTATGTATTGGGGCTGATCCAGATAAAATTGAATTTATACTTGGTAGTGAGCTTTATGAAAAATTGGGTCAAGATTACTGGGCTACAGTTATAAATGTTTCAAAAGCAACAACTCTTTCTAGAATGATGCGTTCAACTACAATTATGGGACGTAAAGAAAGTGAGATTTCTGATGCTGCTATGCTAATTTATCCAGCAATGCAGTCTGCAGATATATTCGGCATGTTTATTAATATTACCCATTCTGGTACAGACCAAAGAAATGTCCATATTGTGGCCAGAGACTGTGCGGAAAAACTAGGTTTTCCAAAACCAGTAGCTATTCATCACCACCTCTTACAAGGACTTATAAAACCAGATCTAGAAGATATTGATAAAGAAGTAACGGGCGAGAATGATGTAAAAGCAGCAGTTAAAATTGCATTTAAGATGAGCAAATCAAAGCCAGATTCGGCAGTTTTTATTCATGATACTCCAGACGAAATACTTCGCAAAGTTAGTAACGCTTACTGTCCAGAAGGAGAAGTGGAATTTAATCCCATCCTAGATTGGGTTAAGTGGTTAATATTTTATGAACAGGGCGGTGCCTTACAAAGCGACGCCTTGCGGATTCAAAGGGAAGAAAAGTGGGGAGGGGATTTAGTTTACAGTTCGTATGAGGAATTGGAAAAAGACTATGTAGAGAAAAAATTGCATCCGCAGGATTTGAAAGAAGCTGTAGCTGAGTGGTTGATTAAAAAACTGGAACCCGCAAGAAAGTACTTTGAAGATCCTAAGAGGAAGAAGGCTCTTGAGGAAATCAAGAATTTAACTCGTCGATAAATTTACAACCTAGTCTATACCCCAAACTTGATCCAGAAATAGTTGATATAAAATAAGTCGAAAGAAATACAGCAAGACTGGGGATTTCAGGTATATAAGTCCTAATCAATCCAGTTTCTGGAATAGACAAACCCATACCTACAATCATACCTGTATAATAAAACGCCCATATACCTAGACTTTTTTTGTTCCCGTTCACCCAAGCATCTTTATGTGACGGGTATAGAAAACTTTCAGCTGTAGTCAAAATCCTATCAAAATTTAAAGATGGGCCTGGTTCTGTTATTCTCTCTGACATACTAATTGTAAATATAGAATAAAGCTAATATTTTTGCAATAATCAAAACTACTTATTTTATCTCTTGACTCTGATACACTCATGTATTAGAGTACAACAATGCCAAGAGTTTCTAGGATTCAAATTGAGGGAAAAAGACTGGCATATTTTATTTCAAATCTTTGGAATACAGTTACACTGATTGAGAATAAGGAAGAAACGCTCTTATTTTTAAAAGATCTTCTAACACCTACTGAAATAAGGATGCTTGCAAAGAGGATCCAAATTGCAAAGATGCTTCTAGAGGGATACAAATATCAGGATATTATCCCTCATGTAAGAGTTACAGCTACAACTATTAGCTCTGTTAATAACCAACTCCAGTTTGGTAATGGAGGTTATATTAAAATTATAGAAAAATTAATTAAGATAGAGGATAGAAAACAAAGAGAGCTTGAAAAAAGAGGGGAGCCAAAAATATTCTATCCAGCTTTTGGAGGACTTGCTGATTTAGCTACTTTTAAAGTTACAGAGAAGGTACTTAAACATTCAAAGAGAAAGTCCGTTGAAAAGTCTATTGGATAACTTTACTCTGATACTATCGTGTATTAGAGTATTTACACCTAGGCTATCTATATTAAGTAAATCTACCACAGTCTATATAACAGGTTTTAATAACAGTATTCGAAGATCTAAAAAGAAGGCAAGCTTTGGAAGAGATAGGGAAGCTAACTTCTAGATAATCTGTCAGCGTAGTTACCCCTTAGAGCATTTATTACCCCAGCAACTAGACAAAGTGGCAGTGCTATTTGAGGTACTTCTATATGCGATCTCAAGAACTGGAAATAACTCTCCTGATCGGCTGCCTGAAAAGCCAAGACAGCAGTTCCCACTATAGCAAAAGACGCAACAAAACCGTCGCTCATCCTGGAAAAGAAAACTCTTCGTGAATTTCTCTCGGGTTTAATAGCAGACGGATTAAAATCAAATATTTGCCCTTCAGTTTTTCTTTCCATACTTTCAACTGATTATCCTATTCCAGGTTTCTCGCCAGGTTCGATGCTGAGCATGATTGTAAATCCCAACTGGTATAACGAATCCAGTGATAAATCCTCCGCCTGCATAAGCTAAAGTACCATATAGTTTCTTCACTGATTCATTTAATGCTGGATCAAGCACAAATTGCCAAACTAATAACTCAGTTGCGGCACCGCCTAACATGTATCCTAATATTGTAATCCCGGCCATTTTATAGTTAAACCTTCTAGAACCAATTTCTATTGGTAGGGTATCTAAAAAGCTTCCTTCAGTACCTTTTTCTTGTTCTGGTAATCTATCTTGCATATTATATTTGAAATATATACTATTCAGTTTATATTAACAATACCTTATCTTATTGTCCCGCTTTGTAATCTTCCTAAAATTCCTCCTCCGACAAAACCCAATCCACCGAATCCAAGTCCTATTGTTAAAGGTTCTATAAGCAGTGAGTACAAATTAATATCATAAAACTGAGCTGATGCAGCAACTAAAGAAAAACCAGCAGCTAAACCAAAAACTCCTGCAATGACTCCCCATTTAATTGCTTCTTTCCAAGAAAACCTCTTTGAGCCTATTTCTGTAGGCAATCTTACTAACTCCGTAATTTGTTCTCTTTCAACACTTTCCATAATTTCAAAAATATTATATCATGTATTTATGATCTATTCTAAAAAGTTTAAGATTTTTTGGGTTATACTTTCAGTTATAGCTGGAATATCAATCATTCTTTTCTCACTTCTTCCACTTCTATATACCTTCTGAGCTTTAAGTGGTAAAATCCACTCATGAATGTTAGAACTTTCCTTTCTGAAATTTCAGGCATAGGATACTCCTCCGCTAAAAAGCTTGAAAGAATAAATCTTTTTACAGTTATGGATTTAATCAATCACTATCCATTTAGGTATGATGACTTTTCAAACACTGTTAGTACTATGGATGCAAAAGTCGGAGAAAAAGTTACTCTGCAGGGGGAAATTTGGTCAATTAGTAATATATTTACAAGGTCCAGAAAAATTATTACAAAGGCAATTTTTAATGATGGAACTTCTCCTATTGAACTTACCTGGTTTAATTCTTCATGGTTAACTAAACAAATTGCAGTTGGAGACCGGCTACAGATTTCCGGAAAAATCACCAAGTATGGCAGGAAATTTTCAATCCTTATGCCCCAATGGGAGAAGTTAGATAGTCATCAGCCTTCAGTCGTCAGCCATCAGACATTACATACAGGTCGGCTTGTTCCAGTTTATCCGGAAACTTATGGAATAAACTCTAAATGGCTGCGGACTAGAATTGCAAAACTTATGCCCAACATTTTATCTGAGATCAAAGATCCTTTACCAGATGAAATAAGGGAAAATATGATTACACTTCAAGCTGCCTTATCTCAAATCCACTTTCCAAAAGATTATCAGGAAATTGAACAAGCCAGACAAAGACTTGGATTTGATGAACTTTTTTTTATCCAGCTTGCAACTTTAAAAGTAAGGGCTGACTGGAGTAAAAAAATGAGTGTAAAAAAGTTAAAAGTTAAAAGTGAAAAGTTAAAAGTTTTTGTAAAAACCTTACCCTTTAAATTAACAAAAGCACAATTAAGGGTTACTGATGAAATATTAGATGATCTTCAAAAAGGCATCCCTATGAATAGGCTTGTCCAGGGGGAGGTGGGAAGCGGAAAAACTGTGGTAGCTGCAATTGCTATGTATATCGCTTATTTAAACGGTTTCCGGTCGCTTTATATGGCTCCAACTGAAATTTTAGCTTTTCAGCATTTTGATACAGTTAAGAAATTTCTGGAACCATACGGAACTTCCGTTGGAATCTATACTGGTAGCAGAAAAAAGGTGGCAGACAAAAGCGATATCGTAATAGGTACCCATGCTCTTTTATCTAATAAACTCTCCACCGAAAATGTCGGACTTATCATAGTAGATGAGCAACAAAGGTTTGGAGTAGAACAAAGAACTCTACTTAGATCTAAAGCAAAAATACCACATTTTTTAACTATGACTGCAACCCCAATCCCGAGAACCGTAGCTCTTACCATTTATGGTGATTTAGATCTATCAATTATTGATGAGCTTCCGAAAGGAAGACCGAAAATCTCTACCCATATTGTTCCTGAAAACAAAAGAAAAGATAGTTATAACTTTATAAATACACACGTCTTGAATGGTGAACAAGTTTATGTAATTACACCATTAATTGAAGAGTCTGAAACATTGATTTCCGCAAAAGCTGCAAAGGTTGAGTTTGAAAAGTTAATGAAAGTCTTTCCTGATCTTAAACTTGGTCTTTTACATGGAAGATTAAGATCCAAAGAGAAAGAAAATGTTATAAATGCCTTTAGAAAAGGTAGCATAGATATTATGGTTTCTACATCTGTTGTAGAAGTTGGAATGGACATACCAAATGCCACCATAATGGTAATCGAAGGCGCTGAGCGGTTTGGACTTGCGCAGCTTCACCAGCTTCGGGGTCGTATAGGAAGAGGGATAAAAGAGTCTTTTTGTTTGCTTTACACATCTGATATAAAAAGTAAGAACAGGTTGAAGCATCTTGAAACGACCTATGACGGATTAAAACTTGCAGAACTTGATTTAAAAATAAGAGGGTCTGGAGAAATATTCGGAATTCGACAATCAGGAAGATTTGAGCTTAAAATCGCATCTTTTTCTGACCTTACTTTGATTGAAAAAACAAGGTCTGCAACCCAAAAATTATTATCAAAAAATCCTTCGCTTGACAAGTACCCACCCCTTCAGGCACAATTACGCAATCTGGCACCAAATGTAATGCCGGATTAAGTAAAATATGGCAGCAGAACCAAAGCGTAGACATTCTAAAGCTAGAAAAAGAACCAGGAGAGCCGCAATTAGCTTATCTGTAGTTTCTCTTATTGTTTGTAAAAATTGTGGAAACAAAACCAGACCGCATATCGCCTGTATTACGTGTGGATATTACCACGGTAAAGCAACTGGCAGGCAAAAGGCTATAGTAACTAAGGCATGAAGTTAAAATCTGACCCAAGACACCAAAGGCGAATCCGACTTATGCAGAAACTTTTTTCATGGGATTTCAACCCTAAACAAAAAGATCAGGAAATACTTAAAGTTATTACTCATTTAAAAAGTATCGATAGAAAAATTGTGAAAGCTGCTCCGGAATGGCCTTTGAAACAAATTAACAACATTGATTTAGCTATCTTGCGTTTATCTTTGTATGAGTTATTATTAAATAAGGATACTCCGCCAAAAGTTGTAGCCGATGAGGCTGTGGAACTTGCAAAGGAGTTTGGAGGAGAGTCATCACCGGCTTTCATAAATGGAGTTCTTGGTAAAGTTATAGAGATTGAAAAAATTAAAACTTAAGTATGAATACTCAAAGGGAAATTATTGCAGCAATTGCTGATTATTTAGGGTTATCTCCCGCAGATTTAGACCGGGGATCTGATCTTGTTGAAGATTTAAATCTTGGCCCCATTGAGTTTAATGACCTAATTTCTCATCTAAGCGAGAAGTTTAATGTCATTTTGTCTTCAGAAGATATATCTGAAGCTAAAACTGTAGAGGATCTTATTGTACTAATTGAAGATAATTTAATCTGAAGGATTTTTGAAATGGCGTCCGACTTCTCTAACCTACTGGAAAGGCTGAATATAAAATTTAATGATATTCACCTTCTTGAAACTGCATTTACACACCGCTCATATTTAAATGAAGTTAAAGATGTAAAAGCTTCCAATGAAAGGCTTGAGTTTTTAGGCGATAGCATACTCTCATTTATTATTTCAACTTATCTATATAGTTCCCGACCCAAAGACCCGGAAGGAGATTTGACCAACCTCCGTTCTTATATAGTCAAAACAAAATCTCTTGCAGAGGCTTCAGAAAAACTTGAACTTGGTAAATACCTAAAACTTTCAAAGGGAGAAGAAATTTCCGGAGGAAGATACAATACTCAACTTTTAGCAAACACTTTTGAAGCACTCCTAGGAGCAATATTTTTGGATCTTGGACTTGAAACTGCCACAAAAATTATCCACCAAACCCTATTACCTGATTTTAGAAATGAACTTGAAGCTGGACCGCCAAAAGATTCCAAGTCAGAACTTCAAGAACTTGCGCAAGAGAAATTAAAAGAATCACCCCATTATAAAATAATCGGGACAAAAGGACCAGACCATGCAAAGGAGTTTATGGTTGCAGTTTTTATCAAAGGAAAAGAGGTAGGAAGAGGTACTGGATCCTCAAAACAGGCTGCAGAAGAAATGGCAGCCCTAAATGCCTTGAAAAGTTTTACATAAGCTGATTGTTGACTCTAAGCCGAACTTAAACTATACTTAACAACATGTTAAAGATTAGGCTTATGAGAATTGGTGCAAAAAAGAGACCATTTTACCGTGTTGTTGCGGTTGATGAACGCGCCAAAAGAACAGGGGGTTATCTTGAACTCCTGGGAACTTATAATCCGCTTACAAATCCTCATGAAATAAAATTAAACCAGGACAAGATTGACTCCTGGATAAAAAAAGGGGCTAAGCTATCTGACGGGTTCTTAAGAATAACCGGTAAAGCTCCCCAAAAACCTCCTAGAAAACCAAAGAAGGAAAAAGTAGCAGAAGCACCGGTGGAGTTAAAGCCTACCGAGAGTGCAGACACCTCCGGGGTGAGCAAAGAAACTGAGCCTGAAGCATCAACTGAACCAGAAGTAATCCCTGAAGAACAAGCTCCAAAAGAAAACGAAGAAAAATGAAAGACTTACTCGAATATATAGTTAAAAATTTAGTTTCAATTCCAGATGCTGTTTCTATTGATGAAAATATAGCAAATGGTGAAGTAAATTTAATGCTTACTGTTGACCCTTCTGACATGGGACTTATTATCGGAAAAGGCGGGCAAACTATACACGCTATAAGAAAAATTCTAACAGTTAGAGCAATTGCTGAAAACGTAAGAATAAATTTACAACTAAGTGAACCTGAAACTCCAGCGGAAACCCAAGCTGACACCTTGGAGGTGGAGCCAAAGGCAGTCGAAAATAAAGACACCTCCAAGGTGAACAAAAAAGAAGAAAAGCTTTCCTAGACTCTAGACTCTAGAGACTAGAGACTACCATGAGAATCTCCATAATCACTCTCTTCCCCGAAGTATTTAATCCAATCCTTAATGCCAGTATTCTAAAAAGAGCTCAAGCTAAAGGAAAAGTCTCCTTTGAACTTATAAATTTGCGAGAGTTTGGAGAAGGAAGGCACAAAGTTGTTGATGATAAACCTTACGGTGGGGGAGCAGGAATGATACTTAAACCTGATATTCTAAGTAAAGCTCTCAAATCCATCACTCACGCACGAAAGGGGACGCCTTTTGTGCGTGTCGTCCTTACTTCAGCATCAGGAAAACCATATAACCAGGAAATTGCTCAGAATTTTTCCAAAATCAACCACTTAATAATAGTTTGCGGTCATTACGAGGGGATTGACCAAAGATTTATTGATAAATACATAGATGAGGAAATTTCCATAGGAGATTATGTACTAACTGGTGGCGAAATTCCGGCTATGGTTATAGTAGATTCTATAACAAGGCTTATTCCCGGAGTTTTGGAAAAACCGGAAGCTATTATCAATGAGAGTTTTACAGAAAACCTCTTGGAAGGCCCACAATATACAAGACCTGAAGATTTTGATAGTCAAAAAGTCCCTGAAGTTCTCCTTTCAGGGAATCACGCCGAAATAGAAAAATGGCGCAAACAAAAATCCCTAGAAAAAACTAGAAAAGTAAGACCTGACTTGCTTAAATGATATCCCATAGTTGACTGTCGGATTTTTCCATGATATAATCTTTTAAATATGGATAGGGAAACAAAATATTCAGCTCCCGAAGGAATTTATAGAAAAGAAATACCGCTTCCTAAATCGGCTCTCAGTTTACGTGCTAAAATGGATCATATACTAAAAGATCCCATCTGTTATAGCGGAACAACTGCGGGATTAAGAACTCTTATTAACACTGGCATTACACTCGGAGATTTTATACCATTAGCTGGTGATGCAGTTTCTTGGAGCGCAGATGCGCTTAAAGTTGTACGAAGAGTCGGTCAAAGATTTGGAATAGATATTAAATTTCTAGATTTAACCCCTGATGTAGGACTGTTTCCCGCCATAGGCTCAGAAGCATTTGAGGTTGTAAGTTTTGGGTTTTTCCCTTCTCATATAATAGAAACTACAATGCAATTAAAACATGATCTTCCTAAAATTAAAAGAGGCGTGACACGGGCAAAAGAAATTTGGAAAGGTAATTTAGGCTAATTACCTCACATTACCCACATCCAGTATGGGATAGTTTGATAGTTTCCTTCCGTGTCTACCTAACACACACCAGGGGTGTGGTAGATTGACACAACGGGAAAAATCATTTATTATCCACCTATGCCTTACCGCAAAACTCCAATTGTTAAAGAGAAGTTTACCATATTTTTAACAGAAGCATTGCTAAACAACCTATCTTTTTAAATGTAAGAGATTACCAGCGCGCCTTAGAAGTTTTTAAGTTCTATCAATACACCCGACCTCCATTAAGATACTCTTTCTTTAATCGTTTACCAAAAGCTCAGAGAGAACAATTCTTAAAACAGTTAGAATCCACAAATAAGATAGTAGAAATCATTTGTTTTTGCATAATGCCAAATCATTTTCATTTTTTAATCAGGGGTCTTACAGAAACTGGTATTAAAGAGTTTATAAGTAATTTCCAAAATAGTTACGCTAAATATTTTAATATTAAAAATGACAGAACAGGTTCTCTTTTCCAACCTATGTTTAAAGCTGTAAGGATTGAATCAGATGAACAGCTAATTCATGTTTCCAGATATATTCATCTTAATCCGATTACCTCCTACTTAATAGAAACTAAAGATTTAAATAAATATCCATGGTCATCCTATTCTGAGTATATAAATAACATAGAAAGCTTTATCGAAAAAGACCTTATATTAAACTTCTTTAAATCCGCAAAAGACTATAAGAAATTTGTTTTAGATCAGGTAGAATATCAAAGGGAGCTAGATAAGATTAAACATTTAGTACTGGAGTGATGCCTATTTCCTTAGGTGTGAACGTAACACACACCAGGTGTGTAGAAGATTGACACCTAAGGAATTTTAAAAAATTCTCTCATTCAAACGGATTAACTTTACCACGCGGGAGAAGATTTACTGGCTGTGTTGGCTGCTGGGAAATTCCTGAAGTTACAGGAGCTGCGGGAAAATCAGCAGCATTTGCCACAAGTTTTTCTACCAGGGTTTCTTCATCTTCCGTCAATTTCTGCAGAGGAGAATCTACGCTGCCCAGGGTTTTTGGTATAGGGGCAAAATAAACATCTATATCCAAAGATACAGAAATTTGCTCGTCCGAGCTCTTTTCAACAGATAAGCCTCCGATTTTTAGCAAGGTTTGCGAAGTTTCAATTTTTTTCAAAAATTCGTCAAAACTTAAGGAGCTTGCTTTTATTACAATTTTAACTGTAAAATTTGAAACTCCGGAAGAATTTTTATCTCCCCCAGGGCTTAGATTGACAGATTCTAAATTCACTCCCGCCTCAATACTTAACCTTTGCAAAAAACCAATAATAGATGTATAGTCTTTTTCTGAAGGGAAAGCTGCCACAGCAAATTGTGCTTTCCTCCGCAAATCTTCATCAGGAATACTCTCAAGTTCTGCAGCCTTAATTTCAAGGTTTCTTATTTTATTTTGAACCGAGCTTTCATCCGCTTTACTGCTAAAATACCCTCTTATTTGAGGTACAATCACCAAAATCGTGAGAAGTAAGCTTGCCATACCTACGGTTACCGGATAAATAATCATTCTATTTTTAGAGTAAAAGTTCAAGAGTATTTCTTTCTTCATAATTAGTTCTGTAATCTTATGTTTGCCCTGTAGATCCCATCCCTGGATCTTGACAGGCTATCGATATCAATTTGTGAAATTTCCTCAAACGCTTTATCTGAGGTAAGGTTTGAGAATGTTTGCTCAAGCGATGAAATATCAGGTGCCGCAATTGACGTAAGTACATTACCACTTCGATCAACTGAAATTGATGAAATATTTACTTCCGGGGACACATAATTTAGGGCATTGCGGTAAATTAGACTGTTTTCTGATACTTTTGTTTTATGAACCTGGTTAATAAGAGAAAGCCTATTTTTTAATACAGATAGTTCTGCCTCCTTATCTTTAAATACTAAAACTCTCTCCTCACTCAAATCAGCTTCTGATTTTAATTCAGATATATCCTTCAACTTTAATATATTTAAAGCTGATATAAGAGACGCTAAGAAAAATAAAACCAGGAGGGTTGCAATAGAAGCAGTTTGAACAATCCTAAATTTTTTTTGAACTTTTTGGTCAATCCTTGACTGAACCGGCAATAGATTTATATTAATTCCAGCCATATTAATCCTCCCTTAGGGCAAGACCTATCGCAACTGTAAAAAGCGGTCCTTCAACAGCAAGTTTAGTTCGAAGAACCTTATCTTTTGCAACAAAATACCAAGGGTCAGCTTCCTGCACCTCCAATCCTAAATTATTGGCAAGATAAATAACAAGTCCCGGCAATTTTGCACCTCCACCGGATAAAACTATGCGTTTAATTGGATTTTGCGGATTTTTTGAAGAATACGCCTGAATAACTCTTTTTGTTTCTTCCAAAATTACATCCACAATTCCTTTTAAAGCCTGAAAGACTTTTCCTTCAAGCTGATCAGATGCAAGCCCGTAAACTTTTTTATACTCTTCTGCTTGAGAAAGTTCAAAATTAAACTGTTGAGCCACAGCTCTAGTCAGTGCTACTCCGCCTGTTGCAATTGATCTTGTTAGAAGGATTAATCCCTTTGAAACTACTGCAAAATCCGTGGTTGTTGCATCCATTTGAATAATCAAACTTGTTGGAGAAAAAGGGTTATTTCCAACCAGAGATCTTGCTGAAGCAATTACTTCGGTTTCCAGGGCTCTTAAGTTAAGCCCTGCCATTTTCATAACTTTAATGTATTTATTAACCAGTACTTTCGGAGTTGCAACAACAAAAACTATAGTTTTTCCCCTGAACTGCGAACTTTTTCCGCTAAGGGAAGAAAGTGCATCATTTTTTACAGCACTAGTACTTGCTGCTTCATTTTTTTCCAGTTTATTCCTAAAAAGTACCTGCCAATTAAGCTCAACATCTGCAACAGGCACAGGGATAAATTCTTCAGAGGCATATCTTATTGCTGAAGTAAGCTCTGAGTCTGAAAGATAGGGAAGGTCATCTATAACTCTTGTGAATACTCTTGATTCCGGAAGAGCACCAATTACATTTTTCTCTTCAATCTTAGCAGCAGAAAAAAGTTTTTTAATAGCTGCCGCAGTTGCCTCAAGCTCTATATCCGCATCAGATGCCATACCTGGAACCGGTGCGCCGATTGTGCCAAGAGATACAAGTTTTACAGGCTTTTCATGATTGTTTAGAGCAACTACTTTAATTGAAGAAAACCCTATGTCCAGTCCAACAGTAATTTTGGGCATATATTTTGAGGAGAAAAAAGTCCAGTTCTACCTCTTACTATAAAAGTATCATATTTAAGAATTTAATGAAAGCCTTAAGATCGTGAGGACTTATCATTTCACCTGATATGTCCCCTTTATTAACGAAAATGACCCTGTAGGACCGGAGGAAAAGAGCTGACTTGAAAGCCCTGTCTCATAATTTATGCTGGAGGAATTTACAAGCCTTATTCCCCAGGCTGTTAACTCTTTATATGAATTTCCGCTTCCAGGTTCTATTATTCCGGATGAAGCATAAAAAACTCCTGTGTTGCCATTATTTCCTATAATTATTGCTGCTATACTGTTTACGCGGGAATCGTAAGTTGATAAAGCCATAAGCAAACTATTTCCCTGGCCGGTTCCGAGAAGCTCATTATGTGTGTTTATATTTATTTGCCCGTCAACCAGGATTACACCTGACGCAGTCCCATATTCAGAAGATAAAGTAAGCTTATTGTTACTGTTCATAATTAAATTACCTGCTATATAAAGTGGGGTTTTTACAGTAAACTCACATCCGTTTCCTAAATCAACGCTGCCTGATATTTTACCAGGCCCAAGTACCATTCCATCTGTGCATACACTGTAATTTACAGGCGGTAAGCTTTCAGCTTGGGTTTTCCAGTCAATAATATTAGCCTCTGATAACGGAAAAACTTTTGGAGGAGGATCTGCTTGACCGGGATTTGAAGAACCAGCTACAGTTGAATTAACTATAGTTTGATAATAAGCATCTTTATCAATTGTTAGACTATCGATAGTATTTGCATGAACATTTCCGTTAACGTGAAAATTACTTTGTCCCCTGATTGAGGTTGGCGCACCGCCCATATACGTTTTAAAGCTTAAATCACCGGAAATAGAGTTCCACTCCGGGTTACCAGTTGACCAGTTGGGAGACCATTTTGGAACTCCTCTCAAATAGCTTAGCTCCAAATCGTTTTGCCATAACCAGTAATTATTATTATCTTGTGAAGTATCCATCAAAATCCAATAAGTTGTATCCGCAACTAAACTCGGAGAAGTTGTAAAGGTAACATCAATAAAGCCGTAATTTCCAGTCACAAGGGAATTAAATAACGTACCTAAAGCCAAAACCCCATTTTTGTCAGGCGAACCATTGCTATCTTTCAAAATCCGGACATTGATAACCGGGGGATTTCCGATTTTTTTAAGTTTTAATGAAACTTTATTCAAGAGTCCGGAGGAAGCAGGTTTAAAACTTTGTGCAACATCAAGCTGGTTATTGCCGCCTTCATTTTTACCTACAATAAAATCCTGACAACTTAAACCCATGCAATCAGTAACCTGATCAGGATCTGGTTGGGGTCCTCCCGCAACCCAGGCGTCCCCGGTAATTGTATTGCCATTACCTGCTGTTATATTTCCGTTTGAGTAAACTGACCCGGTAATTAAATTAGTATTTCCAAGTTCTAATCCTCCTTCACCTACTTGAACTCCATAAACAAAAGATACTCCAACGCCTTTCGACATTTCAATTCTAACCGTCCTTCTTACCTTAGGATTATCTTTACCTGGAATATAACCTGTTGCCTCAACAATTTTTGTGCCTGCATCCTTATCTGTTACAACTACTGAGTAAGAACCTTCGCCGAAAAAAGTTTCAGATTCTCCATTGTAAGCCCCTCCTGTTTTATTCATGCTGGAAATTGCTTTATCCACTCCAGCTTCGGCCAAAGCCGTTGCTTTCTCTACCTCAAGTGTATAATTTGTATTTTGAAAGTAGAGCTGTGCGCCGGCAATAGTAAGCAAAGTTGTTACTAAAACTACACCCGTAGAAACAATTCCAAAAATAAATACCTGACCGGATTGATTAATCATTTCTTAAGTTTGCCTCCGATGTAGCTACGTTTGTCTCAAACTTAAGCCCTGCTTTTTGAGAAAGTGTAAGCGTAACTTTAACTTTATCAGCCAGATCCGGAGCAACTGCAGAATTTCCTGTGTCAAGGTATTCAAACTTAACTGCTGATACATTATGAGAAAGTATTTTATCTGCACTTTTTCTAGCAGAACCGTTTTGTGTATCAGGATATACCTTAAAGTACAACTTTCCATTAGATACCGTATAAACTATGTAATCAAAAACATTAAATATTTTATTTCCTGAGGAATCTATAGATTGAAACCGCAAAATCAGGTTCGCGGCATTTGAACTATACTCCGGCGTGCCTGTTGAAGGGTAGCTTAAAGAAACAAGATCAGCTTCTTTTATGTTTTCCCTTATATTTTGCAGTGAATCGTTAATACCAAGACCCTGGTTAAACCTTGACGATTGCTGATAAAAAAATCCTGTGCTGTTAACTAGAATTGAAAAAAGGAGTACTCCTACAATTATAAATACACTAATTGTAATCAGCATTTCTACTAACGTAAAACCACCTGATAGATTTTTTGTCCATTTCATTAATTAAGCCCTCCTTCAGAAATAAGAGTTTGAACTTTTACAGCCGTATCTTTTCCGGCAGTTTTCCAGCTTACAATTACGGTTATTTGTTTTATACTTTCTCCATTCGGACAAATTGCGGGAGACTCTAGCGGATCACAATCTGAAATTATTGTTTTACCCTCGCCGCCGGGTAAAAACCCCAGGCGTGAATCATTAATTTGAGTTTCGCCCGGAGTAAGATTAATATATGTAACTGATCTTTTATTTTCAATTTCCCTGGCTATAATTTCCCTTGCGACACTTTGCTGCCTGGACCTGCCGATTAAATTAACAGAACCGGGAATGCTTCCGAGTAGCAGCACCAAAAAAACTACCGCTACAATTACAAGCAGCAGTTCAGCTAAAGAAACCCCCCTCTGGTCACTTTTCAATAGGACCGGCTGAGAAAATTGCATAGTCAAAATAAAACGGCACTACTTTATCCAAAGTAAAAAGCTGTATTGTTCTTTGGGTTTCCCCTGAAGTACCAATTGATGTATAAACTTTTGCCTGCCGAGGTAAAGAGCATGAAGACCCGCACCCTCCCAGGGGCTGCAGTGCAACTGATTGAGAAACCCCCGTGTAAAGAAGCCTCACTCTTGCTACCATTAAAGTTCCGATTCCAGATAAATCCAGAGTTGCCTTACAGGAAAAACTTCTGTTTGGACCAAAACTTGTGGAAATTGTGTAATTTGGACAAGTAATTTGAGTAAACCCGTTTTGGTCGTTTCTTAGATCGTCAGGGTCAAAAAAATACTTTTTAGTTAGATACCCGCTCATACCATAGTGGACAACATTAACTTCTATTGCAGCCTGATCTGATACAGAAAGATTGGGGGTACCCCAATATATATCTATTGAATTTTGCGTATAATAAGCTGCGGGCGGATTCGCAGCAGAACCCGGATCTGCCAGCCAGAAATGGGCAATTTCTTCTTTCCCGACAGGAGGGTATTCCAGAGCCTGATTTAACTCAGGTAAAAATACCGGCGGGTTTATTGAAGCACTTGAACCTGCATCAGGAAAATTTACAGAGCTAATATCTCCCTGCAAGGCCTTTTCAATTCCAGCCTCAGCCGCGGAAAAAGCTCTGGATGATTGTTCAACTTTAGTGGAGGTTGAAATATCCGTAAGGCTCCTTTGTACAATAGTTAAACCAACTCCGAGTGCAACAGTCATTACAAGAAGCAGTATAAGGATGATTTGACCTTTTTCTTTCATATTCTCCATTTTACCTCAGTTGTATGGTTGTAGTAAATGTCACAGGATCTATTTGACCTGAAACTGCTTCCGGCGCCTGAACCCCGGGTTTTAAATCAAAACTGATAGTCAGAGTATCGTTGAATCCGGACTTTTTATTTCTAGTAAAAATTGCCGCCGTGGCAGGTACGTAGCTTACTGAAACACCGGTTTTTGTATTTCTGTCTGTTATTGATACAGCGCCGGGGGAGTTAGGATCATCCCAGTCTATATTACAAATATCATTTATAAAGCTTTCCTGTGCAAGAGGAGGTACATAAAGGGGATTATCCTGCACAATATAACCGTTAGTGCCTGTAGCCTCAGCTTTAAACCTGAAGCGGGTATATTTGCCGTCTTTAACAACTGCAGCTGTATCTCCGAATATAGAACCTTCTCCTGTTATAACAGGGCATACAACCTCATCCGAGTTTCTTATAGTCTTATCCATTGCCTCAAGCGTTGCCTGACCGTTTTGCTTTATTGCGGCAATAATTTGGGCTTTATTGCCGCCGCGAAGAGATCTCGAAAAAATCTCGGTAATAATTGTACCCATTACAGAAATTACAAATATAACCACTAAAACCTCAACAATAGTAAAGGCTGAAGAATTGAGAATTGAGAATTGAGAATTGAGAATTTTTTTCTTTTTTAATTTTCCATTATCCATTTTCAATTTTCCATTCATCATAGTTTTCTAAGTACTGTTTTCACCCTGCTTTGATGCAAACCTGAAAAATCACTCCAGGAAACAACCGACTCAACTATTTTCCAGCTTGCAAAATTGCCGTCATCAGACAAAATTATAAACCTTGTAAAATTTCCAATTGATTCGCCCTGAGTTAGCGGAGGGGTTTCAAAACTGCCGTTGTACAGCAAATCGCCTGAATCAAGTTTAAAATAGCAATTTTGAGGAGGAATACATGTAGAAACGCTTATATTTGTACTCCAAAAAGTAGCATCAACCCATGAACCCGGCGGGAAACCCGCAATTGTACCGCTTCTATCCCGGCTTATGCGTACTTTTTCAAGCCCTTCCTGGGCAAGCTTGGTTGCCTGAGCATTCGTTTTCGCAGAGTTTGCGTTTCTTAAAGAAAAAATTGTTGCAAAAACTAAAACCCCTACAATTATTATACCAACCGCAATAACAACTATAACTTCAAGTAGAGTTTGACCGGAACTGTTAATCTGATTTTTCATTCGGGCAGAATTAAACACCTTAAATCAATTGTAGATAAACCATCTATAAAGATCAAGTAAAAGAAATTTTGGGAAATAGCAACTAAAATTAAGGACAGGTATAGGAGACGCTTAAGGTTGGTCTGTTACTAGGACCGCTGTCAAATGTTGTCATTAAAACGCTGTTCCCTCCAAGTGGTTGCCCTCCGCTTATATGGAATCGAAGACCTGTATAATCTGTTTTAGATACATTGGTGGCAGCATTTTGAAGTACAAAAGCATTGTTTGCATTTAAAACAATTGATGTAATATCAAAACCTGTGATAGCACTTATTTGGGGAGTTGCAGAGTAATCAGCGGTGTCTATTGGCCAGGCAGTATACCAATCTGCTGTTAGGGATCTGTTATCAGCATCGCCTTTTATAGTTACAAAACCTGTGAAGGTTGCACCGGTAATAGATGCGCTATCTGGTATGGAAGAAGTATTCCATCTTACCATTCCGTTCTGTATGTAATAAAGAGGGCCAGGATAGGCAGAGCGTTCCGCACCCACAGAGCCCGTTGGAACAACAGATACACCTTCGAGAGGAGGATAGGTTGCACCTTCTCGATTTACATTACCATCATCACCGCTGGCAGCTACTACAAAAGTTTGTGTCCCAGGTGAGCAAGCTGGAGTAGGGGTAGGGGTTGGACCAGATGTGGGAGAGGGAGTAGGGGTTGGGCCCGGAGGAGTCGGGGTTGGGGAAGGAGGAGGAATAGTTACCCCCCCTCACCGATCTCAACACTTCCTCCTTTATTTACAACTACAAATCTCATATTACCTTCATCATCTTTTAAATTAATGCTAAGCTTTGAACTGTTATTGCAATTTGGTACTCCCTGATCAGTAAAGCTTACTCCGCCGTACAGGGGGGAGTAGGCAACAGTAACCGGAAAGCCGGCGCTGCAGCCAAGGTCACCGGTTATTGTATCTACAGTTATGCTTTGATTAAATATAAGAGTCTGTATAGAGATAGGCGCGGGGAGAGGGTCTGCCGGAATTTGACATTTCAGTTCTACACTTATCTTATCTATCTTAAATTCTACAATCCAATTAGCTCCTGAACCTGTTGTATCATTTCCGCATTTAAGCCTTGCAGTTGAGTTGGATTGCGCAAGCCTTATAAAACTTTGCAGATTTGACGCCGCGGCTTTTAAATCCTGATCTTTTTTTAAATTTCCGTAATTTGCAAAAGACATCACCCCGATTACAGAAAGTATTGCAATTACTACAAGAAGTTCGATTAAGGTGAATGCGCTAGAATTAAGCGATAAGAATAAAGAATAAAGCTTTTTTAAGTTTTTCACCCATAATTCATAATTCATAATTCTAAATTCATGGTGGTGTGATTTCCAAAGTCCTGGTCGAATCATTTACACATAAAGTATCCGTAGGAGTAAAATTCTCCACTCTCGCATAGAGGCAATAACTAACGCATCTGTTTAAAGCTGAATTATTACACCCGGAGGGTGAAGCTACATAATTGTATTGCGGGTTTGCAATGGGGTCTGTTGGAATTGTATTCAGGTAGGTTTTAACCGGGGATGGCGGACTGGGATTACCAGTGCTGCTTGTTAATGAACTACCCCATGTTAGGATTCCTGATGGATAGAAAAACTGGTCCGAGTGATATTGTTCCAAAGAGGATTGAATAATTTTAAAATCAGCCTGCCTTTTTGCATCCCTTCCGTTTTTCAAGACTACCTGATAACTAACCATGCCAATAATAGTCAGGATAGAAATTATACTAATGGTTACAAGAAGCTCTATCAGGGTAAAACCAAACCCTCCATTGTCATTCCGAACTAGTTTCGGAATCCCTCTTGTAGATCCTGAATCAAGCCGCTCCTGAAAGGAGCGAGCCTCGCCTTTGGCGGGTTCAGGATGACGATTATCATATGTGTGCATTAACTTAATTGTTACATGAAAGATTGAAGTTGTGCAAGTAGGAAGAATGGTAAACTGATAAGTACTGAAGATCGTAGTGAATCGAAGTATTATTGCTGATTAGGTACACAGAAGATGTTTGGAGCAGTACCATTTTCTAACAGCACACAAACCTGAAAAGAGTAATCTGTTCCTACTGAAGGCACACCTGCCGCTACAGTTGTTGAATTGCCTGTACAGCAGGCCGGTGCAGTTGGATTAGCAGATGTATTTGCCCAAACAGTGGGTTTGGTAGCAACAGTACCCTGAGTTGTTGAATAAACTATTGAATACTGGGGTGTATATCCTGCTGGTTCTGTCGGAATCACACTACCTGCAAACCATGCCGCTGCAATTACCGGATAGCTAACAGAACCACTCACCTTATTTGCTTCCAAAGCTTTAGCAATCGCTGAAATATCTGCTTGTCTTCTGCCATCTCTGGCTCTTGATTGGACTCCAGAGAATATAGCAGCGCCGATTGTTGCGAGAATTGCAATGATTGCAATTACTACCAGAAGTTCTATAAGTGTGAAACCTTTTTTATTATTTGAAATATTGGGCAGTTGTTTTTTCATAACTTTTTTTAGGTTATATATTATTATTTGCATAAAGGAAAAGGCTTGTCAATACCCCATTTTGAAGCTAACTTGAAAGTTGTAAGTACCATTTAATAATTTCCTGTCCCCAAAAAAGTGTTATCAAAGATCCCAGAACCAGAAATGGTCCAAAGGGAATATTTTCACCAAATTTTTTCTTTTTAATTATTATAAGGAAGACTGCTGAAACTGCACCGGTTAAAAATGCCAAAACTGTTGCAAGAATTCCTCCGGGAAATCCGAGCCCCAAACCCATAAAAGCCCCGAGTTTAACATCCCCTCCGCCCATTCCTCTTCCCTTCGTAATAATTATTAAACTTAAGAAAAAACCTGCAATCCCGGCTCCGGTAAGTACGCCGCCGAGGAGTAAATCCTGCAGCGCATAAAATGAGTGTCTTGTAAAATAGTCACTTGCCGGAGGGAGAAGAAGTTTACCTATTGAAGACTGGTTTAGATACCAGTAAAGATATCCTACCCTATATATAGTAAAGGCGGCAAGTGATGCTATTGCTATCCAAATGCCCGGAATAATAATCCTGTCAGGAATTAAGGTTCTTTTAAAATCGGTTAGTGTAACGGAAACTAAAACTGTGATAAAGAAGGTTTTAAATATAAGATCAAAGATTAGTTTAACTAGTTCATAATTAAAAAATAAAGATTGCCACGTCCCGCCTATGGCGGGACTCGCAATGACGACAGGTGAGGACTGATAAAAAAGAAATGCTATTAATATCCCCATTACCAGCTCTACCAGAATATACTCAGGAGAAATCTTCCTGCGGCAATATCTACATTTGCCCTTAAGGAGTATGAACGATACTAAAGGAAGAAGGTCGTACCATGAGAGAGTATGTTTACAATCCGGACAATACGACCTTCCAAAAAATGATTTACCTTTAAGGCTTCGGTCAGCCAGCGCCTTTGTAAAACTTCCAAGTACTATTCCTAAAATAAAACCGAAAATTATCATAAGTCTTCAGCTTTCAGCCATCAGCTATCAGACAATCTTTCAGTCTGACGACTGATGACTGATGACTGTAAACTTTTTAATAAGCACATCCGGAAACTGAAGCATCAAGTGTCAAATCAGATCCAATCTCGTACTTGGCGTTATCATTACCTCCATCAGTTCCTTCTTTAGGAAGCTGCTGGGCAGATTCTAACTCTGCAAAAATTTCCCACTTTGCTCCGCCGCCAGATGTATCCGCACAATAAACATAATGGTAGGTTCCTCCATTACTTGGATCAACCGGTAAAGTTGGCACGGATACTGCTTGCTGAGTACTTAAGTCAACTTTTACCCAACCTGATCCATTAGCAACTCTTGAAGCAACATTACTTTTAGCTGCACAAGTTGCAGCTGCCTCGCCTTTACAAAGCACTTCCTGAGCAGAATCAGTTGATTCCTGTACAGCTACATTAATCGCCTGCTGAAGATTTGCAAGATCTGTTAACCGGGCACTATCACGACCCCTTCTTGTTAATTCCAGCGGATTAATAATAAGTACAACAACTGCTGCCAAAATGGCAATAATTGCAATTACAACAAGTAGTTCCACAAGCGTAAAACCATTTGTTTTTTTTAGGGCAGTTTTTTTCAAACTTTCTCACCTCCTTCAAAAAATATTTTATCTCTCTTTATATATTGTAGACATAGTAGGCAACTACTCGTCAAGAGATCATTTTAGAATGACGTTGTCAATTTAAGATTGCAAAGCAATCGCAAGCTCAGAACGAAGTTGTGAGCTTATATATCGGCAAAATTATTGATATAACCAAAAATGCAACTCCAATACCGAGTACTACCAAAATTATCGGCTCGATCGCAACAGTTAAATTCTTAACCATATGATCTGATTCAGATTCGAAATAATCTGCAAGTTTTGCAAAAATTTCATCAAGTTTTCCGGTTTCTTCCCCAACTCTTACCATTTGCCCTACAATTCTTGGAAAAACAGGAAGTGCTATCAGCTGCGCAGAAAAGCTTAAACCCCTTTCAACACCTGTGTAGGCAGACTTTAAAGCGTTTCGAAATACTGAATTACTTGTTAAATCCTGCACAATACTTATAGACTCCAAAAGAGGAATCCCGGCAGTTGTCAGGAGTCCGAATGTTCTATTAAAATTTGTTAGAGTTACATTAGTTAAAATTTTTCCAATAATAGGCAATTTTAATACAAACTGATCAAAACGCAGCTTTCCATCCGGAGTGTGAATCCATCTTCTAAGGCCTATTGCAGCCCCGATCGAACCAATCAACATTACCCACCAGTAATTTATAAATGCATCAGAAGTTGCAATAAGAATCTTCGTAGGAAGAGGCAGATCAAGCGTAGATTCGCGGTACAGCGATGTAAGCCTTGGAATAACAAAAGTCATCATTATAATTATTACGATGACCATCATTATAATAACCACAGCAGGATAAATCAGTGCCCCTTTAATTTTTGCCCGAAATTCTCTATCTTTTTCAAGGCTGTCAGCCATTTTAAGTAAAACTGTATCTAACTTTCCGGAAGTTTCACCAGCTTTTATTAAATTTATAAAGAGCTGTGAAAATATATCATGCCTGCCCATTGCACCGGAAAGGGTTAAACCCCCTTTTAAATCCCTGGAAATTTCAATTAATATTTCCTTTAATTTCTTGTTCTCCTGCTGTTCTTCAAGTATATCAATAGCTTCAGAAAGAACTAAACCCGCAGATACCATTGTTGCAAGCTGCCTTGTCATTGTTACTATTTCGTTAAACCCAACTCTGTATAAAATTTTACTAAGTAAATCAAACCTTGAAGAACCTTTGGTTTTTACTGAAATTACAATTAGACCTTTTTTCCTAAGAAGAGCTAGTGCACTGTGCTCATTAGAAGACTCCATTTCACCTTCATGCAACTCACCGGTAATATCTTTTGCTTTATAAATGAAATTTGCCATAAATTTTATTTAGAGCTTTAGCTCGTATGTGAAATTTGCCATTAAATTATACTAATAGTTTACTCAAAAGTTCCGGTCGAAGAGCATATTTTAAAGCAACTTCTGAAGTTATTTTTCCATTTTTTACAAGGCTCGCAAGCGAACTTTCAAGGTTGACCATACCAAGTTCAGCTGAAGTTTGAATTAAATTATCGATAAGATAGGTTTTTGCCTCGCGAATCATATTCCGTACAGCCGGCGTTGTAAAAAGCAGCTCTACGGCAGGAACCCTTCCAGGATTTATTGTAGAAATTAGCCTTTGGGAAATTATCGCTTCCAGGGTTGATGCAAGCTGAATTCTAATCTGGGGCTGCTGGTGCTGCGGAAAAATATCAATAATCCGGTCAATACTTTGGGAAGCGGAATTTGTGTGAAGAGTTGCAAAAACCAGATGCCCGGTTTCTGCAATTGTCATAGCTGATGCAATTGTTTCAAGGTCCCGCATTTCACCGATTAAAACAACATCCGGATCTTCCCTGAGTACAGCACGCAGCGCATTATTCCACCCTTTAGTATCTGAAAGAATTTCCCTCTGAGATATTAAAGCTTTTCCGGGAGGGTATACATATTCTATCGGATCCTCAATTGTAATAACATGAACAGCCCTTGACTGATTAATTCTATTAATAAGAGACGCTATAGTTGTAGATTTACCATGACCTGTGGGTCCTGTGACAAGTATAAAGCCCTGTTTTAAATCTGAAAGCTTTCCTATTATTTTCGGAAGCCCCAAATCATCAAAGCTCTTTATTGTTGGAGGTATTAACCGGAGTGAAACGGCAGGATTCCCTTTTTGGTAGTAAAGATTAATTCTAAATCTCCCTTTTTCCTGAAAATCAAATGAAAAATCAAGCTCTTTTGTATCTTTGAAAATTTTAGCCTGATCCTGATTTGCTAAATGATTTATGAACTCTTCAACCCGGGAAGGAGTAATAATTTCTTCACCAGGCACAGGAAAAAGCTCCCCGTTAACCCGAAGCAGAGGGAAAAAGCCAGCCACAAGATGCAAATCTGAGGCACTTCTAACTATTGTTAATTCTAAAAGCTGCTGTATTGTCATGGTTTAATCCTGTGCTACCCTTAACACTTCCTCAAGTGTTGTTATCCCTTCCAAAACCTTTAAGTATCCATCCTGTTTCATAGTAATCATGCCCTCTGTTCTTGAAGTTGTTTCAATTTCCTGGGCTGTTACACGGTCAAGTATTTCCCTTGAAATTTTTTCAGAAACAACCAGCACCTCAAAAATTCCAATTCGCCCTAAATACCCTGCATTCCCACACTGTCCGCAACCTTTACCTTTAAAAAGTTTAATAGAACCGCCTTTGGCGATTGTAGGCAATAAATTTCCAAGTACCTGTTTAAGGTTCCCTGCAACTTCCTCCGGAGCTTCAAAACTTAACTTACAGTTTTCACAAATTTTCCTTACAACCCTTTGACCAACTATTGCGCTCACTGATGATGCCAGAAGAAAAGGTTCAGCACCCATATCCAGGAGTCTTGGCAGAGCTCCGGATGCAGTATTTGTATGTAAAGTCGAAAAAACCTGGTGCCCGGTTAGCGCAGCTTGTATTGCTAAATCTGCAGTTTCCGTATCACGAATCTCTCCGACCATTATTGTATTTGGATCCTGGCGGAGGAATGAGCGGAGAGCTGATGCAAATGTTAATCCAATCGCCGGATTTGCCTGAACCTGATTTACTCCCGGAATCTGGTACTCAACAGGGTCTTCAATTGTTAAAACATTTATCCTTGTTGTTGAAATTTTTGTCAAAATTGAATACAGCGTTGTAGTTTTACCTGAACCAGTTGGACCGCAAATTAAAACAATACCGTGTGTCCTTAAAAGCTGAGTTTCCAGATTTTTTAAACTTATTCCGCGAAGACCCAATTCCTGCATTGTTGGAGCAGCAGAGGATTTTGGAAGAAGCCTCAAAACTACTTTCTCCCCGTAAACCGTGGGCACAGTAGATACACGAAGGTCAACCTCTTCTCTTCCAAAAGTGAATGTAAATCTTCCGTCTTGAGGCAATCTTCTTTCATCAATTTTTAAGACTGACATAATTTTTACTCTTGAAATTAAAGAGTCATGTACTCCTTTGGGGAGTATTATTTTTTCATGCAAAATCCCGTCAATTCTAAATCTAACCCTTGTACGGTCTTCCTGGGGTTCTATGTGTATATCAGACGCTTTTGTTTTAACTGCATATTCTAAAAGCTGGTTAATAATATTTGTAACAGGTGCTTCGTGTATTACCTCAGGAGCTTCATCAGTTTCTTGAGGCTTTATCTGCTCAGCTTCCCTAAGTGCCGAGGTAACATCAGTTGTTAAATTTTGGGCATACTGGTCATTAATTTCTTTTAAAATATCCTCCGGCAAACTAAGGAAAGGCTTTATTCTCATACCGCTTTTCTTCTCTATAAACTGGATTATCTGTAAATCCATAGGATCTTCCAAAGCTACCAGAAGCTGGTCTTTCTGGCGGTCAAAAGGAATAAGTTTATATCTTCTTGCAACAGGTTCTGGTATAAGATTTAAAATATCCGTAGGAATTGCTTTTCCTTCAAGTTTCATAAAAGGAACGTGTAATAACTCAGCTCTTGCAGCTGCCACCCGATCTGGAGGAGCAATGTTATGGTCAAGAATAATTTTTTCTGACGGAGATCCGGTATTTATGCTTTCGAGTTTAACTGACGAAAGTTGTTCTTTGCTTAAAACTCCCTGCTTAAATAAAATATCCTCAATTGTTTCGCTTGAAGAAAGGGCAGTATTTTGAAACTGAACCTGGGCAGTTTGCGGCATACCCTTATTATGTTAGAATTTCCATGTGATTGCAAGACTGCTTATTTCACCGTACCTTAATTTAAGGGTAAATAAGATAAATCAGATGCTATCAGAAGAAGAAATTTCACCTGATCACCCTGATGTTCTATATTTCCCTAACGGTTCAAAGCTTGGAATTGAGCAGGCAAAACAAATAAAAAAGCATTTTTTATTGAAACCTTATAAATTAAAGGGTAAGGTTGTTATTCTTGAAGACTCATCTGATCTTACAATCGAAGCACAAAATGCGCTTCTTAAAACTCTGGAAGAGCCGCCGGAGAATGCAGTTCTTATTTTAGGTACTCCGTCTGAAGATAAACTTTTACCCACTATATTATCACGCTGTCAAATTATCACACTGCATCCCTCTTCTATCACCCTGAGCCCCGCCGATGGCGGGGTAAACTCCGCGAAGGGTATATATTCTTCGCCTTCGGCTCAGAATGACAGATATGCGGAGGACATGAAAAACCTTTTAAATTCCACCTTAGAGGAGCGCTTTGAATATATTGGAAACTTAAAAGAAAAGCAAGAATTTTTAAATGCTTTAATCCATTTTTATAGAGATAAATTGATTATGGAACAGGGACAAAAGTATCACGATCGTGATATAAATGTCTCAGAAAAGGAACTGAAGGATTTCTTAAAAGAACTTCTACAGGCAGAAGAGTGGGAAGCACAAAATGTTAACATCCGTGCAATTTTGGAATATTTAATGCTGGTCATACCAAAGATTTAAAGAGTAAGCTAATTACGATGTTTTTTATCTAGACTAGGGTAAACCAGCCATAAAACAACCAAACCTGCAATGATAACAACGATGTAAAAAACAATTAATGGATCCATAAATGTTATTTTCTTAATACTAAACTAACTACCCAACAAAAAATTGTTACAACTAATCCTAATACTAACTTAAATGGATCTATTTTGTCAATTACTGAGGGAATTACAACTGTTGCTAAAGCCACTAGTCCCGTGTCAGAAAAGATATCTGACATCTTGAATAACTGATCTCTATTTAGCTTTAGTAAAGGTCTCATTCCGGCAAAGTATACCACAATCCAATTCTAGAATATTTAATTCTGATTGCTAAAAAATCCTAGGTTTTTGCAATTATGGGATATTTTGATATAATACTTACTAATGCGTACATTCTAGGTGGAAGTGCAGCAGTTAATCAAGTAAGTACCTCTAACATTATCTCATATGGTGTCAAATATCCAAGGCATTTTCTGGGAGTTGAATTCAATCTGTACTCCAGTTCCTTAATCTC
>Ga0209542_10003361_pt1 | contig 34274 bp, 38 predicted proteins | sample RifCSPhighO2_01_FD_184028 | JGI IMG/M metagenome (GOLD analysis project Ga0209542, IMG submission 184028) | Soil microbial communities from Rifle, Colorado - Rifle CSP2_plank highO2_0.1 (SPAdes) (version 2) | ecosystem: Environmental > Terrestrial > Deep subsurface > Rock core/Sediment ...
ATGAATGGTAATTTTTTCATAAAATTTTCTTTTCCTATGTTGTGCGCGGGACAGGAGTCGAACCTGCACGCCTTACGGCGCTACCACCTCAAGGTAGTGCGTCTGCCATTTCGCCACCCGCGCACGATAATTTATTCAGATTTTTCTGGCGCAGGTTCTTGCAAGGCAATATCCGGATTTTCTACAGAAGTTTCTGTTGCCAATGTTTCTTCTGGCGCAATTGCAACCGATAGGTCTTTATTTTTTAATTTTGCTTTTGCGCCTTTTGCAGTTCTTAGATAGTAAAGTTTTGCCCTTCTTACCTTGCTTGATTTTACCACTTCTATCTTTTCTATTGAAGGAGAATTAACAGGAAAAATTCTTTCAACACCAATACCTTCAACCACTTTTCTTACCGTAATAGTACTAGAAATTCCCTTGCCATGTTTTCTGGCAATTACTACACCTTCAAAAATTTGAATCCTTTGTTTATCTCCCTCTTTTATTTTTTGGTGTACTTTAACAATATCACCAGGGCGAATATCTGGATTTTTTTTCAAGTGCGGAGTGTTAAATTTTTCTGTTAATGTTGACATAAAATTATAAACTCAAAATTCAAAGCACCAAATTCTAAACAAATTCAAAATTCTAATTTCCCAATTTTTAAAACATGTTTTGGATTTTAAATTTTGGTGATTTGTGCTTGTTTGGGATTTAGGATTTTGTATTTAGAGTTTTTAGTATACTAATTAATTCTTTTGGCAAATCAGAATTGAATTCTTTTATTACGCCATCAGATAATAATATTTTTAAATACGATGCGTGTAAAAATTGCCTTCCCAAACCTTCAGGAATAGGAGAATTTTTAAATCCGTATATTTTGTCTCCTGCAATAGGATTTTTTAAATACGCTAAATGGCACCGTATTTGATGCTTCCTGCCAGTTTTTATCTTAACTTCTAATAAAGTGTAACTTGCCCTGAGCGAAGTCGAAGGGTCTGTAAATCTTTCTAACACTTTATATTCTGTAATTGCCTCTCGCAAGCCTTTTTTGCCCTTATATTCTAATGAATGGGCTACTTGTTTGCGCGGGTCATTTTTTGCTCTTCCAATTAAAGTATGAATAATGCCACTATTTTCTTTTACTACTCCCGTGGCAAGAGTAGCGTATTTCTTTTCTACCTCTCTATTTTTAAACTGTTTTTGCAAAAAAATCAAGCTTTCCGTATTTTTTGCTACTAATAATATGCCAGAGGTATCTTTATCAAGCCTATGGGCAATTCCATACCTTGGCGCCTCACCTACATTATTTAGTGCTGGAAACTTCTCAACTAGGTAATCAATTACAGTATTTTCAGTAGTTTGGCCTTCAGGAAAGACAACAATCCCCGCCGGTTTATCAACCACTAATACATTTTCATCTTCGTAAATAATTTTTACATCCATACTACTATACTTTGAATTACGAAACTCCTCGGAGGTATTTTATTCAAATTTGGAGATAGAAATTTGATAGAATTTTTAAACTTAGCCACGCATAAGTTTAAAAATTATAGCGAATTTATAGCCCAAATTTGGATAAAAGACCCCGAAACTCTTTTAAAAAATGGGAGTTTCGTAATTCAAAGTACTATAACTGCTTAGTGGTAAAATATCCCATAATAATTTGAGTTATTTTAAGACAGCTTTCAAATTCTTGGCTCAAAACTCCATCAGAACAAGTAATATTTCCCCAAACAATTTTATCAGAATACGCATACAAAGGAATCAACCAACCCGCACTACAAATACGCATATCGCCAACACCGAATGAAAAAAGTTTTTCATTATTCCAGTTATTATAATTTGGGGTGTATACCAAATATGCGCCATGAGTAAGATCTAATTTATACGTCTCTCCATTTTCGGCTTGTTGTAGATAGCTCATAAAATCTGGATTGCCTTTTATTGATGCACTACAAACTTGATCGTTTCCAAATTTTTTATATTGTTTGTCGGCAATTTTTTCGTAAAGCGGCCAATTTTCTATATTATTTTCAATAGTTTGCCTAATTTCTAATTCAAGTGATTCGTTGAGAGACAATTTGTCTTTAGAAATATTTTTGTAAAAAGCGTATCCTCCTAAAATTACTAAAAACAATACCACGACAGTAATAGCTGCTAGATATTTTTTATTGATATTTTTTATATATAATGGTGTTTCCATATTTTTTTGTGTTTATGTGGGCGGTATAGGATTCGAACCTATTGCCTCAAAAACGTCAATTTTGCGCTCTACCAATTGAGCTAACCGCCCCTGTTTTTATCCATATAGTTGGCTATGCGTTCCAATATTGATCAATACGACGGTATCATTATTTATTTCTTTGTAAATTACCCGCCAATCACCGGTTATTTTTATACTACGGCATCCCATATATTTTCCGTGTAGTGCATGATTGTCAAGAACCGTATCTGTAGCGTTTTGATAAAATATTCTAATTCGTTCGTTAAATCTTAATTTGATCTCACTCGGTGCTTTCTGAAAAGATTTCTCAAAAAGTCTATATTTTATGACTTTCATTTTGCAAGACTCTTAATTAATTCTTCGGCGGAATCATAGGGCTTACTCATGTTTTTTCCAGCTTTTATATCTTCCTCAATTTCTGCCAACCAGCTTTCCATATAGGGAGTCATCTTTTCCGCGGTGCTAACACTAAAGGTTTCGGTTTTAATAAAGTTACGCAAGGAAGCATTAACCACTGTACTCAAAGACAAACCCAGGTTATGGGCTATTTTGGCAGATTTTTCTTTAATATCCTTATCAACTTTTATATGCATAGTTGTTTTCATGATTTATATAGTTTAATAGTATATACCACAAGTATACACAACAGATACACTCGTGTCAAATGTAATTTATTAATCGATTAGCCTGCGTTTGCTGGAGCATAATTTCTGAAACTAAAATTTTATAAGAATCTTTGATATCTCTCCAAGGGAAGTTGCGTTTATTTTTTTATAAAAACACACTATTTTTTGGAATTTTTGAATGGCTTTTTTGCCTATAATTAGTCAAATAGTGTTGCAATAAACGAACCATCGGTAGCGCTACTGAAGTCTATTTGTTCTCTCTCTGATAATTTAAAAATGTTATTTTGATAAAGGAATAATTGGATAAGATTATCGGTGTAATAGGTACCAGAACATTCAGGCAGATCTGTTTGAAGATTTTTATTACACACTAATTCCAATCGGTTATCGCTTGCATTGGCAAACTGGTTTTTTATTTATTGTAGAGAGGCATCAGAATTATTTGGAGAGTAAACATATACACTTGCTTTTCCATCTGGTGATAAAAGCCAGGCGACTCCTACCAATACAATTATGAGGACTATTATTGTGATGGTTATAATTTTTATATTCATAAGTTAGTTTTTAGGATTTTGTGGGCGTGCCAGGATTCGAACCTGGGGCCTAATGTGTATAAGACATTTGCTCTAACCGCTGAGCTACACGCCCATTATTTATACCCTAATTTTAAGCTTTTAAAATTAGGGTATAAATTACTTTTTATTTACGGTTTGGAATTTTAAATTTTGAACTTTGAATTTTGCTATTTGTACCCATTAATTTTTCAAATTCTTCTCTTTCTATGGTTTCTTTTTCAATTAAAGTTTTAGCAATTTTTGCCAGCAAGTCTTTTTTCTTTGAAACTATTTCGGTTGATTTTTTTTCAGCGCTTTTAATTATCCCTTCAATCTCTTTATCAATTTTTTCGGCAACCGCTTCAGAATAATTTTTTTGGTCTGGAATTTCCCTTCCCATAAATATGGCTTCGTCCTTGCCTCCAAATACAATGGGTCCTAAAGAAGACATTCCGTACTCTTTTACAATTCTGCGCGCTAGGTCAGAAGCCTTTTCTAAATCATTAGAGGCGCCAGTGCTCATTTCTCCAAAAATTAATCGCTCTGCAGAAAGTCCTCCCAACAAAGTGGCTATTTCTGCCATAAACTGGGTTTTTGTTCTCATTTTATTTGATTCAGAAGGCACCTGCAAAGTGTACCCCCCAGCCATTCCACGAGCAATAATAGAAATTTTTCTTACGGGTTCGGTTCCCGGTATTGAGCTTGAAACCAATGCATGTCCAGCTTCGTGGTAAGCGGCAATTTCTTTTTCTTTTTTAGATAAAATATGGCTTTTTCTTTCGGGGCCCAATAATACTTTTTCAATTGCTTCTAAAAAATCTCCCTGAAAAACTTGTGTTTTATTCTGTCGCGCGGCTAATAATGCGGCTTCATTAGCAACATTGGCCAAATCAGCTCCAGAAAACCCAGGAGTTCTTTCAGCAATTTCCTTGAAATTTACATTTTCCGATAATGGTTTTTCTTTTGAATGGATTTTTAAAATTTCTTCTCGGTCGTGGACATCTGGCGGATCTAAAATAATTTTTCTATCAAACCTGCCTGGTCTTAAAAGCGCGGGGTCCAAAATATCTCCACGATTTGTTGCAGCAATAACTATTACCCCGGATTCTTTTTCAAAGCCGTCCATTTCAACCAAAATCATATTTAAAGTTTGTTCTCTTTCATCGTGGCCTCCGCCAATACCAGCCCCCCTGTGGCGTCCAATGGCGTCTAATTCATCAATAAAAATTATTGATGGAGCCGCTTTTTTAGCAGTTGAAAATAAATCGCGCACACGGGCTGACCCCACTCCTACAAACATCTCCACAAATTCTGATCCAGAAATGGAAAAAAACGGCACATTGGCTTCGCCAGCCACTGCACGCGCCAAAAGGGTTTTCCCCACGCCAGCGCTTCCTAAAAGCAACACGCCTCTTGGGATTTTAGCTCCCATTGCCAAATATTTTTTTGGAAATTTTAAAAAGTCAACAATTTCTGTAAGCTCTTCTTTTGCTTCTTTTAGCCCTGCAGCGTCTTTAAAAGTTATTTTTTCTTTGTTGTTAGGATCAGCGCCAAAAAGCTTAGCTTTAGATCTTGTAAAATCAAATACTTGGCCAGCTCCCATTTTAGCTTGCTTCATAATAGTCCACAAAAAATATCCAATTACCAATAATGGCAAAATTCCATAAATTAATGCTGGCAAAAGCCAAGACCAGATATTTTCTTCTTGCGGGACAATATCAATTTCTATTTTTTGTAATTTTTCTTTATCAACACCCAAATTTATCAGTAAATCAGGTAACACGGAATTTGATTCCTTCATTGAGCTGGCTTTTTTATCATCGCTGTATGCCACTTCAATACTGTCGCCAGAAACCGTAATTTTTTTGACTTTATCTTGGTTAATATCTAACACAAGCTGGGAAATTAATATTTGGTCAGTTTTTTCTGAAGGCATTTGAAGTAAACTAAACAAGCCTCCTACGATTATAAGGATTAGTATTACAAAAATAAAATTTTTAACAAAAGGGTTGATTTTCATTTGATGAATTATAGACCTCTTGCAAAATAAAATTCGACTGCAAATTGCATATTTCGGCTACAAATTCGCTATAATTTTTCAGCTTAGCTAAAGTCTTTACCCAGTTAAATAAAATCCTTTAGGATTTTAATTTTACCAGTGGTAAAATTATTTAACTAGGTAAACCTTAAAATTCTATCAAATTTATAACTCGAAATCTTCAATTTTCGCTACGAATTTTATTTTGCAAAAGATCTTATGATTTACGAATTAAGATTTATGATTTATTCAACGAAATTTTAAATCTTAAATCTACAAGGCGAAATCTTAAATTAATATAGGTTATCCTATCATTTTAAAAAATATATTTCAATAACTAAGATTTGTTTTCTTTGGGGTATTTTAGTATAATAGACCCGTTGCGCAATAAGGTTCTACTGCAAATTGAACCTTTCGGCTGTAAATTCGCTATAATTTGTCAGCTTATGGCAAGCATAAACCTCCAAATTCTATCAAATTTACAGCTCAAAATCTTCAATTTTCGTCACGAGCCTTATCGCGCAACGGGTCTAATAAAAAATATGTCAGAATTAAGAGAAATAAGAAAAAAATCAGAGGAGGAGCTTCAAGGTCAAACTAATGAAGTTGCTTCTAATTTAGATCAAGAAATAATACAACCAACTTCTAGAGAAGTAGTTTTTAGTATGTCTTTGGAAGAAATCAAAGAAAGGTTTCCTGTTCGGTATGGAATATACCTTAAAAGCTTAAGAGCAAATAAAACTGGCACTGAAATTCCTGAAAGCGAAAAGGAAGAAATGCAAGAATGGCTTAGTATTTTAAATAATCTTGATACTTACATAAATAACCACAAAACAAATGGTAAAGAAATAACCTTAAGAGAAAGGCAACTCACGGTTTTTGAAGATATGAGGGATTTTTTAGAAGAGGGAGGAAAAGAGGGGTATATCAAACTGCCAACAGGCTCGGGTAAGACAGTTATTTTTTCAGAATTCATTGAAGCGATAGGAGTTAAAACTCTTATTGTAGTTCCTACAAAAATTTTAGTTGGTCAAACAGAAGATAAGTTAGAAGAGTTTGCTGAAGATTTAGATGTCGGTAAAATTTATTCAAGAGTAAAAGAACGAGGGAGAAGTGTAACAATTATTACATATCAATCTTTTGCCAAAGGCGTTGAAGATGGTACTTTAAATCCCGATGACTATAGGTGTCTTATTTTAGACGAAGTTCATACTGCCCTAAGTGAAAAGAGAAGTGATGCAGTAGGTAAATTTAATAAAGCAATTAAACTTGGTTTTACTGCAACTCCGAAATATTCAGAACATAAAAATGTTGAGCAATTACTTAACACAGAAATTCATAGCCTTAATGTAAGGGAAGCCGCTGAGGAAGGAGTTATTAGCCCATTTTCTGTGGTTATTGCCCAAACAAATATTGACATAAGCGGTGTTAAAGTAAAAAATAAAAGTGGCGAATATGATGAATATGAATTACAAAAAGCAATAAATATTCAAAGTAGAAACCAATCAGCAGTTGAATTATATCAAAAAATGTTTGATGGACAACTTGCAGTTGTCTACTGTATGGGCGTAAAGCACGCAAAAAATGTCGCAAAACTTTTCAATGATAGCGGTATTAGTGCTTCGGTCGTTCACGGAAATCAATCAATAAAAGAACAACAAATAATTTTAGAAAAATATAAGCAAGGGGAAATTAAAGTTTTATGTAATGCAGATATTCTTGTTGCGGGGTTTGATGAGCCAAGGGTGAGTGTTTGTTTAAATCTTGCCCCCACCTTATCTCCCGTAACTGCTGAACAGAGAGGCGGAAGAGCATTGAGATTGGATAAGGAAGATAAAGACAAACATGCCACTATAGTTGATTTTATTGACAGAAATGAAAACAAAAAAGTTCAACCAATTACTTTCGCTGAAATTACGGGTGCTTCGGTTGTGTATCCAAGCAGTAAATTTAGAGACTCAAAATCTAGAATTAAAGAAGGAGGAGGAAAAACTATTCAAAGTCCAGAAATTGAAATTGAAGGCTTAAAAGTAACCACTAATTCGGAAGAAGTAATGAGGATTGTTGTTACAATGATGGAAGGAAGAGCTGAACCAGCTCCAGAAGGATGGATGGCCAGAACACCCTTAGCCACAAAGTTAGGTCTGGGCAAGGAAACGGTAAATGAAATGGTGGATAAATATAGACAACAACACCCAGAATGGTTTCACAAATATCTTGATGATAAAAATCGTATTAATGAATACTATGCACCAGAATTAGTGGCCCTCGCTGAAGAAAAGGTAGCAACCAGAAAGTATGCTCCGCAAGGTTGGATTACCGCTGGCACATTAGCTAAAAAAACCTCTGCCTCAAGGTCAAAAATATTTGGGATTGCCGATAAATATAGGAATGAGCATCCCGAGTGGTTTGAGGGGTATTTAGATAAAAGCAAGCATTCTTATGAGCACTATTCTCCTGAATTGGTTCAAAAGATCCAAAGCGAGGTAGAAACTCAAGTAAAACCTCCTAGTGGATGGGCTACCAGTGGCATACTAAATAAAAAATCCAAACCGACAGTCGGACTTTTAGCAATATCTCGAATGGCCGAGGAACATAGACAACAGCATCCAGAATGGTTTAAAGAGTTCTTGAATGAAATGGGTCTTATGTGTGAACACTATTCACCCGAGTTAATAAATATAATTGAAGGAAAAATAAGAGAAAGAAAGAAAATTCCTGCGGGGTGGGTAAATAATAATACACTGGCAATAGAGTTAGGATTTGCCCCTGTTACTACCAATAGAATTGCTGAACAACATAGAGAACAGCATCCTGAATGGTTTGAATGGTATTTTGATCACCAAGGCCGAAATTTTGAATATTATTCCCCTGAGCTAACAGGAATAATTAGAGAAATTTTAATAACTAGAGAAAAGGCGCCTATAGGTTGGGTTACTAAAAAATTCCTGGCAAAAGAACTTTCGATGAGTCCGCAAACAATACATAGAAGAGCTGAACAACATAGAGAACAGCATCCAGAATGGTTTAAGAGTTACATTAATAAAAAAGGGGGGTTGTTTGAACACTATTCTCCTGAATTGGTAAAAACAATTAAAGAAGAATTAAAATCAAAATAAAAACGGGCTTAAGCCCGTTTTTATTTTGACTATTGAAACTATTTCTTAGCAACCAGCTTTAAACTCATCCTATGCTCTTTTGGTTCAATCATCAAAATTTCAAAGTTGTAAGTTTCGCCGATTTTTAAAGAATCTTCCATTTCTTTTTGTCCTGCAAATTCAGATACATGACACAAGCCCCTTATTTTAGGCAAAATTTCAATAAAGGCGCCGAATGGAGAAAAAGAAATTACCTTTCCTTGAATAGAGTCTCCCTTTTTATATTTTTTTTCAACTTCCTCCCAAGGATTCTCTTTCAAGCTTTTCAATGAAAGAAAAACTTGATTATTGTTGATATTGATAATTTGGGCTTTTATTATTTCTCCTACTTTTACAATTTCGGCTGGATTTTGCACTAATTGCCAATCCAATTCAGAAATATGAATTAAACCTTCAATACTGTCCTCTTGTATATTAGAATTTGCCACCACATCTTTTTCTGCGTCAGTCTGCGTTAAGTTTGCGTCAGTCTGCGGCTGTGTTTCTGACACAGCTAGAGGAAACCGTATAAAAACTCCAAAATCTGCAATTCCTGTGATTTTTCCTTCAATAATGTCTCCTTTTTTATAACCGCTGATAATCTTTTTAATAGCCTGTTCTGTTTTTGCCTTTTCAGAAAGGATTAATTTATTTTCTTCTGCCAATAAATCTAAAATTTTCACCTCTAGAGTTTTGCCTATAAATTTTTGCAATTCTTTTAATATTTTTTGTTTATCCGCATCAATAACTCTTGGGTAATTTTCAGGAGATAATTGTGAAACTGGTAAAAAGGCTGTGATATTATTCACACTCGTTAAAAGTCCTCCTTTGTTAACCCCGGTTATTTTAACCTTTATAATTTCTTCTTTCTCTTTCATTTCACGGAGCTTCTGCCAACTTATTTCTTGTGTTGCGTCTCTTAAAGAAAGTTCTCGGTACCCCTCTTCGTTTTCTAATTCAACCACTTTGGCAAAAACGGTATCTCCTATATTCAAGTTTTTAATGATGTCTCTGACCGCATAAAATTCTCTTCCGTATATTATGCCAGTGCCCTGGTTTCCCAAATCAATAAAAATAGATGACCTATCGCGGGCCACCACTTTACCTTCAACTATTGAACCCACTGATACTGCTTGAGTTGAGTTATCTTGCATTTTTTTCCCGTTAACTGATGAATTTGTATCTTCCTTCATTATTATATATATTATTTTCTTTTGGTTATTTTTCCTCACCTTATAAATATATAAGGGGATTCTGCTGCCAATCAGCAGTATTAATTGTATTTTGTGTACCCTGAATTACGAAATACTTTCTTGGGATTTTCTCTAAATCTGGAAGGTGAAAATTTGATAGAATTATTTTATGTAGTTTACTACATAAAATAATTATTGCGAATTTTCAACCCGAATTTGGAGAAAAGACCTGAAACTTGCTTTTTCATTAGGGATTTCGTAATTCAAGGTGAATAGGTATAATATACATTATTTTTATTTTTCTACAAGAGTTGAAACTAAAAAATGTTTGTGATAAAATAACAAAATAATTTAAAAATTCAAATTTACACTATGGCTAAAATTATTTGGGCGGGACAATCCTGCTTTCAAATTTCGGTTTCTAATTCTAAAGACAGCCAAGCAAATATAGTAATTGACCCCTTTTCAGAAATAGGATTAAAAAATCCTAATTTTTCGGCTGATATTTTGCTTGTATCCCACAATCACTCCGACCATAATAATGTAAAGAGTGTAAGTGGTGATCCTTTTTTAATTGAAGGTCCAGGAGAATATGAAGTAAGGGGAGTTTTTATTAAAGGTATTCCCTCTTTTCATGATGATGTATTAGGAAAAGAAAGAGGATTAAATACCATATACGCAATTGAATCAGAAAATATTAAATTGTGCCATTTAGGAGATTTTGGACAAAAACAACTCACCGATGAACAGCTAGAAAAAATAGGCCCGGTTGATGTATTAATGATTCCCGTTGGAGGAAATTTTACTATTTCTTCTTCTGAAGCCCAAAAAATAATAGGTCAAATAGAGCCAAAAATAGTCATTCCAATGCACTACGGATTACCAAAATTGAATATAAAACTGGATGATGTTGATAAATTTTTAAAAATAATGGGGAAAAATTCAGTTGAACCGCAAGATAAATTAGTAGTTAAAACCAACACACTGCCAAAAGAGGGAGAAATGGAAATAGCCGTATTAAAACCATAGTAAGATTTATTCTGTGAAAATAGAAGAAAAGTTAAAAGATTTTACCACGCAACTACAAAGTTTATCCCAGATAAAAAAATGGATTATTTTTGGCATCGTGATGGCAGTTTCTATTGTAATAGCAATTTTTATTGAATTTCAAATTACAAAAAATAATTTTTCAAAGTTACAGCAATCCTTACAACCATCTACTCCTGCAAAAAATGATACGGTACCCCAAAATGAAAGTGTTTTGGTGAGCGAGGAAAATGACACTACACAAAATATTTCAACTGAAATGAATCAGGTTCCAGATGATTCTTCAATAGACAGTGAAATGGATTATTTAGACCAAGATATTAATAATTTTTAAAAAATATGGAAGGCGAAAAAGATTTAGAAAAGCTTAGTCCAGAATTGCAAGAAAAAAGTTTGGACCAAATAGATTTAAGTGATTTTTTTGCTGAATTGGAAGAATATCATGCAGAATTCAATTTGGGAGCTTTAATGGGTTCGCGTTCAATTAACTTAATAGAAAAAGGACGCATTGAAAAATTAGAAGAAGAAAGAAATAATGCATTAGATAGAATTAAAGAAAAATATAGAAAAGATTTATCTAGAATTGGCTTAAATTTAGAATTTATAGATGATAAAAATTCGTACCAAGATGCAAAAAATACTGGAGATTTAGAATATGCCGAATATGACGATGAAACAAAGTATGAAATATGGCGATTAACCAACAAAAAAGTAATAATTCATTTAGTTGGAACAAAAAGATTTCTTAACTATTTAGATTCTTTTGAAAAAAATCAATCCCTATCAAATAAAGAACAACCAGATGAAAAACAATTAGAAAAAAGTCAAATAAGCGAAGGCCAATTAAAGGGTCTTGCAGTACTATTAAGATTTTTAATAAACCAAATTGCAATACAACATGATCCCTCAAACCCCAACAACAAAGAAAATATATCTGGACTACTAATTGACTTAAATCAAATTGTTAAAAAATGCGAAAAACTAAAAATCGATAAGGATAAGGCAGAGTTTTCCGAATCAACAGAGACTCTATCTGAATATTCAAAATTCAGTGGATGTTTGAAAGAATATTTATTGGCAAAAAATAATCATCTTTTAGATGAAGTTGGAGGTAATAACTTTGGACCTAGCCAGTGGCATATAGATTGCAGTAAAAAAAATTATTTAAAAAAATGGAAGAAAACATTAGAAACAATTGACCAAATAAAAGAAAATCCAAAAGCTAGGGCACTTCTAGAAAAAGTTATAAAAAATTTAAAAGAAAGTTTAGAATACGCAAAAAAAGACTTAGAGAGAGACCTGTTACCCATTGATACAAGAACAATCAATCCTGCAAATAAAATTGAAGAAGAAATCGAAGAAGATAAAAGAGATGCAATTGTAACGGATAAGAGAATTATAATAGACAAAGTTTACAGTAAATTAAAAAAAATAAAATAGTAAAGCCATGCCAATAAGAGAAAATTTAGGAGTACCAGAAAACATTGAGTCATCGGGTTCATATAGAGAAGGTGATTGGGAGTTAAATGATAGAAAGGAATATTATGAACTAACAAAAGAAGCAAAAAAGTTGATTAGTATAAATTTAAGCGGCACCTTGGGTTCTTTGGAAAAATCTTATTCAAATTATATAGAAAGTCTTCAACATAGATCCGGAGCGGGGCCTAGAAATAAAGAAGCCGAAGAGGAAGAAAGAAGGCAACCCGTACAAAGTGTAATAGAGAAAGCTTTCCCTAAATTAGAAAAAATTGGTTTATATATAAAAGCTTTTCCTGTTTTTATTTCCTCTGATCCAATGCGCAATTTAATGGAAGATTTTGGCATTGCTTCTGACGATATTGAAGATAGAAATTATAAAAGCATAACAATTGAGCTTGGTGACGGAGAAAGATTTTTAAAATATTTTGATTTTTTAATTGAAAATAAATTAAATAAAAACCAGATAGAAAGCCTTATGAAAGTTGCTCAAAGCTTTCTAGATCAAATTAATAAATTCTACTTAAAACCCGGTATTATTCCTAATTCTGATAGAATGATTGAATTGATGGAGCATTTGGGTGAAATATTAAAAAATTATAAAAGAATTGGCATTAATAAAGATAAAAATCTACACGGAGGCTTGCCATGGTTAGGACCATTTCGAATAATTTTTTCTGATTTACTTGATGATTTAGATGATTATAAAGAGGCAAGTGAAAAACAATATTTAAAACAATGTGTGCTAGCTAAAAACAATGGAATTTTTAGGACTTCCAAACCGGATATTATTATGGCAAATCGTTGGCATTTTAGAGATTATGAATCGCTTGAAGAAAAATTAGAGGGAGCAATGAGTATAATAAAACAACTAAAAGAAATTCCAGGCGCCAAAAAATTTCGGAGTGAAATTATTAGGAATCTAATAAAAACTTTAATGTCTGCAAAAGATGACTTGAAAAAAAAGCCTTGGTTATCGAAGGTTGATCTGTATAAAAAGAATAATTTAATTGATAAAATACTTAATGAATTAGAATATACATATTATTAAAGAATTAAGTAATATTTAATAGTATAAAATTTTTATGGCCAAAGAAAAAGAACCATCCTCCTTCGCTAAAGCTTCGGCGGACAAGGATCAAAAAACAACTTCAATAGGAAAAGTTAATAAAAGAGAAATAGTTGATGAATTAAAAGAATCATACATTGATTACGCAATGTCGGTTATTGTTGCCCGCGCGCTTCCTGATGTAAGGGATGGCTTAAAGCCAGTCCATAGGAAAATTTTGTATGCAATGAATGAATTGGGCCTAAGTTCTTCTGCAAAATTCAGAAAATGCGCTGCCGTAGTTGGAGAAGTTATGGCAAAATACCACCCTCATGGAGATATGGCTATTTATGATAGCTTAACCAGAATGGCACAAGATTTTAACTTGCGATATCCATTAGTTGCCCCTCAGGGAAATTTTGGATCTATTGATGGCGACAGTCCGGCTGCTGCAAGATATACCGAAGCCAAATTATCAAAATTGGGCGAAGAATTACTTTCAGACATTGAAAAAGATACGGTGAATTTTATGAATAACTATGATGGAACTCGCAAAGAACCCACCGTATTACCCTCTCCCTTGCCCCAATTACTTTTAAATGGATCTTTAGGAATTGCAGTGGGAATGGCAACCAACATTCCGCCCCATAATTTAACTGAATTAATAGATGCTGTTTTTCATTTACTGGATAATCCAAAAGCCGAAACCCCTGATTTATTCCAATTTATCCAAGGTCCTGATTTTCCAACCGGAGGCACCATTTACGATCAAAAAGAAATTATTACCGCTTACTCCCAAGGTAAAGGCTCAATTATTATGAGGGGAAAGGCGGACATTGTATCAAAAAAAGATGAATCAGAACAAATCATCATTACAGAAATACCGTATCAGGTGTTAAAATCCAACTTAGTTGAAGAAATGGCAAACCTGGTTTCAGAAAAAAAAGTTGAAGGTATAAAAGATATTAAAGATTTATCGGACAGATCGGGAATGAGTATTATTATTGATATTAAAAAAGGATACGATGCAAATAGGGTTTTAAATAGATTATATAAATTCACCAATCTTCAAAAAACTTTCCATTTGAATTTATTGGCTTTAGTTGATGGTATCCAGCCTGAAATTTTATCAATTTCAGATGTATTAAAATATTTTATAAAACATCGCACCGAAGTAGTTACAAGGCGTACTAAATTTGATTTAGAAAAATGCAAAGAAAGAGCACACATACTAGAAGGCTTAATGATTGCCCTTAAAAATATTGACGCGGTAATAGCGGTAATTAAAAAATCCGAAGACCGTGAAGATGCAAAAAATAATTTAATCAAAAAATTCAAACTTACCGAAAGGCAAGCAGTTGCTATTTTGGAAATGAAATTACAAACACTGGCTGGACTAGAAAGAAAAAAAATAGAAGATGAATTAAAAGAAATCTTAGAAAGAATAAAAGAGTTAACCGCTATTTTAAAAAGTCCTGAAAAATTAAAAACTATTATTAAAAAAGAGCTGGAAGCCCTAAAAGAAAAATTTGGCGATAAAAGAAGAACAAAAGTAATAAAACAAAAACTTGGCGAAATTACCGAAATTGATTTGGTTCCACTAGAAGAAACCATAGTTACCTTAACTACCGGCGGGTATATAAAAAGAATTAATCCTGGCACTTATAAAATCCAAAAACGAGGCGGCAAGGGAATTATGGGAATGAAAACCATGCAAGACGACATTGTTGAGCATTTTCTTAGCGCTTCTACTCATGATAATTTATTATTTTTTACTGATTTTGGAAAAGTATTTCAAACACAAGTATATGAAATTCCAGAAGGCACAAGAGTTGCCCGAGGTAGAGGACTTTTAAATTTCTTGGAAATTTCCAGTGAAGAAAAAGTGCTGTCTTTAGTGCCAATACCAAAAGGCGCGCCTAATCAAAAAAGTGAAACAGCAAGTAAAACAGGTGCAACAACTCAAGAAAAATACTTGGTGATGGTTACTAAAAATGGTAGAATCAAAAAAACAGATTTAAGCGAGTTTGATAATGTCAGAAAAAGCGGAATTATTGCTATAAAATTAGAAAAAGGAGACTTACTTAAAAAAGTGGTAAAAACTAGCGGTGATGACGACATTATTTTAGCCACAAAAAATGGTATTGCAATAAGATTTAAAGAAAAAGATATAAGGCCTATGGGTAGAAGTGCTGCTGGTGTTAAAGGAGTGAGACTAAAAAAGGGAGATGAAGTTATTGGAATGGGCGTGATTGCAAAAAATGAAAAAGGCGTAAATGATGATAAAAAAATAAAAGAATATTTATTGGTAGTAATGGAAAATGGATACGGAAAAAGAACAGAAATTTCTCAGTATAAAGTTCAGGGAAGAGGTGGTTCTGGTGTGAAAACCGCAAAAATTACAAGTAAAACCGGTAATATTGTCCTCTCTTATATATTAGACAATTCAGCTGATGATGAAGATTTAATAGTGATATCCCAGAAAGGACAAGTGATTAGAAGCGCTACAAAATCAATATCCATACTTGGCAGAGCAACCCAAGGCGTAAGGATAATGAGATTAGAAACGGGAGATAAAGTGGCATCGGGAACATGCTTGAAGGAATAAATATCCATAAGTTATATTTAAAAAATTTAGTACAATAAGTAAATCCAAAATACAAAATCCCAAATCCTAAACAAATTCAAATTACCAAAATACACGATCCAAAACATATCACATTTTGAATATTTGAATTTTGATATTGTTTAGAATTTAGTGCTTTGAATTCTGGATTTTAGAAATCTTGCCTGAATTTTTAAAAGTAGACGAAGTACTAAGTAATCTTGATATAAAAGAAGATATGCTAGTTGCTGAATTTGGTTGCGGTTCTGCCGTTTTTACTATTGCACTCGCAAAAAAATTATCCAAAGGAAAAGTGTATGCGCTAGATATCCAAGAAGAAAAACTATCTGCCTTAAAAGGCAAAATGTCGCATGAAAATATTAATAACTTTGATATAATTCTTTGTGATTTAGAAAAGCCTAAAGGTTCTTCATTGCATAATAATTTTTTAGATATAGTATTAATCCCCAACATTTTATTTCAAGCAGAAAATAAATATGGTATAATTGAGGAGGGTGTTAGAATTTTAAAATCTGGTGGCCAACTTTTAATAATAGACTGGTTAAAACAAGGGCCATTCAGCCCAAAAACAGGAATGATAAGCCCCCAAGAAATTAAAAAAATAGCAAATACTTTGGGTCTTTTACTTAAAAAAGAATTTGCAGCGGGAGACTATCATTATGGGTTATTATTTATGAAAGAATAAAAAATCTTTCCGGTATAATAATTAAAAACATGACTCAAAAAAATAAAAAAGAGATAACTACTATTCCCGAACTAGCAAAAATGATAAACCATGGTTTTCAAAGTAATCAAGATTATATGGATAGGAAGTTTTATGAATTAAAGACAGAGGTTAAGGGAGTTGATAAAAAACTAGACAGCTTTATTGAAAGTTATAATGAAGAGAAATTGCCGATGCGAGTTGAGTATATTGAAAACATGTTGAATTTACATAAAAAATAAATTTTAGGTTTCGTAATAAATCATGAAAAAGAATTTATTGCTAATATTTTTAATTATAAATCTTTTATTCTTAAGCAATTTTGTTTTTGCTGCCCCAGTTATTAGTCTTCCTAATCCATTGTGTGCTAGTGGTAGTCAAGGCACATGCAATATACGGTGCGACGATACTGCTTGGCAATATGGTCCTAATTCTTCGGGAGGAACCGGCTATTCTAGTTTTGCGGCATGTTGTACAGATGGAGGATTCTCAATTACAGGTGGCACTGGTACATGTATTCAAGATTTTCCAGCCCTTATAGCTCAAATCACAAATTATATATCCTTAGTTATTGGTTCACTAGCTATTTTAATGTTTGTAATTTCCGGTATTATGTTTATAACTTCTGCGGGAAGCCCTGAAAAAATTAGAAGAGCCAAAGATATAGCAGTTTATGCTTTAATTGGCGCGGCAATTGCTTTGTCGGGTGCTGGATTAGTTGTAGTGGTAAGAGAGGTTATTGGGGCTTAAAAAATTCAAGATAGAATTTCAATGAGAAAATTTTTACAAACCATAAAAAAAGATTTATAATTAATTTAATGAAACAAAAGGTCGATTAAATATAAATAGCGATTCCGATATACGAATGGCACACAAATCTACAAATAGGTATTCGTAAATTAGTGTGTGATTAGTAAATTAGTGTCGCTTAGTAAAATGAATAAAAAATTAGTTTTATTTTCTGTATTAGCGACTTTGTTAGTATTGCCTGTTATAGGTTTAGCAGGTTTTAATCCTGGTGATCCACCTGCATCTGATGCTGACCTTTCAGTTATCCAACTTATTGATGTTATAATAAGCTTTATCTGGCCAATCGTAGTGATAGTAGTTATTATATTATTCACTGTATCTGCGTTTATATTCTTAACCGCACAGGGAAACCCAGAAGAAGTAGCAAGAGCAAGACAAGCTTTTATCTGGGGCGTAGCTGGAACAGTAGTAATTTTCATTGCGTGGTCAATTCCGTTTATTATCAGAAATACCTTAGGAGTGTAATAGTTGCAATATAATCAGCTCCGTCTGTATTGGATTTTTTTTAAAAAGACGGGGCTGATTATTGAAGGATAAATCTAATAAAGTTTTTAAATTTTAAATTATTAAAAATGAATAAAAAAATAGTTTTATTATACACTTTGGCAGTTTTATTAACCTTTCCTGTAATAAGTTTAGCTATAGTATTTTCTGATCCTCCGGCGGGAGCATCCTTTAATATTCCAGACTTTCTAAGCACCCTAGTAACTATAGTATGGTGGGTATTTTTGATGATAGTTCTTATTTTATATATGGCTGCTGGTATTTTATTTTTAACGGCACAGGGGGACCAAGGTCAATTAGATAAGGCAAAAAAAGCTGTGATTTGGGGAACCGTTGGTGTATTTGTAGGTGTTTTAGCGTTTTCTATCGTGTCTCTTATGAGAAACACATTTAATCTTGTATAAATGAATAAAAAATTAGTTAATTCGCTTGCAGTAATTACTACACTTTTTTTGCCTGTTTTAGTTTTAGCTGCAGAACCAAGTAATTTTATTGTTACCATCATAGACAATGTACTATCTATGATAGTTTGGCCCCTTTTTATAGGACTAGTCATTATAATGTCTATATGGGCTGGCATTTTATTTTTAACAGCTCGGGGTAGTGAAGATCAATTAGGAAAAGCAAAGAAATTTGTCGTTTGGATTATAGTTGGAATTTTTGTTGCAATTTTAGGCTATGGCGCTTATGCTACTATACAAGGCATTATTCCGGCAGTAGTTCCCTAGTTAAAATTAAAGTAAATATTGCATAAATAAATTTTAAAGTTAAAAAATGAATAAAAAATTAATTATTTTTTCTACCATAACTTTGCTGTTGTTACCCCTTGTGATTTTTGCCATCATCATCCCTGCCCAACCCGGTCAGGGAGCAATTAATATTTTAAGTTTAATAAATAATTTATTACAAGTATTATGGTGGATATTTTTAGGAATTATTGTTGCTATGTCTATATGGGCTGGCATTTTATTTTTAACAGCTCGGGGTAGTGAAGATCAATTAGGAAAAGCAAAGAAATTTGTCGTTTGGATTATAGTTGGAATTTTTGTTGCAATTTTAGGCTATGGCGCTTATGCTACTATAGTGTTACTTATTTCTTAAAATATTAAAATGAATAAAAAATTAGTTTTATTTTTCGCTTTATCAATTTTATTAGTGTTACCCGTTTTAAGTTTGGCTATAGCATTTGCTCCTCAACCAGGTAGCGGAGCAGTTAATATACAGTCACTGATAAGTGGGATAATAAGTATATTATGGTGGATATTTTTAGGCATTATTGTTATCATGTTTATCATTGCCGGTATTTTATTTTTAACGGCTCAGGGTAGCGAAGATCAATTAGGAAAAGCAAAAAAAGCGGTAATATGGGGAGGGGTTGGGGTTTTTGTTGCTATTTTAGGATATAGTGCTTTTATAACCATACAAAGCTTTCTTCTTTAGAAAAAGAAAAATGAATAAAAAATTAGTTTTATTTTTCGCTTTATCAATTTTATTAGTGTTACCCGTTTTAAGTTTGGCTATAGATTTTCCTGCCGAACCAGGAGCAAGAATCATCAATATTCAGGAAATTATAAATGGAATATTGTTAATACTATGGTGGATATTTTTAACTATAGTTATTATTTCATTTTTAATCACTGGTATTTTATTTTTAACAGCACAGGGTGACCAAGGGAAATTAGATAAATTAAAAAAGGCTGTAATATGGGGATTAGTTGGCATACTTGTAGCTATTTTAGCTTTTTCTATTATTAGCATTACAAATAATGTCATTTATCCTCCACCACCCCCCCCACCGCCACCTCCTCCGACTGGAGTTTGTTGCTCCTCTTATACTTGCATAGCTAATGAGACACTTGCTTATTGCAATGGAATTCAAGGCACTTATAAAGGCGACGGAACCACTTGCTCTACGGTAACCTGTCCATAAAAAATTATAAATTGATAAATTCCGCATTTTCTTGTATAAAGAGTGCGGGTTTATTTTCAAGCGAGTGCAGGAATTATAAATTGTAAATCGAAATTTATAATTTATAATTCCAAACGAGCGCCGAAAATATGCTTTGCATATTTTTTGAAGCTCCCGTGGCGGAATTGGTATACGCGCATGTCTTAGGAACATGTCTCGCAAGAGGTAGAGGTTCGAGTCCTCTCGGGAGCACATCTAAATCAAAAAAACCGCATATTATTTGCGGTCTTTTTTTTATTAAGTTAAGAAACTTTAATTTCTGGTTTTAATTCTTTTAATTTATCTATTTTGGGTATTTTTATAGTAAGCATTCCTTTGTCCATTTGCGCATCTGCTAAATCCGTATCAATATTTTCAGGCAATACTATTGTTCTTTTGAATGGACCAAAATAGCATTCTTGGTAAAAATACTGCCTTACATGATCCAAATGAGGATCTTGCCTTTGGCCTTTTATCACCATCATTTCTTTTTCTACAGATATATCAAGGTCTTTTATTGAAACCCCAGCAATCGCTGCAAAAACCACAAAATCTGAATTTGTTTCAAACACATCAACCACAAGCTCTCCACCAGGATTAAATATGTTGTTTTTATCGGCATTGATATTTTCCTCTTTTTCGCTAATTTCTGGTTTTAATTTTGATTTTTTAGCCATAATTTTTTAAATTCGAAATTTGAATATCGAAATTCGAAACAAATTTCAAAATTTTAATTTCAAATTACCTAAACTTAATTTATTCTGATTTTCTCATAATTGACCCAAAAATATTCATTAATTCTGTTGATCCTTTCATCAAGTCTTCTCGTTCTATTATTAAATACTTATCAGTTATATCACATAATCTTAACCATAAATAACTTTCTTTTGATTCTTTCCTGCAAATCTTTATCCTCATAACAAAATCTTTTTTACTTAAAGACTCATTGGCTTCAATATAATTTGCAGCTACCGAGCCAGATAACCTTATGAGTTGTTTCCCATCTTCAATATTTGCAATTATTCTAGATAATTTTTTAACAAAATCTCTGCATCTCTTTGCAAATTGAAAAGTTCTTTCTTCTAAGTCGTATCTTTTTGGATTTCGAATTTCATTCATTTGAAATTGTTTCGAATTTCGTGCTTCGTGCTTTATATTTTAGACATCGCATATATCTTTTATTTTTTTTATTTTATCAAAAGCATAAATCATAAATATTGCCAAAGAAAAAATGATTACTATGGGAATTACATAATTTAGGGGCCTCTGTAATGTCATTATAGAAAAATTATAAAGTCCATGCAAGCTAACTGCTCCTAGTATCCCAAAAATAGTCAGTGGCAGCTTTCTGTGTGATTGAAAAAAGGAAAGAGCTAAAAAATATCCCAAAAAAGCCGAACAAAGCGTATGTAAAAATGTTGCTCCTATAAAACGGATAAAACTTACCGTAATAGTTGTTTTAACAATTACCCCGAAAGATATTGCATTATTAATAGGTGAAAACAAATAAAGCATATTTTCTAAGGCGGCAAATCCCAAAGCAGAAATAACCATGTAAAGCATTATGTCTAAAGGCTCATCTAATTCGGCGCTTTTTAAAACCGCCATTTTAACCACTAAATATTTAAACATTTCTTCTGTGAAAGCTATTATCACAAACCATTTTACAATATCAAACCCAACAGGATAATAAATAAAAGGACTAAGAGTGTGTAAATTTCTTAATGATTCTAAAAGTCCTAACTGGATAAAAAAAACTGGTACCGTAACTAGTATTCCAAACAAAAAAACATTTAAAATCATTCTTTTGGGTTCAGGATGCAAATCTTTATTCAAATAATACCCAAGCCAAATGGTACTCGGCAAAACTCCAAAAAATATGTATAAAACTAATTGAGGCAAAGGTCCCATATAATGTTACTTAAACTTTGAAAATATTTCGTAACTCAAAGTAATTTACTTAGTCCAATTTTCTATCATTAAAGATTTCTTTTTATCCTTAATAGGTAATTGCTGATAGATTTCTTCGGTAATAAATGGCATAAAAGGATGCAACATTTTTAATGACTGCAATAATATTTCTAAAAGCATGTATTGAGTTGACTGTCTTAGCGTATCGTTTGCCAACCAAACTTTACTATCTTCTATAATCTTATCACAAAATGAATGCCAAAAATAATGGTATATTTTTTCTGCAGCATAATAAAATTTAAATTCATCCATTAACTTTGTACATTCTTTGGTTAATTTTTGTAATTCTTTTAAATGTTTCTTTTGCGTAGCATTTAAAAAAATTTTGGCGTTTGGATTATAATCATCTAAATTCATCATCACAAATTTTGAAGCATTCCAAATTTTATTGGCAAAATTTTTGTAACCTTTAATTTTATCTTCATTAAGTGCTAACGATTGGCCAGGAGTGTTTCCCATAACCAAACCCATCCTTAAAGCATCAGTGCCATATTTTTCAGTAATCTCTAAAGGATTTATCACATTACCTTTACTTTTTGACATTTTCTGTCCCTTGGCATCCAAAACTAATCCGTGCAAATATACTGTTTTAAACGGTAGTTTTTTTGTTACATATAAACTCAGCATCATCATTCTTGCCACCCAAAAAAATATAATTTCTCCTGCAGTTTCCATCACATCAGTTGGGTAAAAATTTTTAAAATCCTTTTTATTTTGGCTTGCCTTGAGCGTAGCGAAGGGCCATTGTCCTGATGAAAACCATGTGTCAAAAGTATCAGTATCTTTTTTTAAAATACCTTGGCATTTTACACAAGTATATTTATTTCCTTCAATATCAACAATTGCGCGTTGGCAGGTCGCACAAATTTTTGCAGGAATTGGAATACCCCACACAATTTGACGACTTAAAGGCCAATCAATAATATTTTTTAACCAATGTAAAGATATTTTTTTATAGTGCTCTGGAATAAATGTAATGCGATTTTTTTCGATTAATTTTATTACAGGATCAGCCAAGGGCTTCATTTTTAAAAACCACTGTTCTTTAATTTGAGGCTCAATTACGCTTTCACATTTGTAACAAGTTTTTACAGTATGGGTGTAATTTTCTTCTATTTTTTCCACCAACCCCTTGATTTTTAATTTTTCTATAATTTTTTGGCGAGCTTCTAAAATTTTCATTCCTTCAAATTCACCTGCTATAGGCAAAAGTTTTCCATAAAAATCGATAACCTGTTCTTTTTGTAAATGATGCTTTTCTGCGATGCCAAAATCCACCGCATCATGCCATGGGGTAATAGTCATAACTCCTGTGCCAAATTCCATATCTATAGCCTCGTCTTTAACAATAATTGCCTCTACGGGCCCGTTTATCCATTCTAAGTTGATTTTCTGCCCGTTTTTAAAGTCGGCGTACCTTAGGTCTTTTGGATGCATTACTACATATTTATCACCAAATTTTGTTTCAGGCCGTGCGGTAGCAATAATAAAAGGTCCATATTTTAAATAATATAGCTTATCAATTTTTTCTGTATCTTTAGTCTCAAGATCAGAAAGCGAGGTTTGATGCTTTACGCACCAGTTAATTATTTTTTTACCTCTATAAACAAGCCCATCATCAAATAATTTTTCAAATGTACCATATACAATTTTTATAATTTCAGGGTCCAGAGTAAATTTTTCACGACTCCAATCGGTTGAGGCTCCCATTTTTTTAATTTGGCCTTCAATATTTCTTTTGTTTTCTAAAGTGAATTGCAATATTTCTTTATATAATTCTTCTGGAGACATTTTAAAACGACTTCTTCCTTCTTTTTCCAACTTTTTTTCGTATACTACTTGAGTTTCAAAACCGGCATGGTCTAATCCTGGAAGCCACAACGCCTTAAATCCGCGCATTCTTTTATAGCGCGTCATAATATCTTCAATAGTCATAACTAAAGCGTGTCCCGCATGCAAGTTTCCATTAGCATTTGCAGGAGGCATAATAATGGTGAATGCTTTTTTCCTTTTAAGTTTACCCTGAGCCGTCAGGCGAAGGGGATTAAAAAAACCGCTGTCTTCCCACAGCTTATAAATTTTGTCTTCAACTTTTTTTGGATCGTACGGACCCGATAGTTTCATATTTTTATTTTATCATATTTTAGACCTGTTGCGTATTAAGGATTGATTCTTAAATTTGCATCAACCTTAATTTTTTTCCAATCTAAAATTTTAGTTTTATTAAAATATCCCGCAACGGCTATCATAAGACCGTTATCAGTTGATAGTGCAGTATCTGGTATTAAGTATTTTGTATTGGGTATTTCTTTTGCTATTCTTTCTTTCAGTTGCTTGCGGAGTTCTTGATTTGCTGAAACTCCGCCGCCTAAAATTATTGATTTTGCTTTAAAATCTTTTGCAGCATTGATAGTTTTTTTAATTAACACATCACAAATAGCATCTTGAATAGCAAAACACATTTCCTGAATAAATTTTCCTCGGACCGCCGAAGCCTTGGCGAAGGCGCCTTCATCTCTGACCCTATAAAGTACGGCAGTTTTTAAGCCCGAAAAACTAAAATCATAATCTTTGCTATACATCATCGGCCGCGGTAGCGTTATAAAGCCATCCGAGACCCGATCTCGGATAGTTATCCGAGATCGGGTCTCGGATGCTATTTTGGAAATTATTGGACCTCCCGGATAACCAAGTTCTAAAATTCTCGCAGCTTTATCAAAACATTCGCCGGCGGCATCATCCCTTGTTTCTCCAATAATTTTGTATTTTCCAATTCCTTTTACTAAAATTAATTGAGTATGACCCCCAGAAACCACCAAAGAAATTGCAGGGAATTCTCTTTTTGGATTCTCTAAAAAATTTACTAAAATATGAGCTTCAATGTGATTTACTGGGATCACTGGAATACCCCAAAAATAAGAAAGCGCTTTTGCAAAATTTACTCCAACCCATAAACATGGCTCAAGCCCAGGCCCAACAGTTACCGCAATAAAATCTACACTAGGCTTTTTATATTTTTCTAGAAATTCTTTTACACTTTCAAAAAGCGTATTTTCTTTTTCGAGAATTTTTTTGAGTATTTTTATTTTTTCATCAGAAATCAGTCTTCGGGATGTCTTGTGAGCCAAGGGAAATTGGGAATTAGGAATTAATAATTTGCTTTCTTTTAGCGCTTGCTCTAAAACAATAGGCAAATTAATTTGATGCTCTCTTTTTGCCATTATAGGAAAAACGCCCCCATAATTTTTATGAATTAATTGAGAAGAAACAATATTTGAGAGTACATTAAAAACGGGTTTTTTATCACCCCTTATCTCTAAAATTGCTACTCCAGTATCATCGCAGGAGGTTTCAATAGCTAAAATTTTCATGCCATAATATTATCGTAAATATTGATTTTTTTCAATTTTTGAGGCATAATTCTGTTTAATGGTCCCATCGTCTAGCCTGGTCTAGGACACAAGATTTTCACTCTTGTAACCGGGGTTCAAATCCCCGTGGGACCGCCATGGATAAAAAAGACTATCTTAACATATCTAAAGCCAGTGATATTGGAAATAAAAAAGAAAGAAATTTATATCGTTTCTTTGAAATAATTCCAGGCATGATAAGTTTAGGGACTCTTGTAGGAGTCTTTATTTTTTCTTGGCTTATTCCTTCTTGGGTGGCTATTTTTATAATATGTTTCTGTTTTTATTATTTATTCAGAATTTTTTATTTTTCTTTACACCAAATAATGGGGTACTTTAAAGTAAAAGACCACATGAAAACAGATTGGTTGGCAAAATTAAAAAAAATTAAAAATACCTCCCTACCCTCAAATCAAGATTGGAAAGAAATATACCATTTAGTTGTTCTACCAACTTACAAAGAAGGTTACAGTATAATAAAAGAAAGTCTTGATTCATTACTAGCATCAGATTACCCAAAAGAAAAATTACTTATTGTATTGGCAATAGAGCAAAGAGCCGGAAAAGAATTTAATGAAATGGCTCAAAAAATAGAGAAAGAGTATAGTAATAAATTTTTCAAATTTTTAACCATAACACATCCTGATAATATACAAGGGGAAATTGCCGGCAAGGGGTCAAATGTGGCATTTGCCGGAAAAATAGCAAAAGAAACAATAGATGCCTTAAAAATACCCTACAGCAATATTCTGGTTTCTACTTTTGACATAGACACCAAAATTTACCCCCAATATTTTTCTTGCCTTACTTGGTATTACATAACCCAAGAAAATCCAGAAAAAGCAAGCTATCAGCCTATACCGGTATATAATAATAATATTTGGAGGGTCCATTTTTTTGCTAGAGTAGTTTCAACTTCAAATACTTTTTGGCAAATGATTCAACAAGAAAGATCTGAAAAACTTACTACTTATTCTTCGCATGCAATTCCAGGTAAGGTATTTTTTGAAGTTGGATATCCATCAAATGTGGTATGCGATGATTCTAGAATTTTTTGGCGAGCATATCTTCATTATGACGGTGACTATAGAGTTGTACCTATTTATTATTTGGTTTCAATGGATGCAGTGGATTCAATTAATATATTTAAAACAATTTTTAACCAATACCGCCAGCAAAAACGCTGGGCTTGGGGGTGCGCCGAAATTCCTTATGTGATTTTTGGTTTTTTTAATAATAAAAAAATACCTTTTTGGCAAAAAGTTTCTCATTCATATACATTAATTGATGGTTATTGGTCTTGGGCAACTGCGGCTATTTTGCTTTTCATTCTTGGATGGTTACCCATATTTTTAGGAGGCAATAATTTTAATCTATCTATTTTATCATTTAACTTGCCAGCGCTAACAAGTAAAATCATGACCATTTCTTTAATTGGAATGTTGGTTTCTGCAATTTTAAGCACCATGCTTTTGCCTCCAATTCCAAAAGGAATAAACAAATTAAAAAGAGTTACTATATTTTTACAATGGATATTTTTACCTGTAATTTTAATTGTTTTTGGATCATTGCCAGCATTAGATGCTCAAATAAGGCTTATGCTAGGAAAGTATATGGGCTTTTGGGTAACTGAAAAAATCAGGAAATAGGGCGACACTAATTTACAAATCGCACACTAATTTACCAATAGGAAAAATAATTACTAATTAGGTTGAATATACAAATTTGTATTAGTAAATTAGAGTGTCATTAATTAGTATATTAGTGTCGCTTTTATTTTACTCAAAATGGATTTTTTGTTTAAAATTATTTAAATACTCTTTAAGTAAAGGATATTTTTCTAGCATGGGATCTTTTTCAAGGATTTCTCTTGCCGCAGTTCTGGTTTTCTCAACCAAAAATATATTTAAAATGCTTTCCATTGCAATATCGGGAAGTCCCCATTGCTGGTTTCCATAAAGCTGTCCGGGACCCCTAATTTCTAAATCTTTTTGAGCTAATTCAAAACCATTATCACATTCAACTAAAGCTTTTAATCTTTTTCTATTCATTTGATTGGGCTCCGTGGTAAATAAAAAACAATACGACTGGTCTTGCCCCCGCCCAACTCTTCCACGAAATTGATGAAGTTGAGCTAAACCAAACCTTTCGGCGCTCTCAATCATCATCACAGTGGCCCTTGGCACATCAACTCCAACTTCAACTACAGAAGTTGAAACTAAAATATCAATTTCGCCTTTTTTAAAATCAAGCATTATCCTTTCTTTTTCTTTTGCTTTCAACTTACCATGCAGCATAGTTATTCTTAAATCAGGGAAAATTTCTTTTGAAAGTTTTTCATACTCTTGTGTTACCGATTTTGTTTCAGAAACTCCAAATAAATTTAAATCATAATTTTTTGGGATTTGAGACTCCGGTATTGATGCTATTTCACCTTCCAGTTTCAAGCTACTAGATTCTATCTTTGGGCAAATTACAAAAACCCCTTTTCCCATTTTCACTTCTTTATAGATAAACTCATACGCTTCTTTTCTATCCTTTGGATTTATAATTAAGGTTTTTATTTTTTTTCTGTTTTTTGGCATTTCTTTTATTAATGATAAATCCAAATCTCCATATACGGTTAATGCAAGTGTTCTTGGAATAGGGGTGGCAGTCATGCTTAACAGGTGGGGAACCCACTTATTCGCTGACTCACGCTGACTTAACGCAGACTTACGCTGACCATCTCTTGCAGTATCATAGATGATTCTGGAGATTTCAATATCTTTAGTTGAAAAATTAGCAAGTAGGGCAAGCTTATAATCTGATCCTTTCAAATAATTCCAAACCTGTCTTTTTTCGATATTGCCTGTAAAGGGCAATGCCTTTAATTCTAAGATAATCTTATTTTCAATAATAAAATCTGGCTGATAAACTCCGATTTTTTTTTCATTATACATTATAGGGATGGTTTTTTCTTGTTCAAATTTTATTCTTTCATTTATAAACTTTTCGGCTAGAGCTTTTTGGTAAATTATTTCTTTATGACCCAGTCCAAGTTCTTTTTTAATTGCGAATAAACATTTTCTGATTTTATAGCTTATGTTTTCATACAAAAACTCTGATTCGGAGTCTGCGTCAGTCTGCGTCTTTGTCTGCGTTGGTCCGCGGCCCAGTGCTTGGCGCTGGGCGACGCCGAAGCGATGCTGTTCATCAACAATCACAAGAGCCAATTTTGAAAATTTCACATTTTTTTGAATTAAAGAATGCGTACCAATTAAAATATCTATTTGGCCAAATTCTAAATCTAAAAGTAAATTTTTTTTCTTAGTTTCCTCAATTTTCCCATTTTTATAAATAAAACTTTCCTTACTGGTTATATAGCCAATAGTTACTTTAAATTTTTCCAGCATTTTAGCAAGACCCTTAAAATGCTGACTAGCTAAAATTTCCGTAGGAGCCATAAAAGCTACTTGATAGCCGCATTTTACTGTATTTAATGCTGCCATAGTTGCCACCACAGTCTTTCCAGATCCAACATCACCCTCTAATAACCTAGACATTGGCACTGATTTTTCTAAATCTTTTAAAATTTGATAGCTACATTGTTTTTGCGAATCCGTAAGTAAAAAAGGCAGTGCACTGGTAAATTCTTTCATAAGCCCTGCATCCATTGGACAGCTTTGGGCTTTTTTTTTCATAAGTTTTGCCCTTTCTTTTAAAATGGAAAGTTGCAATAAAAAAAGATTTTCAAAAGCAAATCTTGATTTAGCAGCATCGGCTGCTTCAAACGAATTAGGGAAATGAACTTGCCAAATAGCTTGGGTTATAGGTAAAAATTTATTTTTTTTAATTATCTCTTCTGGAATAATTTCGGGGATTACATTATAAAAAGACGCTAACAAGGGTTTTATAATAAATCGCAACCATTTTGAAGTCAGGCCTTTTGTTTCAGAATACACTGGAACTATTCTGCCAGTGTGAGTTAAATGATTATTTTCTCGCAATGAACCCAAAAAAGGCGATTCATATACTTTTTCATATACCGGGTTATTCAAATACACACCACCCTTCCCAAGACTTACCTTTCCGGCTAAACATACAAAATCATCTTTTTTCAATGACCTATCTATGTAAGGTTGGTTAAACCATAGCGCTCTAATTGAGCCCGTTTCATCTTCTATGGTTGCCTCTGTAATATCCATCCATTTTTTAAATGTTTTAGTTGTACCAATTTCAATAATTTTTCCCTGCACACAGGCTTGATAACCATTTTTTACCTTATTAATGGGAATAATATCCGAAAAATCATTATATTTTATTGGAAAATAATAAAGTAAATCATGGATAGTATTAATTCCAATTTTTTTTAATCTTTTCTGGTATACAGGCCCAATTTTCGGAATTTCTTCAATTTTAGTTTCTAAATTAATCATTTCTATATAATATCAAAGTCAAATTATTTAAACAATAAAAAGGGTGTTTTTTAACCACCCTTCTTAAAAAATTATTATTTTGTGTTAATCTTATTTTTTAAATATATAGACCTAATGCTATCTTTTTTACTTTAGATTTTCTATTGACCGAGATATTTCCTCTAAATCATCCTCGTTTCTCGCATCGGCTATTTCATTTTTAATTCTAGATGTTAAATTAAGTATTTGACCTATTCTTTGAGTATTCCCTTCGTTATTTAAAGCTTCTATAATAGAAAAAACTTTATCATATAACATATTAACAATTTCTAATTTTTCAAATTTCAATTTCATTTCTAATTCAGTAGTATTTTCGTGGTATCCATTACTGCTTGGTTCCTGTGATTGATGTATCATGTTTTTAAAAATTAATAATGATTAGACCTAAGACTTAGGATAACCACCCAATATTGAACTGAATATTTTTTCTTGCTGTTCAATATAAGCGGTTGCAATTTGCACTGCCGAAGCCCCACTATCTAAATACTCCCAAACATCTTCTGATTTATTAATGCCACCAACACCCATAATACCTATGTGCTCTGGCAAAATGGCTCTTAATTGCCTTACTTGCCCAAGACCAATTGGCTTTAAAACTGGTCCTGCTAAACCGCCAAGACCACCGCCGGGCGTAATTCTAGATTTTTTACCGTCATAACCAAATGCATTTGGAAAAGTATTTACTGCCGTAACTGCCTTTACTAATTTTGAAGAACCAATAACTTCTGCCACTTTAACTAGGGTAAAGGGATCGGAAAATGGTGAAATTTTGACAGACACTTTTGCTTCAGACCCAACCTTTTTTTCAACTTTTTCTAATATTTCATCAACCAAATTTAAGTTAAAACAAGCGATTTGTTTTTGTTTGTCACCTTGCCAAACATTGGGGCACCCCAAATTAAGTTCCACAAGATCTACTCCACATTCAAATGCAACTTGCGACAATAAAACATATTCTTCGGGTGAAAATCCGGCAACACTTACAAAAATCGGCTTTTCTTTACTATGGGCTCTTGCAACCATTAAAGGAAGCTCTTGTTTATAGTACTCAATGCCTTTATTAGGAAGACCCTTTGAATTAATTGACCACCTATCTTCTGGTAAATATGCGTACACATCACCAGAATTGCCATCTCTCGACTCCACGGTAATAGATCCTACCATAATTGCCGAACTTTCTGAATTTGAAAGTCTTTCTACATCTTCTGGCAACTTACAAGTTCCAGCTGCATTCATTACTGGATTTTTTAATTCTATGCCAGCGATTTCGGTTGGAAAATTTATGAGTTCTTTTCCATGATCTTGATATTCTTTAAATTCTGACATATTTTCTGATTTTTTTATTTCAGCTTAATTTATTGCACTAATTTCCTGATATTCAGTATCTTTATCAAGATAGTGAAAAACAGCTTTCACGGTTTCCATATTAACTCCCAAAAATGGTCTTCTATCCCCAGCCTCCAGACCCCTGCTATCTATACCAAGACAATGCTCTAATTTAGCCATAATTTCTTTCGATCCACACGCTTTCCCCGCTTCATATCTTGCATCAAGTAATGTGTCCATCGCTTCTTCATAGTCTTTATAAGGTTCAAAATCCAACCCATTGCGTTCTGCTTTTTGAAGCTCGGTAAGATAAGTCAATTGATATATATAAATCTCATTTTCAAATTTAATTATTTTCTGGTTTCTTTTGCGTATGTCCCGAATCTACTTCGTATTTTGTATTTTGTTGTTCAAAGAAATTAACTAATTCTAATACATCAGTTGCAGTACTCATCCATTTTGCCGGATTTGTCACATTGTACTGCTTTGGCAATCCCAACTCTTGCAGCCTTCTATCAGCAACATACTGCACATATTGATTTACATAATCAGCATTTAAACCAAGTATTCCATTAGGGAAAAGGTCTTTATTATACGCAGTTTCTATATTTACGCCATCAATAACTAATTGCCTTATTTCATTGGCGAATTCTTCAGTTAAAAGCTCTAAATTTTCTTCCAACACAGTTTGTATTAATTGTATGCCAAACTTCAAATGCAAACTTTCATCCCTTAACACCCAATCAATCATTGAGCCAAAATTCCTTAATTGATTTCTCTGACGAAAAGACAAAGCTACCATAAAACCACTATAAAACCAGATTCCTTCCATCACAATATTAGTGGCAACCAAATTTCTTATAAAATCTTTTTTACCTTCCGCAGTTTCAATATCTAGTTTTTCTTCAGTCATTCTTTTTAAATAAGTCATTACATATTTTTCTTTTTCCTGCATTGAAGGTGTTTCTAAATGCACATTGAATATTTTTTCCCGGTCAAAAGGAAAAGTTTCTAATACATATTCAAAGGCTACACAATGATTTGCTTCTTCCCACATTTGCTTTGCTAAATATAAATGACATTCGGGAGACTTTAAATAAGGGTATACCCCAAGCGCAATTGAACGATTAACAATAAGTTCTGCGGGATTAAAAAATGCCATGGTAAATTTTACCGCGTGGCGTTCGTCCTCAGTCATTTTATTCCAATCTTCTAAATCCTCTTTAAGAGCAATTTCATGAGGAAACCAAGTGTTTCTTACTGCCTGATTATATAAATCATACGCCCATTGGTAGCGCATTGGGTGAAGATTCATATCTTCTGGCGAAGCTTTTCCTAAGATCATAATTATGAGGGGGAAGGGATAAGAAGTTACAAGCCGAAGCGAGTAAATTATTATTCCGACCGAGTGATTAATTATATAAACTGCCGAAAAAATTTCTATATTTTAATGTTAATTATTTTTTATAATCTAGTTTTTTCTCGAAATACATCATTTAATCTTTTCATTGCTTCTTTCAAATTTACTTTAGCCTTTTTACTAAACTTAGGCTTATCACGATATTCGGCGAAAACTGGGCTAGCAAGTTTAATTAATTTTCCTATTCTTACAAGATCAAATTGAAAATGTAATCCGTAATCACTTCCAAGACTACCTTTAGAATGAGTATCTATAATCTGTCCCGTCTCTAGATCTGCAAAACCTTGCACAAGTTTTTCTACAATAAATTTATTTCCCCTTTGAATCATTTCAGGAGCACGAAAACCATCATTATCTAACAATATTTTTGTTTCCTCTTGTAACATTGTTAAATTATGTTCAACTATCTCTGGATCAAATCTTAATTCAAAAACTCCTTTTTTTCTTCCCAGTCATTTAGATCTTCTGACCCCGATGGATTTATCATAGAAGCATCATCTTTGATATTTTCTGACATATTTTTTTCAGAAATAAATTTTAATTTTATTTTTTAACTCTTCCATTTATTATTAATTTTTGCCATTAATTGTTCTATCTTATTTTCACACTCTGTAATTTCATTTTGATGTTTTTCCATTAGTAGGTTTATAATTATAAGATCTTCTTTAGATTTTGTCTGATTTTTTAATTTTTGCATTTTTTCCAATGCTTCAGATAGTTTTTTTCTTTTTTTCTGCAATTTTTTAATTATTTTAAAACCCTTTAAAACATCCCTCCCAAATTCATTCATTTCATCTATGTGTTCCCTTTTTAATGCATCAACAAATTCTTGCGCCTTGCCCGATGGCTCTTTCTTTTCAAATCTTAACACTCCCTTATCATCTTTCAACCAAACTCCCTCTTTTTCAGATGTATCTATATATTTTCCTTCCCGTATTGCTTTTTTTATTTCTTCCTCTGTTACTGGTGACGCTTCCTGAAATTCGTCTTCGGATGGTGGTAGTTCACTTTTGGGTGACATATTTTTTAAAATATTTTAAATTCTAGATACTTCCTACAATATTTTAGCTTAGCTAAAATACTACTGACACTCGTCACGCCCAAGTTAAATAGTCCGATTCGCGGAATTTAACTGAACGAACGAAAACTTTTTCCTTAAATTAAAGTGCATAAACTTCTTCAGCCATTTTTTACTGTAATATCTTAAAACTTAAAGTAATTATGAATTTTAGATTTGGATTATGATAAGGCTTTGAATTTTTCCGTCAACTTATCAAATACAACCCTCTGTTGTTCTGCTAATTCACAAAGTTTTGTTATTAATCCTTTTGCTTCTCTAATTTTTTCATTGCCCTCATCCTTAGGCAATGTTTCGGCTTCTCTTAATAGTGCCTCTGCTTGCATTGCGTATTCTGTTTCTTTTTGCATTAACTCGTCCATTTCTTTATCTAATGACAAAATATCACCTCCTCCTTCTGCCGCACCCACGATTTTTGAAGCCCCTTTTTCAGAGTCATTACTAGGATTTGGTAATTTATTTTCTGCTGACATTTTTTTGTTTACTTCTTTATTTGTTCAGAAGTAATTTTTAATTTCATTCCAATTACTAACTACTTTGGATTACGAAACTCCCATTTTTTAAAAGAATTTCGGGGTCTTTTATCCAAATTTGGGCTATAAATTCGCTATAATTTTTAAACTTATGCGTGGCTAAGTTTAAAAATTCTATCAAATTTCTATCTCCAAATTTGAATAAAATACCTCCGAGGAGTTT
>Ga0209542_10003362_pt1 | contig 34269 bp, 34 predicted proteins | sample RifCSPhighO2_01_FD_184028 | JGI IMG/M metagenome (GOLD analysis project Ga0209542, IMG submission 184028) | Soil microbial communities from Rifle, Colorado - Rifle CSP2_plank highO2_0.1 (SPAdes) (version 2) | ecosystem: Environmental > Terrestrial > Deep subsurface > Rock core/Sediment ...
ACCCTTCGTGGCGCAATGTTTTGATTGCGGGCGTAGTTTTCGGCATTGCAGAGCTTTTGAAATTTTCGTTAATTTTACTGATCCCGATCTACGGCATCCTGTGGCTAGCGTGGGTTTTGACGCGCCCGAACCAGGAACTACGCGAACGCATGCGCTCGTCGGCGCAGCTTCTTGGTAAAATTGTCATCATTGGCTGCATTGGACTCATCGTTATTTCGGCCGTTTACGCTTTCAGCATGCGGCGCTATCCGCTGGATCGGAATCTCCGCGACGCCCAAGGACTTCTGCACTATCAGGATTCAGCTACGAATTGCGCCCTGGAAAAAGCAACCGGGCGCTCCGGCGGCGAATGTTCCAAATTTCGGCAAGCCGAAATAAATCTTAAATTACTGCAAAATCCTTTAACACGCCCACTTGGCCAATGGGCCCTAGGAATGCTTCTCGCAACACGGCGTACTGCGGGCGGCAACTCCACTTATTATTTCGGCGAGCTTTCCGGCGAAGGATACCGGAGTTACTTCCCCGTAATGTTCGCTGTCAAAGAACCGCTGGCTTTGATCATTTTGGGATTCCTGGCTTTAATGTCGGCTGCGCGTAAGAAACTAAAAAGTCGGAACTTCCATTCGATCCATCTTAGAATTCGCGACTGGGTGCGTGACCACTTCGAACGTTTTAGCTTTTTGACAATAATCGCGGTTTACTGGGGCACGTCAATTATTGCGCCCCTCAATATCGGCATCCGCCATGTTTTACCAACCTTCCCTTTTATTTATCTGCTAATTGCTTACGGAATCTGCCGGCGGCTTTTCGATCGCGATATTTTATTGGCTACAAACCTGATCGGCACCATTCAAAATCTGTATGCGCGTTATCTGAAGCCGCTGCCCGGTCTTATTCTGGTTTTTCTCCTTCTCTTATGGCTTGGCTTTAGCACTTTGCGGGCTTACCCCCATTTCCTCTCATACTACAATGAATTGGGCGGCGGCGTTGCCAACGGCTACCGAATCGCCACAGATTCCAATTACGACTGGGGGCAGGATTTGAAACGGCTCAAAGTTTATGTGGATGAAAACCGGATTGATAAAATCAGCGTAGCTTATTTCGGCGGCGGCAACCTGCGGTATTACTTCGGCGATAAGGCTGAACCGTGGTGGTCGGCGCGTGGGCCGGCTCGCGGCTGGTTTGCGATTTCCGTAAACGAGCGCGAGGGCGCTTTTGCCCGTCTTGCGCCCGGCTTTGAACGAAAACCTGAGGATTCATACGAATGGCTGCGCGAGTATCAGCCCGTCGGCCGCGCCGGATACTCGATCTTCATATATAAGCTCCCGGAATAGATCGAAAATACTGCCGCTAACTCAATACACATATCATCCACTATAGTGGATGATATGTGTATCAGCATAAATGTAACACCGGAGTTTCGGGCAACAAGAGTTTTAGATATAATTAGCGATACTTCACGAAAACCTTGTTGCCGAACCGCGCGTCAATATAGTCAAGTGTGGCGCGCTCTCCCCCAACTTTATTTTCCAATACCGCTTTCACGATATCGGCGGTTGATTCAAAAGTCGCGGAACGTGTAATGATTATAGAAAAGCCCTCGTTAGCCGCCAACCATAAATCCTTGGGAGCGTTCTTGCGGAGTTCAATGCCGGAAATTGCGAGGCCCGCCCTTTCCTTAAACACATATTCAAGCTTGATGAAATCGGTGATCTCATCGGCGCTGAACTGTTGAAAACCCAAACGTTTGTCAAGCCCTCCGTCGCTCGTAATTTTCCTAATCAGCGTTCCCTCGGTTTCCGGCGCTTCGCCAAAAATTATTCCCTCCTCATCCATAAAATAGCAGTGTTTTTCGCCTTCTTCTCGGCTCGCGGACGTCGTTGTTGTGGCAAGAACGGCGTTTTTCTGCGAGCAATAGATTGCCCAAAGGCTGCGTTCCCGGATCTCGGCGGCAATGCCCCCGGGAAATATTTTTTTGACATTCGCCTCTGCGACCGCCGGAAATTCTTTTGCGATATTTTCTTCCATCAGCGCCGGCGAAAACAATAGAATGTTTGACCGCGGTACGGTGAACCATCGGTTGCCCTCGAGCCGTGACAAGATAAATCGCGTCACATTGTCCTTGTCAAGCGCCGCAAGCCCGCTAACGTCAACCGATTTTATCTGAAAATAATCAAGATGGAAAAAAGCGTAAACACCCCAATAGCCAAGACCGACAAGAGCCAGGGCCCCGAGCACCATAACCCGCCCGCGGTTCAAAAGCGCTCGCTTTGGTTTCGGTTTTCGTTTATAAACGAGCCGATCTGGTTTCCAATATGTCTTATCCGTTGGCATATATATGGCGGGCAATTCAACTAATTCGCTGTTGGATCCATAATTCATATTCTATCACAGGTTAACCAAAAAAATGGCTTAAATATTAGACAATAATGCCTGTGTATTGACAAGTTTTGGGGTATCTGCTAAACTGGCAACAACGTAGTTCCCCACATAGGCGAGTATCAAGCTCGCCCCGAACGTCCCGCCGGCAGCGGGACAAGAGGAGGAATCTCATGAGGGGGTTCACCTAGTGCGCTTCATGGTGAACACTATGACCATCACCCTGACGGGCGCCACGGCCTGACAAGGGCCCTGGCCGACCCCGCGCCGTCACGCCCCGCGAGCCCGCGCCGCTTCACCTTCACGTCGTGAGACGTGGAGGATGAGAAGCCTTGCGCGGCTCTGACACGATGGGTTAACGACGGCGCCCGCCGCCTGAAGCGGCGGTTCCGACCACCTCGAGCCAAAAAGAAAGGAGGTGACCGGCTAACGGGCAGAGTACCTGGTCTCGTAAGCTCGCGGGTTCACAACTCGCTGACGAACGAGATCAGGCTGGCGCCCGAAGATCGATCGCGAGGAGACGGGTTTTATGGACCATCGTCGCTCACCCCGCCTCCTCCACCCCAGTCCAGCCAAGAATGGCGCCGCAATGCGGCGCCCGGGACAGGCCGACATCGGCCGGAGTATACGGGAGCGCCAAGCGGCCACCTCCCTAAAAAACTCCGCGCCCTCGGCCACACCCCAACTGGCACGGACTCACCGGCCCTGCCGCGCTTCTCGCGGCAGGGCCTCATTTTTTGTTTTAGATTTTATCTAGGTTAAATTATCGAGGTTGAACCTCCATAAATTAGATCACGGTTCTAAAAATCAGCGGATTAATGCGCGTGAGAACCTCATACGAAATCGTCCCGATCCTTTTTGCCATCTCATCCGCCCCGATAAACTCCCTTCCCTGTCGGCCAATCAACACCACTTCATCTCCAATTTTTACTTTTTCATTTTTAATTTTTAATTTGCGGTCGATGTCCGTGACATCAACAACGGCCATGTCCATTGAAACCCTCCCCAAAACTCGGCAGCGCTTTCCATGGATCAAAACCTCGCCGATTTTTGAAAGTCCGCGATCAAACCCGTGCCAATAGCCAATCGGCAGAATCGCGATGGTTGAATCGCGTTTGAGACGCTCGGTCATGTCATAGCCGATGCAATCGCCCTTTTTTACGCGCTTCACTTCGCCTATAATCGTTTTCCATGTCAAAACCGGCCTCACGATGCCTACCCGCCGGTCCGGCAGGTAGCCGTAAAGACCTAAACCGAGACGAACAAGGTTTGCGAACGGCAAACGATACCGCATAATTCCTCCTGTGGAGGCGATATGCACGTGCTTTAGCGCGACGCCCGCCGAGCGCATGAAATTCAGCGCGCGGGTAAACGCCGCAATCTGCTTTTTTGAAAACTGCTTATTCTCGGCAGAGGCAAGATGCGAATAGACGCCTTCGGGCATAAGATGCTCTTTTCGCAACTCTCGAATCAGCCGCGGCAAGTCGTCCTCCTGAAAACCCTGCCGGTGCATGCTGGTGTCTATTTTTATATGTAACTGCGGACGTTTTTTGGCCCGCGCCAGATTTGCCAGCGCCTCAAAATGCGAGGCCGTAACCGCAATATTGTTTTTAGCGGCCTCGGCTAGGCGCATCGGCAAGGTGTAGCCCAAAACCAAAATCGGATTTTTTATCCCCTCGCGCCGCAACCGCAAGGCTTCCGTAACCGAATCCACCCCCAACCACATCCGTTTGTCTTTCGTCGTTAAGCATTTAGCAATTAAAGCTAGCCCGTGTCCATAAGCATTCGATTTTACCACCGCCATAACCAAGGCCTTGCCCGCGAATTTTTGGAATTTACGCAAGTTGAAAAATAGAGACCGCCGGTCGATCTCTATCCAAGTACGTACAAAATCTTGGGGATGTGATTTAAGCATTGGCGGCTGGCGTAATTTTTTTAACTCCTCCCATGTAGGACTGCAAGACTTCTGGGATCTGCACACTGCCGTCTTTCTCCTGATAATTTTCTAGAATCGCGATAATTGCCCGCGAAGTAGCAACAGCCGTGCCGTTCAAAGTATGAACAAATTCATTCCCGCCGTCTTTTTTGCGGTAGCGTATACCCAAGTTTCTCGCCTGATAGTCGGTAGTGTTTGAAGTCGAGGTTACCTCCCCCCAATCTGCACGTCCCGGCATCCATGCCTCAAGATCGAATTTGCGCGCCGCCTGCGCCCCCAAATCCCCGGCGCACATCTCTACCACGCGGTAGGGTATTTTAAGACTCTGCCAAAGCGCCTCCTCTATCTCAAGCAGTTCCTCATGCATGGCAGCGGATTCCTCGGGCCTAACGAACGCGAACATTTCAATTTTTGTAAACTGATGCACACGGTAAAGCCCCTTGGAATACTTACCATAACTCCCCGCCTCCTGCCTGAAGCAATGCGAATAGCCAGCGTAGCGCATAGGCAACCGCTCCTCGGCTAAAATTTCGTCGGCATGAATACCGGCTAGTGTTACTTCGGCGGTGGCAATAAGCCCTAGGTCGCTTTCTTTTATTTCATAGATTTGGGCCTCTGGTCCGCGGGGTAAATAACCTGTCCCAAGGTAAAACCGCTCTCGAGACATATCAGGCGTCAGCCAAAGTGAAAACCCGCGCCGCCTTAACAAATCAAGCGCATAATGCGCTAAAGCCAATTCCAACAGCGCTCCTTCATTCTTTAGGTAATAAAACCCTGCCCCAGCGACTTTAGATCCACTTTCAAAATCAATAATACCGAGGTCAACCCCTAGTGCCGCGTGATCTTTCGGCTCAAAGTCAAAGGCGGGTTTATCGCCGACTTCGCGAAGTATCGTGTTATCTTTTTCAGAAACTCCCGCGGGGACTTCAGTTAAGGGCAAGTTGGGAATTTGTTTTAGCAATTCATTTACTTCGTCTTCCAGCGTTTTAAGTTCAAATTCCTTGTGGCCAATTTCATCTTTCAAATTTTTTGAGGCTAAAATTGCGTCTTCTCGCTGATCTCCGGCAGAGTGAGCTATCTCGTCCGATAATTTGTTATGTGCCGCTCTAAGAGCTTCGACTTTTTTCAAAACTTCACGCCGTCTCTCATCAACCTCACGCGCATAATCAACATCAACAACCGCGCCGCGTTTTTCGAGCGCGTCTTTGACAATCTCCGGGTTTTTTCTAATTAACTCAATGTCAATCATTATACCTAATGGCTACTACCTAATAAACGTAACCGAGGCAACGAGTGCCAAATAAAATGCCGCGCCACGTTGCACGCTGGTACTCAAGCTTTAAATCTGATAGAAATCCATAAGATACCCCCGGCATTCTATTGCAATAAGTTTTTTCTTCTTCGAGCCCGAATGAATACCCTATAACTCTTGCCAGCGTGAAGAAGATAATCAAGATAACAAAAACAAGGAGCAAGATAACTACTATTTTTTGTATGTTCTTCATAAATTTATGATAGATTCTGTTTAACTTCTCGGCCGCATCAGCGGGAAAAATACCGTCTCGCGCACCGGCCGATTCATAATGACCGAGAATAATCTTTCCGACAGACCGAACCCGGCGGTCGGCGGCATGCCGTATTCCAGGGCCTCAATAAAATCTTCATCCAGCCTTTGGGCCTCGGCGTCCCCGGCCGCACGAAGCTTCATTTGTTCTTCAAACCGCGCACGCTGATCCAAGGGGTCATTCAGTTCAGAAAATCCTTTGCCAAGTTCAGAGGCGCACGCCATCACTTGGAATCTTTCGACTTTCCTCAGATCGCCGCGATGGCGTTTAGCCAAAGGTTCAATTTCAACCGGTGGGTTCACCAAAAATGACGGGTGAACAAGAACCGAGCGCACTTTCTTCTTGAAAATGAGATCAATCAGCCGACCCTTGCCTTGATGCGCCTCCGGGGCAAGATGCTCCATTTTGGCGTATGCCATTAATTGCTCGGCAGTCGCCGCTACCGGATCAAGGCCGGTTTGGGCTTTAAAAATATCGGCATATTCGATTATTGGCCAGTCGCCGCCCCAATCGATTGTCTTGCCGTTCCATTCGTGCTGGAGCGAACCACTAGCCGCCGCGATTATTTTTTTATACATCCGCGCAACCAATTCCATCATCTGATTATAATCGGCGTAGGCCCAATAGCACTCGAGCTGAGTATAATCCTGCAGGTGTTCGCGATCGATGCCTTCGTTACGGAAAATACGTCCAATCTCAAAAACTTTTTCGTATCCGCCGATAATTAACCGTTTTAACGGCAGCTCCAAAGAAATCCGAAGATATAAATCAATATCGAGCGCATGCAAATGCGTGCCGAACGGCTCCGCGTCTGCCCCGCCCGGAATTTGCTCCAGCACCGGCGTTTCAACTTCGAGAAAGTTTTCTGAAAGCATGAACTCGCGCGCCGCCTGCCAGAACTTCGACTTCTTAATGAAAAGCTCTCGTTCCTCGGCACTCATCAATAAGTCAAGATATCGCCTACGCAAGCGTTCTTCAATATCCACCAAACCGTGCCATTTCTCCGGCAGAGGCCGCAGAGATTTGGCGAGCACCGAGATCCCCGCCGCTTCGATAGTTTTTTCGCCGCGCTTGGTGGTAAACGCTTTGCCGGAAAGTTCGATAATGTCTCCGACATCGAGCCGCGCAACAACTGTTCCGTATGTCTCTCCAAGAACGTCCTGTTTGAAAAGCGCCTGCATTGTCCCAGAGGCGTCTGCAATATCGGCGAATGTCGCCCCGCCATGTTCGCGCAGGGCCATCAGGCGTCCGGCAATCGAGACCGCCCCCGCTCCCGATTCATGCGCGGCAAAGTCAGCGATAATCTCGCCGATCTTAAAAGTCCGGCGGGACTCGGCCGGATAGGGATTTACGCCTTCCTTTTTTAAATCGGCAACCTTTTTCAGGCGCTCGGCGCGAATGTCTTCCAGCGGCATTATAGATCTATTCTAGGAGATCGCGCCTAATGGGTCAAAATAGTGCGGCTTACGATACTCCGCTAGCTTATGGCGCGAATGACGAATTCCTGCGTGCCGCCGGGCGTGCGAACGCTAACGCTGTCGCCGATCTTTTTGCCGAGAAAAGCCTTGCCAAGCGGCGACTCATTGGAAATCTTGCCTCCAGCCGGATCGGCTTCTTCGGAACCGACGATTTTGTAAGACAAGCGCCCGGCGCCGTTGCCGTCAACTTCTACCGTTGAACCGATGTCCACGATATCCGTGCGATAATTTCCCGAAATCAGCACCGCGTCACGGATGATATCTTCGAGTTCGGCAACCCGTGCCTCATTCTGCGATTGGGCGTCCTTGGCTTCTTGATATTCCGCGTTCTCTGACAAATCGCCCAGAGCCTTGGCCGCCTCGATACGCTCGGCGATGGATTTGCGAGTTGCGGTCTTCAGATCATTCAGCTCCTGCTTTAATTTTTCGAGTCCCTCGGGAGATAGATATTGTGACATAAACTAAGGTAAGAAACCTTCCGCGGCGCAAAAATTATTTTCTACAGCGCGGCTGGGCATTTATCCGCTCAAATAATTTAATTCCTCGCAACATTTTTCGCTTTATGATGTGAGACAAGCAACGTGCTACACAGTATAACGTTGGGTGAATCCGCGTCAAACTTTCTATCCACAAGCGGGCGCGGCCTCATTAAGCCGCAAAAATTATGGCAGCGCCGCCCTTTGGGGCTGAGCGATAAGTTGTCTTTGCTTCCCCTCGGTAAAATACCAATACAAGATATCGCGCGTAACGGGCGTGGCGATCGCCGTATTGTATTCGACGTCCTCCGCCACCACAACCACCACCAGCTCCGGGTCTTTGTAGGGAGCAAACGCCGTGAACCATCCGTGGGCATTCTTTTGAAACCCGGTCTGGGCGGTTCCGGTTTTGCCCGCTACCTCCACTACAAAATCGGAAAAATAGCTCCTAGCCGTGCCATCGGCAGCGACCAAGCGCATACCCTCCCGCACGACATTGATTGATTCGGCGTCCGCCAAGTTGGTCTGGATAGCTTGGGGTTCGATTTTTTTAACCAGGTCCCCGTTATCGTCCAAAATCGCACTGACCACGCGCGGCCTCCAGAGTGTCCCGCCGTTCGCGACAACCGCGGTCATCATCGCAATTTGAAGAGGTGTGGCCTGAAACGCCCCCTGCCCAATCGAGGTCTGGTATGTGTCGCCGATACGCCAAATCGGGTCCCGAGGCCTGGTCTTGCTAATCGTATCGGGCCCGGGCACAAGCCCCGCCGCCTCGCCGGGCAAGTCAACCCCCAGCTCTGCCCCGAAGCCGAATTTTTTCATGTATTCTCCGAGCCTCGCAATGCCCAATCCTTTGATATCCTTATATCCGCCGCCAACGATATAAAAGTAAACATTGGCCGACCATTGCAGGGCAGAGCGCATATCAACCCAGCCATGTTCCTTCCAATCAAGAAACACCGTCTCCTCGCCGGGGCGATAAGGATTGGGGACGGAGATCGACCCCGAGTCGTAAATCTTTCGCGATGGATCGATGATATTCTCCTCCAGCGCCGCTACCGCCACCATGGGTTTTATCACCGACCCCGACGGGTAAACGCCGCCGATAACGCGGTTAAAAAGCGGCTTGGCCGGCGAAAGAAAAATGCGCTCGAAGGCCGACTGCGACAGGCGCTGGCGAAAACGGTTGGGATCAAAGCTTGGTAACGACACCAAAGCTCGCACCGCGCCGTCCCGCGGGTCAATCGCCACCGCGCTCCCCGCGACCTTCCCGTGAGCTTCAAGCTCCCGCGACAGCGCCTCGTAAGCCGCGCGCTGCAGCCCCGCGTCAATATTTAGAACCAAACTATTTCCTATCTTTGCTTTCTTCTGCGGAAGCTCACCTAACGCAACCCCGCTCGAGTTGACTTCAATCAGTTGTTCGCCGGGTGCGCCGCGAAGCTCCTCCTCATAGAAAAGCTCAACTCCGCTCTTCCCGGCGATATCCCCCAAACCGTATCCCTTTCCTTCTTCAATTTTTGATTTATCCACCTGCCCGACATAACCGACAATGTGCGCGAACGCTTCTCCGGGATATTCGCGGAGTTCGCGTGTTCGCACAAAGGCGCCGCTAAAATCTTTCGGCCGCGACTGGATCAGAAGCACCTGCTCGCGCGAAATATCCGAGGCAACGACTATCTCCGCTGGCAATAGGCCGTCGGGAAGCTCCGTGTCAAAACCGGTCACGCGCAAATCTTCCGCGGATATTTTTAAAAGCGCTTTTAAGGCCTCAGCTAGCGCCTGGCGCGCCTCGGACGTTTCCGGCAGTTCGTTCCGTTTTAGCACTACTTCGAAACTCGGCGTGTTTTTCACGATCGGCTCATTATAGGCGTCATAAACCAGACCCCGCGGGGCCGGCAAAGAAATGGTAAAAAAACGATTATCTCTGGCGCGGGCCGCGAACTCTCCGCCCTTAACAAGCTGCAGGAATCCGGCGCGAAAAACCAAAGCCGCAATGCCGAGCGCCACCGCGGCGGACGCAATGATAAAGGGATATTTCCCCAGCGCCGATTCAATCCGCCCCTCCATCTGATCCGCATTAAAATCCTCCGGATTCAAAGCATCCATTAAAATATCCTCGGGTTCCACCTCGTGCCCCGGAAATGAATTTTTGAAAAAGAGACCGCGTTTATTAAACCACATAGAATTCACCGTGCGGACTTTGCCGCCGATAGCCTAACCAAAAAAACGCCGCGGAAACAAAGGCCAAGAAACCAGCCGCGGCGAAAACGCGCGGCAAGAGATAAATCATGGACGCAGTCTCCTGCCCCGCGGCAAACCAAGACGCGGCGGCTAAGCTTGAAATTCCCAAAAAGATCCCGCCGCCGACAAGTACCGCATCGCCCCAGAAGTAGCGGCGCGAAAGAAACCTTTTGGCGGCAAAACCAAAAAACGCCAGCCCCGCGAAAATCGCGAGGTGTACCCCGAAGGGCAAGGCGCTATAGGCATCAAATAGAACTCCGATCGCCCCGCCGACCCAAAGAGCGCGCGGCAACGGCGACTCAATAATGAACATAAGATACAGAAACACCACGAGACCAAACCCCAAAAACGGCAAAGGAAACGCGCCGGAAAGAAAACCAAGCGCCGACAGAATTAAAAAGATAAAAAGTCTAAAAGGAGAAATCATATTAAGAGGTCATCTAAAGACATTTAACGCTTGCCGAGAAGCACCAGCACTCGGTCAAGAAATAAAATCTCTACGGGCGACTTGACGCGAATATCTTGGAACGAACCGGCGGCGCTCTCTCCGGCTGCTGCCACCGTGCCCACCGCGATACCGGCCGGAATATTGTCGTTTAAACCAGCCGTCACCACCGCGTCCCCGATCGCGATTGGCGCGTCCGCCGGAACAAGCGAAATGACATATTCGCCGCTGTTGTCGCCGCGGAGCGCTGCGTTGACGTTCGCGGGCAAAATGGAAACTGTCAAGTGCTCCGAAGCGCTGGAGAGCAGCCGGACGGTCGAAGTCTCGGAGGAAACGGTGCGCACCACGCCGACGAGCGCCCCCTCTGGCGAAAGCACGGCCGATCTTTCGCTAACCCCGGCGGCCGATCCGCGATTAATGATCAGGTATTCTTCTCGGCCTTCGCTAAAAGCGCCGATGATATCGGCATCGGATAGGGCTTGCTGGGTTTCTTCCTGCAGCTTAAGCGCGCGGCGCAGGGTTTCATTTTCTTTTTGGAGCCGCAAAAACTCCGCTTTATCGATTAAGAGCCGCGCGTTAATCTCCTTAAGCTCGCTATTTTCGCGAAAAGCCGCCGTGCGTTCATACAAACGCGCGCCTAATCGGTTCCAGCTTTTACCCAACTCATAGAGCGGACTGATTGCCCAAGAGGTCAAACGGTTTACGGCCGTCCGCGCGCCGAGCTCCGCCGGATTATAAAAAAGCAGGACGACTGCCAAAGCTAAAAACAAAATCGCGCTTAACCACCAAATGCTTACCCGCGGAGAACGTTTTGGCATGAAGAATGTCTTAATTTAAAAAATAGAATGCCTCGCCTGCTTGCATCCTAATAAGAACAGCGAAGTCCCGTTAAAAACCCTAGGCCGGCGCCGGAACTTTTTCGTAGCGCGTCGAGACCAGGACATTACGAAGAGCATCGAGATCTTCGAGTATCACGCCTGTTCCCCGCACCACCGCAGACATCGGATCCTCGGCGATGCGCGTCGGAATCCGCGTCTCGCTGGCAACCAGCTTATCAAGCCCGCGCAGTAGCGATCCGCCGCCAACGAGCGTAATTCCATGATGCATGATATCGGCCACCAACTCCGGCGGCGTTTCCTCCACCGCGGCTTTCACGGCATTCACAATCGCCTGGATTGAATGCTTCGTTGCTCGCCGAATGTCGCTGTCGTCCACCACTACCTCTTTGGGGAGCCCCGAAATCACGTCGCGCCCGCGCATGGTGGCCTCCAAGGGCTGCGAAAGCTCAACCGCCGACCCGATCGCGATCTTGATGTTTTCCGCGGTGCGCTCGCCTAGCACCAGCTTATATTCTTCGCGGGCGAAGCGGATAATATCCTCATTCAGCTTATCCCCCGCAATTCTAAGATTCTTCGACGTTACGATCCCGCCAAGCGAAATCACGGCGATATCCGTCGTCCCTCCGCCGATGTCCACCACCACCGATCCCACCGCCTCCTGCACCGGCATGCGAACCCCAATGGCCGCCGCCATCGGCTCCTCAACCAAATAGACCTCCCGAGCACCAGCGTTTCGCGCCGCATCCTCGACGGCTCGCCGCTCCACTTCGGTAACGCCGGACGGAATACCGATCGCTACCCGCGGCCGCGGGAAAAACGAAAAAGTTTCGTTATGCACCTTTTGGATAAAGTGGCGGAGCATCTCCTCGGTCACCTCGAAATCAGAAATCACGCCCTGCACCAGCGGGCGCGTGGCCACGATATGCGCCGGGGTGCGCCCAACCATGCGCTTGGCCTCGGTGCCAATCGCCAAAATCTGGCCGGTCTTCCGATTGACCGCCACAACGGAGGGTTCGTTAATCACGATCCCCTTGCCGCGCACATAAACCAGGGTGTTTGCCGTCCCCAGGTCAATGCCTATGTCTTTCGAGAAATAGCCCAGTAATCTACCTAACATATCTAATCCACTGCGATAAAATCATACTCCAGCCCCGATATAAGTCAAAATGGCCGAGTTATGCTATACTGGGAGTAATATGATGGGTTACAACTATGGCCAAATGATGGGCTACGGCGGGGGCTGGATGGGGTCTTTAGGTCTCCTTACCTGGCTCATTTGGCTTGCGGCGGGGGTTCTCCTTGTCGTCTGGCTCTGGCAACAGGTGACGAAAAAATAAAACAGAAACGCCGTTTTGAATTAACCCCGAACACACACGGGAAGTTTTTGTAATATTATTCTTGCGCAAATATTCTCATATTCTTGAGAATATGAGAATATCATTTTTCTCCGCCGTCACAAAAAACTTCGAGTGTCTTTACGACTTCACTCGAACTTACTTTATCAAAAATTCGTAATGAACGAAAGCCCGCCACCCGCCTCGCAGAGCCTCGGCGGAAACCCCGAAAGAAAAAACACTCCTTGCATTTCTGATTTGGCGCGGGTGAAATTTCTTTTGAAAAAGGAAAGGGTGTTTTTCTTTCGGGGTTCTGCCCTCCAAGTATTCGAGCAGGTGGCGGGACGAAATGCGGAACTCGGACGGCGCGGGAGGAGGGGGTTGGGGGGGAGGAATCCCGCGCCGTCCTCGTGCTTGACTAAATCGCTTTACTTTGCTAAAGTGGCTGTATGGACTGGAAAAGCAAAGGAAATCAAAGGTTAATTCAAGCTATCTTGGCTCTCAAAACAGAGAATGAAGCCGGACGATTTTTGCGTGATTTGATGACAGAAAAAGAAATCGAGGAGTTTGCAAAACGACTAAAAGCGGCGGAAATGCTTACAGAAAAAATACCATATTCTACAATCGAAAAAGAGACTGGTTTAAGTTCAACTACTGTCGCTCGTGTTGCAAAGTGGTTAAACGGAAAAGGCGGTGGCTACAAAATAATTATCAACAAACTTCATCATCACAACTCTATCCAATCACGGAGAGGGTTGTCTTGATGTAATTTCTCATCATCGCATGAAAATAACCCCCTCCGTAATTGGAGGGGGTTTACGTTTGCCTACCCACGAAAAAATGGCAAACATAGTTCCTTAAAAAAGGAGAGAATCATGCAGAAGCTCATCAGTTACTTCACGGACGGAATCTCGTCGGAGACGCTTCAGACAATTGGAGCGGAAGTCGAAACCCAGTTTGTGGACAAGGACGGCAACGCCGTCCGGACTCAAACCTCCCAACAAATGCTGGGCTACCTCGCAGAAAATGGTTGGAATGTGGATTGCCGAAAAGGCAATCTCATAACAACCATTGTTGATCAAAACGGCAACAAGATTTTCTACGAGCTTGGTCGCCACAACATGGAGGTTTCGACAGTGGCCTCAACGCCCGCTTGCGTCCTCGATGTGATGCGGAAATGTCTCGCCCAACTTTACGAGTCCGCTCGCAGAGTTGAGGCAGAGCCGTTCCTTGCGCCGATACTGTTAGGCGACGAGGACTTGCTGGTTATTCCGGACGAGAGAGACGCAATCTGGTTGGAATTGGACGGACGAGACGCGCTTGCTCCGCTTGCGCGTACATCATCGGTTCAATTCACAATCTCGGTTTCTCCGCAGGACGCCATGAAAATCCTGAACAAGTTCGGGAAAGAGGTCGGTTCGTTCTTAGCGGATTTTCCGCAAGACGCGGTTTGGAAGCGATACATCGTGGACTCGTCCGCGAAATATCTTTCTAATCGGTATGGCGGTCCTCTGGCGTTCGAGTCGTTGGAGGATTACTGTCAGGCTCTTGCCCGACACGATGTCGTTCAAGGAACGCGTCTCGTGCCGTTTCAGGATGTCAGCAATCTGGAAGTGTCTCTCTACCTACGCAGTATTTGGTGGCACTTCAGGCTCAAGCGTTACGGCAACGCTTTGTGCATCGAGGTACGCCCCATGGCTCGTAGGGCAGACGAACAATTCCAACACCAACTGGATAAGGTGTTGGCAATCGTCTGCGCGTAGCGCAAAAGCCTTGTGTGGTCTAACGACTACACAAGGCTTTCTTTTTCTTCGCCTAAAAGAAAAACTTCGTCGCCAACTTTTGTGCCGTTGTGAGCAAAGAGTATTAGGCTTCGCTTTGAAGTTTTTACTTTTTCTTGTCCATCAATTCCGATGAGTTGATTTTCTTCCAACGCCTCAAAATTCTCAAATGGCTTCGACAAAGTAAATTTATCTGTTTTTGCGAAATATTTTTTGAACATCTGGACGTAGGTCTGTTTTTGCGGAACAAGATTATTTGTCATGTGCCCTCTAGCTTTCAGAAAAGCAAAAATACTTTCTTCCGCTATTTTTGCTGATTGTGGGTCTTTCATGTAGCCACATTCCAAGCATATTCCTACTTTTCCAATACTGTTCATGTAATAATCCGTTCCACCCGGTTCTACTTTGTCGAAGCCAGATACTACAAGGTTGATTGGAAAAAAATTTACAATTTCTTTTGCATTTGCTTCGCAAATTGCAAACACCCTACTGTTTGGGATAGAGCTTGCGTGGATATCCAAAAGTGCCTCGGTTTTGTCCAAGTAGGTTTTTAGAAATTGAGCGCGTCGGTACTCGTAGCTTTCTTTTTCTTTCGTGATAAGTAACTCATCATCATTAAACATTCTGTTCAGATTTGACTCTGTATAGCGTTTGTTAGTCTCAATTGCTCGCGGGTTTCCGTAGCCAAATAAAACTGTCCCGTGCTCAATTTCAAGGTTTGGTAAAATTTTTTCCAATGCTTCCACCCCGCATTTTTCATCACCGTGTACGCCAACCAGAACGATACTTGTCGTTCCTTCTTCTCGGCCAACAATTTTAGTAATTTCTTCAAACATTACAGCCACTTTAGCAAAGTAAAGCGATTTAGTCAAGCACGAGGACGGCGCGGGATTCCTCCCCCCCAACCCCCTCCTCCCGCGCCGTCCGAGTTCCGCATTTCGTCCCGCCACCTGCTCGAATACTTGGAGGGCAGAACCCCGAAAGAAAAACACCCTTTCCTTTTTCAGAAAAAATCGGGCGCGCGCAAATCCGAAAAGCAAGGAACATTTTTCTTTAGGGTTGCCGAGCGAAGCGAGGCGGTGGCGGGGCTTTCGCTCATCACGAATTTTTGATAAAGTAAGTTCGAGCGCAATCGTAAAGACACTCCAGTTTTGTAGAAAAAGATACAGAAGCACCCAGAGCGTGGGACGCGCGAAGCGCGTCCCACCAAAAAGTTGGTCTTTTGTCTGAAACTCGGATTCTGGAGCGTTAGCCCGAGGATGAACCCCGTTAGAAACGGAGTTTCTAACGGGGTGAATGCGAAAAGCTACGGATAACCCCGAGCGAAGTTGAGGGGTAAATGATACGTGCGATTCCGCCGATCTCGCATGAGTTCGCTCCGCCAGCTGGCGGACGAAATGCGAGACACCACGGCCGCGTCTGACGCGGCCGTGGAGCTTCATTTAAGTTAGAATGGATCTTCGCAAGAGCAAGGCGTTCGCCGCTACGATCACGGTTGAAAGCGACATGAAAACAGCAGAAACCGCGGGCTGCAAGATAATGCCATAAGAAAAGAGAATGCCGGCCGCGAGCGGCAGCGCTATCAGGTTATACCCCGACGCCCAGAAAAGATTCTGGATCATTTTGGCATAAGTCAGGCGCGAGAGTCTGATAATTTTTGGGATATCGCGCGGGTCGTTTCTGACAAGCACAATCCCGGCCGACTCCACCGCCACGTTGGTTCCCGCGCCTATGGCAATCCCCAAATCGGCCTGCGTCAGCGCCGGCGCGTCATTGATCCCGTCGCCAACCATGGCAACTTTCAATCCGCGCTCTTGCAAAAGCCTGATGGCGTTTGATTTTTTGTCCGGCAGAACTTTGGCGAAATACTCATCAATACCCAGGTCTTCCGCCACCCACTTGGCTACCGGCTCGGCATCTCCCGTTAGCATCGTGACCTTAACCCCCATTCGCTTTAGCGCCGAAACGGCCTCGCGCGATTCATCGCGAATGACATCGGCGAGCGCCATTGCTCCGGCAACTTTCTGACTGGCAACAACGTAGATGATGGTCTTGCCCTTTTTATTTTCTTCTATAATTTGGCGGTGAATCGCATCCGGCACGCTAAGTCCCTCCGCAAGCGCCGCGCTTCCCACAGATACGGCTACACCCTCAACATCGCCGCGAACGCCCTTGCCGGGGATTCTGGAAAAGTCCGCGACTTCCAAACGTTTGAGTTTCCGATCACGCACTGCTGATACAATCGCGCGCGCGATGAAATGCTCCGAATGCGCGTCAACCGACGCCGCAAGCTGCAGAACCTCGTTTTCGCCGGCTGCACCGATCGGCCAAATGTTCGTGATGCCGTACTCGCCCTTGGTGAGAGTCCCGGTCTTGTCGAATACCACCACGCCAATCTCCCGCGCCGCCTCCAGTGCCCTTCGCTCGCGCACCAAGAAACCGTTACGCGCCGCCATAGTGGTGGAAATAGATGCTACGAGCGGTATGGCAAGCCCCAAGGCGTGCGGGCAAGCGATGACAAGGACGGCGATCAAGCGCTCCAGAGCAAACGGGAATCCGAATCCGGCGAACTGCCAAACAGCGAAAGTAAGAACGCCGCCCGCAACCGCGATAATTGTCAGATAATATGCCGCCCTGTCTGACAAAAGTTGCAATCTTGATTTTGAGGCCTCGGCATCGGCTACCAGGCGCATAATGCCCGCAAGAAACGTCTCCTTCCCGATTTTTGAGACCATGATTTTTAACGCCCCATCACCGTTCATGGACCCTGCGATCACCTCTTCGCCCTTTTCTTTGGAAACCGGCTTTGATTCGCCGGTGATAAGCGACTCGTTAACCTGCGACTCGCCCTCAACTACTACCCCGTCGGCCGGAATCCGCCCGCCGGGACGCACCAAGACAATATCGCCCGCGCGAAGCTGGTCCAACGGAATTTCTTGAGTCTTTCCGTTAAGCAGAACCTCCGCCGTATCCGGCAGAAGTTTTGAAAGCTCGCGAAGCGCGCCCCTTGCTCCCTGCACCGCGCGCATTTCAATCCAATGCCCCAAAAGCATGACCGTAATCAGCGTCGTAAGCTCCCAAAAAAGCGTGTGCGCCTCGCCGCGTAAGACCGTGTAAACGCTGTAAAGATAGGCCGCCGAGATCGCAAGCGCAATCAGAGTCATCATCCCGGGAAGCTTTGCCTGCAACTCACGCATGGCGCCTACAATAAAAATCCAACCGCCGTAAAAAAATACGATTGAGCTCAATGCCGGCGCAAGGTACTCCGATCCAGGGAATACCGGCGCCGACCAATCAAAAAGTCGCTTGGGAAGTTCAGAATACGCCACCACCGGAATCGTTAGCGCCAAGCTAACCCAGAATTTAAGCATGAATGTTGAAATACTGTGTCCGGCATGTTTATCCACCGCAGCCTTAGCATAGGGAAACTTGCTCCCGTGTTCATGATGCCCCTCGTGTTCACGGTGCATTCCTTGATGTCCGTCCGGCTTTTGACTTTCGTCTTTCGACTTTCTGCTCTCTACAAGATTCATCCCGCACTCACTGCAAAGTCCCGGAGAATCTTTTTCGATCTCCGGATGCATCGGGCAGGTATAAATAGTTTGCTTACGAGATACGCCCATGTTTTTCATAATCGAAACAACCCGAAAATAACCAAAATATTCACTGAACAATTCTATGGAATTTTTCAGTGAATATTATATCATTTCAATTGCTATTATCGGCATCTTCATTGTAAAACACGTGTTAAGATCCATAACATTATCTATCGCTAAACACCAAGCTTACGAAGCATGCTCCGTGTTGAAAACGCCGGACCAAACGGCGTCGTTACTTGTTCTCAATCAAGCTATAGTTATGCATCCAAACCATGTACCAAGCGAAAATCCAAGCGAAGACGAACGCATAGACAGCACCAAGGATTATACTTGCAGTACTCCCCCAGACAAAACCGGGCAAGGTCTCAAATATCGCATGGTGCAATTCAGTCCCCCTCGCTGTACGAAGCGGCAGATAACCAAAAACAAGACAGATAAAATATGCGACTTCGGCACCCAAAACGCATAACCAGCCATATCGTTTAAGTGAAAGCATAGTGATTGGTTTATATAGTATCGGTAACTTTTTTAATTTCTCCCTCACTACCTTGGTGACTTCGACCAAAGGCGGGTTTTATACCGCCCCATCACCCTAGTAGACAGTATCATTAAAACAACAAGTCTTGCGGCATTGTTATTTATTCGACAGCGAAAAAATTCGAATCAGTTCTTTAATCGCCTTGTCATCCTCGCCCTTTTTCTGCAGTTGATGCTTCGCGTGCGTCTTCAAGTGATTTTCCAGAAGCAGGCAATTTAGGCTTTTTAAAGACTGCTGTATGGAAAGCGACTGCAACAGCAAATCCACGCAGTATTTTTCCGCTTCAATGGCTTGGGCAAGCCCTTTCATTTGTCCTTCGAGTATGCGCGAGCGATGAACTGCTCTTTTCTTTAATTTCTGATCAAGCATAAAACGTAACGTCGTATGGGTATCCATCGGCTTCTCCATATACCCTATACCCCTATAGATTATTAGTCAAGCCAAATAGGCTTTTCGGAGACGCTCCGGAAATCGTTCAATCGCGTATCTAAGCATTGTCCGCGGCATCGTTTTATAATACTTCTTTAGAAACTGCTTCTCTGCGGTCTGCGATCGCTTCCCTACCTCCCGCAACATCCAGCCCACAGCTTTATGGATCAAATCGTGCGGATCGTTTAAGAGAACCCGCGAAATCGCCAAGGCGTCTTTGAATTCACCGACCTTGATAAAAGCGCATGTCGCCAGAATCGCTATCCGCCGTTCCCAAAGGCTCTTTGACCCGGCAAGTTTATAAAGCATACCCCTTGGCCTATTCATAAGGTAAGCGCCGACAATCTTGGGAGCTGTAAGATCAACCAAGTCCCAGTTATTGATGTATTTCGTATTCTTCAAATAAAAATTGAAAATTTTATTTCGGCACGAATCATCGCCCTCTTCAAATTTATGCACCAAAATCAAAAGCGCCAAAAGCCGCTCCTCGTGAATTCCGGATCGGATCAATTTAGCGATGCCCGCCAGCGAAAGATTGCGATATCTTTTCGCGACCTCTCGCGTTTCAGGAACCGTAATCCCGAGAAATACGTCGCCCTTGCCATACTCCCCCTTCCCAGTTTTAAAAAACCCAGCCAGAAGCTTCGCTTTTTTGGGACTCGCGCGCGCCCGCAATTCTTTTCTTAGCTTGCTAACCAAATAAGACATGAGCCTACCCTGTTAGGCTATATAGTTTCACTGAACAATTCTATGGAATTGTTCAGTGGTAATATTATATAGACTACCAACTACTTCAAAATCAAAGTAGCTGTTCTCCTAAAATCTCTGGGCAGGTTTTTGTTGAATGAATAAAACACGTGTCCCGCCGCGCCCTCTGCTTCCAAAACGTCTAAATTTTTTAATAATGCCAAGTGATTCGAAGTGGCCTTGAGAGAAATCTTGAGATCTTCCGCAATGTCGGTGACGCTCATCTTTCGGCCATCGGCTAGCATCTTGATAATCTTCAGCCGGTTAATATTCGCCAAGGCTCTAAAAACTACAGTCCATCTTTTCATAATATATTTTGACTTTATAAACAAAACTGGTTGACTAATCTCGAAGAGTAATATGGAGCCACGGGACAATTCTATGGAATTGTTCAGTGAAAGTAAACCCCGTTACCACGGCCTTCCGGCCGTGGCTTTTATCTATTCGCTTCGCGACTTGACGCCATTCATCCACGGGCGGGAGCCCGTGGATTTCTGGTAACGGGGTAAATGTGTAAAATTGGCGGGAATATTTTAGCAAAATAAAACAACATTCCAATGTTCTTAAGAACATTGGAATGTTGTTTTTCTGCGGTCACTGCCCTCCCACTATTAAAGAATCTCGGCGAGGGTCGATTCCGAAGGATTACGCACGACACGATCTAAACCTAGTTCCGAATAGCCGATTCCACTCTCCATATTTTCTATCGCCCCTTTCACATGATGCATCATATTTTTGGGTAGCGCGTCTATGGCAAACCACCGGATATCATCGCACTTGTGCGGTTCTCTATTCGTAATTTCTCCGGCCCACCTGGTGGCCGCGAAAAAGAAGTCCACCCTATCCCCTGTCTCATCATGTTTGGTTCTGTACATAGTATGAACGAGACGAATATCATCCTTATCAAGAACTATACTTAATTCTTCTTTTATTTCGCGTATAAGGGCATTCATCGGCAATTCTCCAGCCTCAACATGACCTGCTGGGACCGAGTACCAGCCGTCATAATAGCCGGAACCCTTCCGCCGCATAAGTAAAATTTCATTGCCCCTTCTAAGAATTAGGTAGGAAGCAGGGACCGATTTATTTCTATCCTTCGCCATTTATGGAATTTCAAATTTTAGTACTTCGACGCTCCACTAACGAAACAGTCTACCATCGGCTAGCTAGGTCATTAGAACTTGAACCGAGTTTACAACGACAAAATGCTCTCGGCGCTGGCAATTTTTATCTCGCCGGAATTGCGGGATTTTACCCGCCGCCGCAGAATGCCATGGCCGTAAGGCCATGGATGAATGCGAGAGTGGAGTCCTTCCGAAGCTAGAGAGAGCGGAGGAGGATGCTTTGGCGGATTCCGCTGCATCTCGCTTAGTTTCGCCTTCGGGCGAAACTAAGCGAGATGCCACGGGCGTAAGCCCGTGGAGCTTCACTTTAACGCCGCATTGGGCGAGCCTGTTCTCCACCATTCCCAGGTGATAAGTAGAATGGAGATGACTAAAAAGAGACCTGCCATCCACCATGTGGTGAGCTCCCTATCGGGATTCAGAAAGCTTGGCTGTGAGGGCGATAGAATAATCAGTATAGCCGCAATGGGGAGAAAAATTCTCGCAAATTTTGACCAGGAGCGGAAGATTTCATCACGGGCGAAGAGCAAAACTAGAGAAATAATTGCGAAAACTACTGAAAATAATAATAAAGGAACTCCTATATATTCGCCAACAACCATTGAATTACAACCAGGGTAATTCCTGCAAGATTCTAGTATTGAGGGATCAGAAAGAAAGTACCCAGTGACTGAACCGAGAATTGATAGGGTGAGCGTAGTAAGGACTTTGCTCTTGTATTCCATGTTTCTATTCTACCACGCCCACCTTAACCCGCTCAATCATTCCAACCAGCTCATTGGCTTCGGTCTGGGCCAAGATCCCTTTTTTCTCCAGCTTCCTGATTTTGCGGATTAGACCCTCAAAGGCTTTTTCAAGCCTGACTTTCTTTTTGTGTTCATCCTTGAATTCCTTTGCAAGCGATTTCTCAAGCTTGTCCACCGCTTTAATCAGCGCCGCCTTCTTTTTATCCGGAAGATCCAAGGTCTTTATGATCCCGCGAAGAATAGGCAGAAGCTCCTGCGGCGATATTCCTTCTCCTGGAGTAATTGAAACGTCTATTGTTCCCTCGCTACCAAGCGAGAAATATCTCCTGGGGTCTCGCTCAAATACTGCGGCTTTATACCTTCCGCAATTTCCATGACTTGTAGACAATGATGATGAAAGAGATAATCACAAAAAGCGGGAGGAGAAGGAAGGTGGCAAGTAGTTCATCGGGGATAAGCCCCGCAAGGCCGAATCCTCCCGGAGTAGGCTCGTTATTGAACGTGTACAAAAGAACGCCAAGCATAAGCGGAAATGTGACAACCGCAAATTTCGCCCATGCAAGGAATGTTTCTCTGCGGACAAAAAAGAGAAATGAGGTGATGAGAAGAATAGAAGCAAAAGATAAAAACACCGGCTGAATTTTTTGTTCTTGAAAGTCAGTACCGCAATAATAAGTTGAACCGTCGGGGAATGAACACTTACTCGACAAAGTAATAACAACACCTCCCACTATGACTAGTAACGAAATAAAAAACAATACCGATACAATTTTTTTCTGATTCATATTTCCCATTATATCACCTTCTCCTTGATTTGCTCAATGATACTTATTAACTCGTTAGCTTCATCGGGCGAAAGAATTCTTTTCTTCGCATATTTCTTAACAACTTTAACAATATCTTCGAAAGCATGCTCGGTCTTTCGTTTTTCTTTTCTTTCATTCTGACTTTCTTTCGCAAGTTCTTTTTCTAACTTCTCTATTTTTTTAATGAGTTTCTTTTCTTTTTCTGCGGGAAGATTTAAAGTTTTCACTAATCCGTTCAAAATACCGACGAGGTTTTCCGCGGTAAGACCGCCGGCGGTTATTCTTGCGTCTGTATTGCCATCCCCATCAATATCCAAAAGAAGCGGCGTGCTTGTTCCATCGCCCACTATAAGAGTCGCTGTCGTGCTTGCGGCAACGGGAATATCTTCATACACAGTTGTAGTTGCCGTAACGCCGCCGACAATGTTTTCAATATCAATAGTGAATGTGCCGAGATCTGTACCTTCAAGCTTTATCATGGTCGTTGTTGCGCCATCTGCTCCGGCATATTGTCCTTCACCAACTTGCCAGTAATAGCTATTGGGGATTTGTTCCTCAAAAAACTCAAGATCGGACAATGGGTTGGGGTTTGAAATGAGACCGGTATGGCGGCCGAGTAAATCGTAGAGGTGCAGCAAGACGGGCGAATGCACGCCGACGGCGAGACGTTTGTCATCATCTGTTTCGAGTGGTTTAACAGACGTGACGAAAGACGGAAGCGTGCTTGTGGCTTCATTTTTGATAAGCGTGGTAATAAGGTCTTGGATAGGCTCTATTTCAAGAATGCTTTTGTGGTCGCGGTTAACGGTTGAACTAAAAAGTCCTGAAAAATTATACTTATTAATATCCACATAATACCTCTCTCCTCCTAACGCTTCCGTGGAAGGATACACCACCGTGCCATCTCCTTCTGTTGTCTCCAGCGGTTGTGGATCTATTACATCAATTTTAGAGCATACGGAAAGGTCCGTATTGCAAACTTTCTTCTTCACCGATTCGTATCTCACACCACGTGGTGTCATAAGCCCCCAGCCGATAATCTCGACCACATCAATCCCAACAAGTGGCGGAGTCCACGTGTCGAGTTCGGCGTGGCGCGTTTCGGCATTCGTGAGGAAATTTTCTTTAAGAACATTCGGCTCGTTAACCGCGCTCGCCTGCGGCTCTATGCGCGCACCGTTTTCGCCGCGCAAAAATCTTCGCAAAGTGTCATAGTCGGATATTGAATTGCCATATATATTACGAAAACTTTGAGTCGCCGGGGTTGTAGTGCTGAATTCCACAGGCGGTCGGGTGAGCGGATCGCGAAGACGGTCAAAATATGTGCGAGATGGAAGAAGTGTGTACGCGCTTTTCATGTTTTCGGCAAACTCGCGAGTAACTTCTTTGCTCGGAAAGCCAAGAAAGAACGGCTCTGCACCATGAAGCATCTCAAAGATCGCTTTCGGCGTTCCCAACTGCGGCGCGGCTACCATGATGAACTTGTCTATTTTCCCAAGAAGCGGATCACTTTCATCTTCCAACTTTTTCAACAGGTACTTTGCGAGAAGTCCGCCGTTTGAGTGGGTAATGATGGTCACTTTACCTGTTGCCGAAGTTTCCGCAAGATGCCTGAGTTCTTGGAGAATGAATGGAGTCGAAGTTGCCTCAAGATAGGAGATATTGTCGCCAGTTTTTCTTCCGCTTGCGAGAATATTATCGAGGTCAAGCCGCCAGTCGTAAGGCAATGCTTCCCAATCATGAATGGTGCCGTTTGCTTTCAGGTCATCCATGAATGCGGTGAAAGAGCTGTAGATATTTGTGAGACCGTATGCCGTGCCGATTACATCCCTCGTATAAATATCTGGGTCCAAACTCTCGCTAGTTGTGCTCGAAAGATATAACTGTTCCACATCCGCGTTCCGATTCGGTTCCCACAGCTGGTTTTCAAAAAACTGCTTTTTATAGAGCCTGCTTGCCTCAAGTCCCGGCAGAAACGCAACGTTGGAACAGCATGCGGGAGCAACCTCTTCAACAATCGGAAACGGCGTGGCGTTAAGGAAGCGTCCGAAACCGCGCTCTTCCAACCCCGCGAAAGAAACATATTTATAGACTGTCGGGCCGGGGAGCAGCGCCGGAATATCTACGGAGCAGGCTGGGCAAATTTCCATGGTGTTTGTTTCGTCATTCCAGATATCGTAATGCGTGGGGCTGGAAAAGCGGACGCTGTAGTAGCGGATGAAGGGAGTCAGAGAGGTATTAAAATCGTCCCTGGGAGTGATGCGCCATATTTCCAAACAATTCTCGTCGTGTAAACGAAGCGCCGAAATCCAAGCTCGGCCGTCATTATACGGAGTCTGCAAACGGAAATGATAATTTAGGAGGCCGTTTACGTATTCTGCGCGCTCGTAAGAATCAAAAAAGAAGCCTGTTGCTTGAAACGGCTGGCAATTCGGCGGCGCAGGGAGCGTATTGTCTCTCACCGGCGGATCTGGAGCGTTTTGGCTAATCCTATTCGCGCTCGAAGAAAACGTGCTTGCCCCGCCATCGATTAAACCGTAGAAACTGATTTCATAATATCCGGGCAATGCCGGAACATCCTGGGCGCAATCAATGCAAGCGGCAAGCGGGATTGGCGCGCCAGCTTCATCATCCCAAATCTCAAAATGCGTCGGGGAAGTGAACCGAAAGCTGAAATACCGGACACCCGCAGGAATCGCGACCTGTTTGCGCAGATACTGGGTTGACCCATTGCCGCACTCATCGGAAGAAAACGCCATATCGCTGTACCACGCCCGGCCGTCGTTATAAGGCGTCTTCAGCTTGAAATGGACGGCAAGAAGGCCGTTGATATATTCCACGCTCTCAAACTCATCGAAAAAATATCCGCCGTTCGTCTGAAATGGCGCGCCGCAGTGATCCGCGCGAGCAAAAGACGGCGCCACAGCAAAAGAAAGGGCGAACAACGCAAGAAAAATCAAAAGCTTAGAATAAAATCTCATGAGTTGAGAGCCTCCGCGAGACTAACAATCTCCGTTTTTTCTTCATGGCGCTTTTTGATTTCGACGCCGCCTTTTTCCAACGTTTTTTCGGATACTACCACGCGAACCGGAAGCCCGATTAGATCGGCATCGGCGAACTTTTCGCCGACTGAAACATCCGCGCGATCGTCTATTAACGCATCTCCTTGCCAAGCCGCTTGGTTGTAAAGTTTTAACGCGGTATCAAGAATCTGCTGCATTTTCGATTCGTCTTTTGAAGCCACCGGAACAATATGATACTTGTAGGGCGCGATGGTTTCCGGCCAGATAATTCCTTTATCATCGTGTGAGACCTCGACAACCGTCCCCATAATGCGGGAACTCCCAATGCCGTAGCATCCCATGATAACGTCGCTGTCTTTACCGTGCTCGTCCGTATAGGTAAGGCCGAACGGTGTTGAGTACTTGGCGCCTAACTTGAAAATATTACCGACCTCGGCCGCTCGCTCCACTCTCCAGTGCTTGCCGTCATGCTCTATGGTTGTCCTCGGCTCTGCGGCTCCCGCCATCTCCGGCATAATCTCGCGATTCATCGCCTCGCCGTCATCCGCCACAAAAATCGTATCCTCGCCAGCATCGCAAAGCACCTGAAACTCGTCGGAGAACTTGGAGAATGTCCCGCCGGAGGCCTTGACGCGAATGGCTGCGAGCCCGCATCTCCTAAAAACTTTTTCGTAGGCCGCGGCCATTTTTTCATAATACTCGTCGAGCGATTTTTCGTCCGTATGAAAACTGTAAAGATCCTTCATGCGAAACTCGCGGCCTCTTAAAAGCCCCGACTTGGCGCGCGGCTCATCGCGAAATTTGGTTTGGATTTGGTAAATGCCGAAAGGCAGGTCCTTATACGAAAGCGAGCTTCGCTGGACCAACGGCACAACCGATTCTTCATGGGTTGGCGCGAGCGCGAACTCCTGATCAAAATGCGAGATAACCTTAAATAGCGCGTCGAAGTCATGGAACCTGCCGGTTTTTTCCCAATTTTCTTTGGGGTGCAAAGCCGGCATCAAAATTTCCTGCCCGCCGGCCGCGTCCATCTCCTCTCGGATAATCTGCTCGATTTTTTGGAGTACCCGCACGCCTAGCGGCAAAAATTGATAAGCTCCTGCCATCAATTTGTGAATAAAACCGGCGCGCGTAAGAAGCACGGCGTTTTTTGCCACCTCGTCTTTGGGCGCCTCGCGCAGGGTCTTCCCGAAAAGCTCGGACTGTTTCATAAATCCCAGTTTAGCTGAATTAACCCCGCTCGGCAAAAAAGAAGACGGGCGCCGGAGCCTACTCCGTAACACCCGCCAATGTGAAGCCGCTAGAGACTTCTCGCCGCTCGTGACGACGGGCGCGGAGAGCCCGAACCCAAATGTTCCATTCCTTGTAGCTCATCGGCGAACTATTAGACCAGCTGCGGAGCTCGCAACTGGTGGACAAGCCGAGGCGCGCCCAGAGATTCAGACTCGATACCACCCGCCAACGACGGGCAAGGCGATACTCCGATGGCCCAGGACTCTTGAGACGAATCAGCGCCAGCCAGCCGCGGGATGAACTCGACACCTCGCCGCGACGGACGACAAATACATCCGTTCCAAAACGCCAGGCCCACTCGCATCTGCCGATTCCCTGTCCGGGGGCGCACTCGCCAAGCGCCAGCAGTATGAGATAGTAGTTACGTCTTGCCGCGCGGCGCTCAACGCCTCCAGATTGCACTCCACTCCTAATTTTCATCCGCGCCTCCTTGTGCAAGAGTTATAGACTAGCTGTAACGCGCCTCACGTGCTCGACAAGCGTTGCGGTATATCCCGCCTCGTTGTCATACCAGCCAAAGACCTTCACTAAATCACTATCTATCACGCGCGTAAGAGACAAGTCAACTATGGCCCCATACGGCTCCCCGATAATATCGGTTGAAACCAGCGGCTCTTCGGTTACGGCAAACGTCTTCGCCCAGCGTTCCTCTTTTGCGGCTTTCTTGAAAATTTCGTTCACTTCTTCAATCGTTGTCGGGCGTCCCACCAATGCCGTAATATCCGTCAAAGAACCTGTTATTACCGGAACGCGCATGGCAATTGCGCCGAACTTTCCCTCCAGATCCGGAATGGATTGGGTCACCGCCTCTGCCGCGCCCGTAGTCGAAGGCACGATGTTGACAGCGGCTGCGCGGCCGCGCCTCACGTCTTTGGCATCCGGCCCGTCCACCAGCTTTTGCGTCGCAGTATAGCCGTGCACCGTGGACATACCGGCTTTTTTGATTCCCAATGTTTCTTTCAAAATCTGCATCACCGGCGCGGTCGCGTTGGTTGTGCAGGAAGCGTTGCAGGTAATCGGCCCGGCGCCTTTAAAAAGATTATCATTAACTCCCACAAGCACCGTTGCAACGTCTCCAGTGGCAGGCGCTGTAATCACCACGCGCTTGGCTCCGGCGTCCAGATGCGCTTTGGCCTTGGCACCATCCGTGAAAAAGCCGGACGACTCGACAACCACGTCAATTTTTAAATCAGCCCAGGGAAGCTTCGCCGGATCTTTTTCCGCAAGCACCCTGATTTCCTTGCCGTCAACAATAAGCGCCTCATCTCCCACTTTTACATCTTTCTGATAACGACCGTAAACGCTGTCAAATTTTAAAAGATACGCGAGAGTTGCGGTGTCGGTTAAATCATTAACCGCGACGATATTAAAATCCGAATCGCCAAAAGCGGCTCGAAAAAAACTCCGCCCAATCCTGCCAAAACCATTGATAGCTATATTTGTCATAAGGTTATTTTGAAATTACAACCCAAACCCGCTCGCCCCGCACCTATGCAATCTCCAAAGCCGCAAATTAAGCAGGAGTAAGCCGAAGGCGATACCGCGGGTACTATTAAGGTAAGTCTCTTCGGCATCGGTGCGGGGTTGATTGCAATATTTGGCATAGTGTGATATTGGTATAATTCTAAGCTAAGAGTGCTTCTCCATCAAATCCAGCCGACAAGGAGGCGCTTATGCTACGAGATTTGGTTCTTGCCATACTGGAACAGATGCCCAGGAATCAGTTCATTTCCCTCCCCTCCATCCAACGCGAGTTGAACCGCACCCGGTCATGGATGCGACCCTCGTTCAAGGAGATCAATGAAGTCATCAGCGAGATCGGAGAATCCCGCGGTATCGCGCTTGAACCCTTCATGCTCGAAGGCGAGGAGTACATCGGCGGCGTAGCGTTGAAGGAGAAAATCTCCGAGATGCCGCTAGGCAGCCTCATGCTCTACGGCGTTGAGATCCCCGGAGCGATACCGATATCGCCATCCAGCCTGATTTCGGAACGATCAAGCCAGTTCAATTGGAGACGGGCGGTAAGCCGCATGGCAAACGGCATCCGCCATGCCTTCAAGCGATAACCCCGACATCTGTCAGAAGCAAGAGGTAGGAGTCCCCCGCGGGGCTCCTCTATTTTTTTAAACGGAAATTTCTTCAGCTGGACTGCGCCGATGCATCCCCAAAATATAGTTATACGCCGAAAGCGCGGCCTTGACCGCGTCCCCCACCGAGATGTTGTTCTGTTTGTAAATTTCGTCGGTGACGTCCCCTGCCGCATAAATCCCGGGCTTTGAGGTCGCGCCGGTCTTATGGTCAATCACCACCTCGTTGAACTGATTCAATTTAACCAATCCTCCCATGATCTCCGAGTTAGGCACCGCGCCGATCTCGACAAAAATGCCGTCAACCGCCAAGCTTCTAACTTCATTGGTATTTTTGTCTTTGTAGCGAAGCCCCGTGACAAATTGGTCTCCTAGAACTTCTTCCGGCAGAGCGCCATAAATTATTTCGACTTTGGCGTTGCCTTTAACTTCGTCCTGCGTGATTTGATCGCCTCTTAGGGTGTCGCCGCGAACTACCAGATAAATTTTTTCTGCGTACGAAGACAGATCTACCACCGATTCAAGCCCGGCGTTTCCTCCGCCCACAACCGCCACGGTTTTATCTTGAAACAGCGGCGCATCGCAAGTGGCGCAGAACACCACCCCCTTGCCCTCAAACTTTGCCTCTCCAGGAATCCCGAGTCTGCGGCGACGGCTGCCGGACGCCAAAACAACGGTTTTAGTCTCAAGCGTCTTGCCTTGATCGGTCTCGACCTGGAAACCGCCGGAAATTTCTGACACTTTGTTCGCAAGCTCTCCCGAAATAATTTCGATGCTTTTTTGCGCTCGAAGATGGCGCTCCAGCTTTTGCGCCAAATCGAACCCCGAAATTGATTCTTCGCCTATCCAATTTTCGATTGATGAAGAAACCGCAGATTGGCCGCCGAATTCTTTCGCAACTAAAACAGTTTTTAATTTTTTGCGCGCCGCGTACACCGCCGCGCCAATCGCCGCCGGTCCGCCTCCTACTATGACAACATCATGCATACGTCTACTATATCAAAAATTAACCAAAATTTCCTGGTCATCACGAAGTACATTCTTATAAATATCCACTGAACAATTCCATGGAATTGTTCAGTGCTCTATTTATCTTCGATCCAACGTCACTTAACCAATGCTGGAGAGTTACAGCACAATATTGAAGGCAAGACTCTATTTAATGCCGAGGAGGTCCGCGAGACGCCCCTTGTCGAAACCGACGACAATTTTACCCCCCACGTCTATCACGGGGACGCCGATCTGTCCCGATTTTTGAATCATTTCGGCCCTGGCCTTAGTATCGGACGCCACGTCAACTTCTTGATACTTAACCTCGTTCTCCTGAAAAAAGGCTTTGGCCATCTTGCAGTAGACGCATGGCGGCGTGGTGTATATTTTTACTTCGGGCATAGGGTAAAGAATTAATTATTTTTAGTGCCGATATTATTATAACAAACGCGTCAACCCCGTTAGAGGTTCGGCCAGGTCTTTTTTGGTGAAAGAATGTAAGGCGAAGCCGCTTTTGCTCTTATTCTAGAGGACTTAGAAAGATTATCTTAAAACCTCTAACGGGGTCAACCCCGTTAGCAAATTATCCGACAGGCCAGTCGGGGTCCCCAATCTATTCCTTGGCGGCATTTGCAAGCGCCTCTTCAATTGATACTTTGAAACTCTCATAAGGCACAGCGCCCGTAACCTTAACGCCGTTTATGAAGCTGGTGGGCGTTGCGTTTACGCCAAGCGCCCTCGCGTCAGCCAAGTCTTTCTCGACTTCGGCAGTGTACTTTCCGCCATCGAAACACTGATCAAATTTAGAACCCTCAAGCCCCACGGCTTTTGCAAATGACTTGAGATTTACTTTGGAAAAAGCTCCCTGATTTTCGCCATTTTGGCGCTCGAAAAGATAATTGTGGTACTCCCAGAATTTCCCTTGTTCATCGGCGCACTCGGCTGCCTCTGCCGCCCAAGTTGATTCATCGCCAAGAAATGCAAAGTCGCGATAGACAAATCTAACCTTGCCGGTCTTCACATATTCATCCAAGAGCCGCGGCTCCACATTTTTGTAGAACCGTCCGCAAAACGGGCACTGGAAGTCGCTAAACTCGACAACGGTCACGGGCGCCTCGGGATTTCCCAGAAAGGGGTCATCATCAGCTATATTTTCATTGGCGGTTTGATTATTGACGGCAGGCGCTGCCAAATCTCCAGCGCCTTTAGGCGGACGGCTGGTTCCTCCTCCAGAATAAATCACGGCAAGCGCCACAAGCGCCCCCGCCGCAATAATTGCACCCGGCACAAGCAAACTATTGCTGCTGGAATTTTCTTTAGCTCCTGATGCTTCAGTCTCCATAGTGTTTTGAACTCCATTATGCTACATGAAAGATCTAGCTCGCGCAAATCATCGACTTCTCGGGCCAATGAACTCAAACGAAAAAGCCCAGATGGGCTTTTTCGTTTGAGTTAGAACTCGCGGCGGGGTCCGCCGAAGTTGCGGCGCGGCCTGTCACCGCGTACTTCTCGGAAGCAGTCGATGCAGTAAACCGGCTTGCCCGGGGTCGGCTCGAACGGAACCGTTGTGTCCTTGCCGCACTTGGTGCAGGTCGCAGGAAACTTCGGCCGGTCGCCGAATCCGCCCTGGGGGCGGTTGAAACCGCCGCCATTTTGATTCATTTCGTCCACGTTGATACGGGCTTTAATTCTTTTCTCAAAGCCCTGTGGTTATTGTTTTCGAACCCACTCTTTGGGAGCCCGTATCAACAACTGCGAATTCAAATATGAATTTAAACTCCGTACGTTAATCGTTGTCTCTTATCTGAGCGTTCTTAAAGGGTAGCATATAGGGAGTTTCTGTCAACTCCGTTAGAAGTGAAAAATTATCAACAGCTTTCATGAGAATATAAAGCGAAAGCGGCTAACGCCTTATCGCTAGTTTTACACAAGTTAATCTTAAACTTCTAACGGGGTCAAGCTCTGCTAGAGGAAAAATCGATACAGGTCGCGATAGCTGATAACAAGAATCAGCGCCAGAAGCAAGACAAATCCGATTGCGTGCGCCGCCCGTTCGTAGCTGATGCGCACCGGCTTTCCGCGAATTTTCTCGATCCCCAAAAAAAGTAATCGTCCCCCATCGAGAGCCGGGAAGGGAATGATATTTAGAATCGCGAGGTTGATTGAGAGTATCGCCATGAACTGCAAAAAATATGAAAATCCCAAACGCTGGGCCTGCCCGGTAAGAACAAAGAGTCCGAGCGGCCCGGAGACGCCTTCAGGGATAGCTCCTTTGGTTACTACGCCTCGTGCGAGACCCCAAAATGCCTCACCGGTGGCGCGAACCGAAAACCAAAGGGTCTCTAGCCCTCTCCACGGCGCTAGATACCAAGGCGACTGCGCGATCCCAATATCGGCAAGCGCGATGCCTATCGGCCCCTGCCCCGCCGGCGGAGTGTCTCTGCTCTTGATAGTTACGGTCACCATTTTATCAGTCTTAACCGCAGCACTCTCTTTAACCTCGAGCTTCAATACTTCACCGCGGTGGCTATTCACAAATTCGATTAACTCTCTGCTGGTTTTGGGCTCAATGGACTTATATTCGGAAACCACGCGTTTAACCACGTTGCCAAATGCCAGCTTTGCTTCCGCCGCGGGACTGCCATCAGCAACGCTAATAATCGTGACTTGGGCGTCTGAAACTTCCGGATCGCCATCCGCGATAGAAGGAATACCGACTATATGCCCGAAGGAAAATAACACCCAAGCAAGCGCCACATTCATCAAAACCCCCGCGGCGATAACCAACACCCGATGCCAAATCGGATGCGAGGCAAAGCTTGTTTTATCGCCATCGCCCTCGCCTTGTTCGCCGAATATCCGCACAAATCCGCCGATCGGAAACATATTAAGCGAATAAAGCGTTTCGCCGAATTTCTTGCCCCAAACCCGAGGCGGAAACCCGAACCCAAATTCATCCACCCGGATGCCGAACCTCCGCGCCGCAAAAAAATGCCCCCACTCGTGAACAAGGACCAAAACCCCAAGCACTAAAATAAAAATCAGCAAGGACATATTTTTTCCCAAAAATCCCCCCCTGTACCAATAGACTAGTCTATTGGTACAGGCCCATTATAGACGATGTAGGGCGTGTTTCCAGCGACGCATACTTGACGGCGATCCATTGACCGGCAATTTCAATGCATCAAGTATCCGCTCTATAGTATCAAATATCTTAGAAGATTTCGATTGCTTAAAATATTTTTCAAATACTTTGCGATACCCCTCCCCGCCTTTCTTTAAATCGCGTTGAAGAACGCTAATAGTCGCCTTGCTCATTTTCAACACTTGACTTACTGCGCCATAGCTGTACCCGCGCTGCAGCATGATTGCCGCCATCAAGCGTTTAGAGAGCATCAGTTTTTCTGTGGGAGTCAGAAGATCATTTAAAAACTCCCGCAATAATTCGTCGCTACCCGCTTTTGATAAGGTACGAAACAGCGCTGAAGTAATTTCATTCTGCATCGAGGCAGATAATTGATTTTGAGAAAGTTTTGGCATATAGATAAAGTATAACCTCCTCTGTACCAATAGACTAGTCTATTGGTACAGGAGCATATTGTTATAATACGATCGCGAACTTACCCTAAGCGCTAAAGAGCTTACTTAATAGAACTAAGATATACTAAATATTCCATGTTTCCTTTTGCGCCGGGTATGGGAGATTCAACTGAGCCATTTACATCCCAACCGCCTGACGCCGCCCAAGCAACAAACTCCGTAAGCGCTCCCTCGCGTACTGAATCGCTTTCCACTATGCCGTGGTGCAAATTGGCGTCATGGACTTCGTATTGAGGCTTGAAAAGCGCGACGACTTCGGCTTTTGAGGTAAGGAATTTTTTCAGTGCGGGAAGCACCAAGCGAAGCGAAGTAAATGAGACATCAATACTGGCAAATTCAATCGGTTCCGGAAGCGCTTCAAGATAAAGAATATTGGTTTGCTCCATCACGACAACCCGCGGGTCCTCGCGAAGTTTTAGCGCCAATTTCCCCATTCCCGTATCAATGGCATAGACTTTTCTTGCGCCATTTTGGAGCATTACATCGGTGAATCCCCCCGTGGCGGCGCCGATATCTGCGCAAACCTTGCCCTCGACAGAGATACCGGAATGCCTGAATGCGGCCGCGAGCTTCAACCCGCCGCGGCCGACGTAGGGAAAACGCTCTTTCAAGCGAAGCGGCGCATCGGCCAAGTACATTTGAGCCGGCGAAACCGCTTTTTGACCCCCAACAAAAATACTGCCTTCAGTCACCGTGATGAAGGCTTCCTCTTTATCTTTTACAATCCCCCGCTCGATCAAAATTTCATCGAGCCGCTTTTTTTTCATTTTAGACCGTTACAATTTCCCGCTCTTTTCGTTCACCAAGTTCATC